>JAEEGI010022433.1_pt1 | contig 12468 bp, 9 predicted proteins | sample 8958751 | NCBI WGS metagenome assembly JAEEGI01 (sample SAMN16246545, study PRJNA631951) | gut metagenome | biome: gut microbiome; feature: rumen; material: KS-attached | host: Bos | place: Iran: Karaj | collected 2018-10 | reverse complement strand
CAACGATTTCATCGACCTTAAAGTGGTAGAACCGCAGCAGCCAGTCAGCCTGATACAGTCTGTTCTCGCGCACCAAGGGCGGCTGTTTGAGCACAGGCAGTCGCGGGTCGTAGGTGTTCACGCTGATATAGCCCGAGTAATACACACGCCGCATCGTCGGTTGTCCGTAGAGCATCGACGACATCTGCAGGATGTCCTTATCCGTCTCTTTCGTCGCCCCCACAATCATCTGCGTCGACTGGCCTGCAGGCACAAATCGCGGCACATGGCGATATTTCCTGCGGTCCTCTTTGTTTTCCAACACGCCTTGCTGAATAAGCTTCATCGGTTGGAACACGCTCTTGTGGTCCTTCTCGGGCGCTAGGAGTTTCAGCGATTCCTCCTTCGGTATCTCGATGTTCACACTCATGCGGTCGGCATAGCGGCCGGCCTCATTGAGTAATTCCTGCGAACAGCCGGGGATGCTCTTCAGGTGGATGTAGCCGTTAAAACGATGGACGGTCCGCAGGTCGCGGGCGATGGCCGTCAACCGTTCCATCGTATAGTCTGGATTGCGCACCACGCCGCTGGATAAAAAGAGTCCCTCGATGTAGTTCCTGCGGTAGAACTCCATCGTGATTTCCTCGAGTTCGCTGACGGAGAGCGTTGCCCGCTTGATGTCGTTGCTCCGACGATTGATGCAATAGGCGCAGTCGTACATGCAGTAGTTCGTCAGCATGACTTTGAGCAGCGAGATGCAACGCCCATCGTCGGCAAACGAGTGACAGATGCCCACACCGCCAACGGTCGAGCCCACCATGCCTTGCTTACCTTTGCGCACGGTACCGCTCGACGAGCACGATACGTCGTATTTCGCCGACTCTGCGAGTATCCGCAGCTTTTCCATTGTCTGTTCTGTCAGCATAACGACTGCAAAGGTACAAACGGGTTGTCCCAAAAGTCAGGACGCCTTCAATTATTTAACATACTTTATGATTCAAACATTCCCTAAATATACATACTTGATGCCTGCTTCCTCGGCGATGCGCTTGGCAGCTTTCAGTGTCGCAATGGGTGTGGGCGGCGTGTCCTGCATCTTGTAGCGAGGGAAGAAACGACTGAAATGCAAAGGAGCCTCAGCGAGGCCGTTTTCATTCAGCCAGCGACACATCTGACGAATCATATCGAGGTCGTCGTTGCCTTCGGCGACCTCCGTCACGACTCGGCCATCTGAGCAAGCTCGATGGCCCTCGCTGCTCCGGACGTTAACCCCTGGAATAACGAGATTGGTGATTTCCACCCACACGCCCGCCTGCTTCATGGCGAGGATGGTATCGAGGACGGGCTGCAGATGGCCACCGCTTACCTTCATATAGATATCGTCGCTGAAGGACTTGAGGTCGACGTTGGCAGCATCGAGATACGGCAGCAAGTCGCTTAGCGGTTCCTGACAGACATAGCCCGCCGTGACGAGGATGTTCCAAAGACCTGCCTCATGCGCCAGCCGCGCACAATCAATAATATATTCAAGATAGGTCAGCGGCTCGGTATAGGTGTAGGCGATGCCTGGACAATGGTGCTTTTGGCATAGCGCGACGACGTCCTCAGGCGAGAGCTCGTAATGATTGACATCAGCGGGAGCGACCTGCGAAATGTCGTGGTTCTGACAGTTCAAGCAGCGGAAGTTGCAACCCGTACAGGCGAGCGACAGACACGTCGTGCCAGGATGGAAATGGTACAGCGGCTTTTTTTCTATCGGGTCGATGGCCAACGAACAAGGCTTGCCATAGACCTCGCTCACGAGCACGCCGCCCTGATTCCTTCGGCTACGGCAAATACCCGTCTTGCCCTCAGCAATCCGGCAATGGTGTGGACAGAGCGTGCACTCCACCCGTCCATCATCCAATCGCCTATAATACTTACACTCTCTCATTTCCTACAGCGGTAGCAAATTCTTCACTCTTCATTCTTCACTTAGAATACAATTGCTTCGTAAACGTAGAGTTCTGCGTCGCGCCAGCCGTCCCAGCCCAGTCCGGCCTTGTCCTGCGAACAATGTCCTACGAATTCTTCTTTGGTCCAATTCACCTCGTCGGCCACCTGCGGCAGGAACGTACCGCTGCGATAGCCCTTCTTGATATAGATGCCGTGACGATGCAGTTCAAACTCGTCCAGGCTCTGGATGCGACGCATAGGCGTGAGCACGGAAATCTCAATATCGAGGTCATCCAGTTCGTCGCGAGTGACAGGCACAAATCGCGGATCCTCAAAGGCTGCTGCCCGCGCCATCTCAGCCACTATCTCATGCAGCGGATAGTCCTCGCCAAAATGTCCGATACAGCCGCGCAAATGGCCGTGCTTGTGCAGCGAGACAAAAGCGCCACACTTCTTGTTGAGCATGGGATATTTTTGCAGCAGACTTTCACGGACTGACACGGACCTGCCGTTTATTGAATCGCGAATACTATTAAAGGCTATATCTTTCAGCACCTTCTTATCGTCATCACTCAGTACGAAGTCCGTGTTCGTCCGTGCTTGTCCGCTGCTATTATTTCCGTTGCGCAGGATGGCAAACGAATGATACCCAACTACCCTATTGTGGTCGTGATTGTCGATGTCGCCTGAGTTCTGGTACATCAGGTGCTTCACCTCGTACTGCTTGTCGAGCATCAGCATCAGCGTGATGATGGCGAACTCGCCACAGGCACTCGTATGCAGATTGCGCTTCCCACTTCGTGCATTGGCATTGATGGTTGCAATAAACTCCTCCACGTCGCCCGTCTCGACAGCCTTGCCCGTCCTGGCATCCACCTCGTAGGCATCTTCATACGACGGATAGTGCGAGAAGTCGCTGCTGATCACAAAGAGGTTCTCGTCCGTAAAATACGGCTTCAACGTCTCCGCCATCCGTTTCAGTTTATCGTAATCGTTCGTCGAAATAACTATCGGCACAATGGGCGGCACATCAGTCGAAGTGATAAGTGATGAGTGATGAGTGAAGAACCTTTGCAAGAACGGCAACTGCACTTCCAGACAATGCTCCCTATCATGCGCCTCTGCCCTATAGCAGAACACAGAATCCACATCCGCGTTCGACAAGTTATTCGTGTTATTCGTGCGATCCGTGTTCGTTAAAGCCATAGCCGTTTCGTGGTCCACTTTCACATTGCCTAACGGTGTGGCATAATAATCCGCCTCCGTGTTCACCGACGCCCCGTCGAGCCATTCGTGGTGACTCGGTCCCAACAGGAATATCCGCTTGTACTGCTTTTTCGAGTCTATCGCCATATATGCCGATGCCGCCACATTGCCCGAGAAATAATACCCAGCATGAGGCACTATCAACGCTGCCACATTACTGTACTTCGCGTCGTTACGATGCAACGCCAAAAAGCTGTCCACTTCCTCGCTCAGTTCCCGTGCATTGCCCGTATAGAATCGGTTCGCCTGTGTCGCCGGCCTCACCACAGGAGCCTGCGTCTGTCCCTTACATCCGTTCATCATCATCGTTGTCGTTAGGATTAGTAATATGGTCTTGATATTCATGTTACTTTATCAGCTTCTCGATTTGTTTCTCCGTCGCCTCAGGCAACAGCTTTTGAAGATGCGCCTTCATTCGCTCGAACGACTCCTGCGGCGTTCTCCCTCGCCCATTGGAGAGGGGGTTAGGGGGTGAGGCCTGACACATCTCGCGACCTAACAGCCGCTCTGGTGTCGTCAACAGTGACCAGCCCCAGCCGTATTCGCGTCCATGTTTGTCAGTAGGATACACAAAGTCCTCTGTCACAATGCGACACGCCATCTGCAGGCGCGTCACATAGCCGTCGAACTTGCTCCGCATCTTAGGTCCATCAAAGCCGCAAGCCGCACGCAGTTCACGCGTAATCAGACTGTCGTGCTCTGCCAACGTCAGCAGGATAGCCTCATCGATACTGCCCTCGACAGGCGCAGGTCTTGAAGCGCGACGATAGTTGCACAAATCTGGCCACCACTCTTTGCTGACAAAGCCCGCCTTGCCTGCAAAGAACTTGCCATAGACGCAACGGCCCTCCGTCACGATGGGGCCCTTCCATTTCCACAGCGGCCAGTCCCAGCCGCCGTCATCGAATACCACATACCGATTGTCCTCATCAACGACATCCTCTGCCGAATAGCCGCGAATGCCACTATCCAGCAACGGCAGGAATCCTACCTCCTGGATGAAGTCCATCAGTTCTGGGCAACTATGTATCTCCACGTTCTGCATCTTATAAACATTTATCTCAACGTCGGCAAAGTTACGAATAAGTGAGCAAAGAAACAAAAAAATTGCAGTTTTTTTGTTCTTTCGAACGGGAGTAACATCTCGCGAAGCGAAAAGTTACGAATAAGTGAGCAAAGAAACAAAATAAAAATCATTTTTCTGCATTTCTGCATCGTAATTCGGAAATAATGTGTACCTTTGTGGCGTATTTCAAAAGATATCAACCAAAGCGGACAAGTACAACAATGAATAAACAAACCAAGAAACGGATGAAGCGCATGCTACTGTGGGGAGCAGGTCTGGCTGTGGCGCTTATTATTGTGCTGGGAATGCGTAAAGTGCTACTGCCAGATGAGAATGACTGGCGTCAAGCCCATCCCAGAATGGTGACCAAAGACGGTCAGGACGTCATTGAACCAACTCGCGCCGACAGTCTGCTGGGCGCTGCCCTGACAGCCCAGGACGCCGAACGTCTGAGCGTACTTACCGACAGCTTCTCGGCACTGGGAGAGCTCTCGCCCATCAAAACCGACTTCTTCAGGGGCTATATCCACTATCTGCGCGATGAGGTTGAGCCGGCAACAGAATGTTTCAGCCGCATCATGAAAGAGAACGATCCGCCAGCCGCCGACTTCGACAAGTATGTTCAGGCGGGGGTATGTCTCGTCGGGATGTTAGTTGATCAATACGACACTGAATCAGCCCTCAGCACAGCCCTCCCTCTGATTGAGAAGCTGAACACGGCTGGTAGCGATAAATATTTCGAACTAAAGTCCATCTACATATCCTTAGGTCGGTGCCAGCTCCAGTTGAATCGAATGGCAGAGGCAGAGATCAGTTTCAAGAAAGCTTCGGAATACACGAAGAAGTTGGTCTCCACCGACCATACAAACACGATTGACATCTATAATGCCGTTGCAACCTACTCCAAAATCGTAACGGCCTACTTCAATGCCGGCATGACGGTGGAGTCAGAACCCTGGCTCAACCTGGAGGACTCGCTATTCAACGTTCTTAAATCCTGCTCCGATGCCGACCCGACGGATATCGACATATTTCAGGCAGACATCCTCCAGAACAGATCAATGATAGCCGAGACCAAGGGAGAGAAAGAAAAAGCAGCCCGCTATTATGAGGAATACAAGAACACTAATTACAGCAAGACCTTAGGCGGACGAATTAACGGCAGCGAATATCTGTCGTTGGCAAAACGCTACGAAGAATCGGCCGACGAATTAACCTGCCTAGACGAACTGATAGCCAAGTATAACATGGAGATAGACCTCGATGTCATCAGTAGTTTCCTACTGCCCAAAATGTACGTCAACTACCAGGCACATCGCAAGGATTCCGCCCTTCGTGTGGCCTTGCAAATCTACGAGGCGTTCGACTCAGCTTATTCACGGCAGAAGGAGAGCGAAGCCGCCAAGCTGGCCACCATCTACGACACCGAAGGCAAAGAGCGGCGCATCGCCGAGCAGCAGGCGGAAATATCACAACAGCGTGTTGTCGGACTGGTCGTGGCCATCATTTTCCTCACCCTGGCCTTTATTGTCTACACGCTGATACGCCGTCGCCAAGCCGCAAGACTGGCAGAAATGAAGGCCGCCCAGGAGCGCATCGAATCAGAACTGCGCATTGCCCGCGACATCCAGATGTCGATGGTGCCCAGCATCTTCCCCGAGCGCGAAGGGCTGGACATGTATGCATCGATGACCCCCGCCAAGGAGGTGGGTGGCGACCTGTACGGGTATTTGCTGATGGGTAACAAACTCTACTTTGCCGTCGGCGACGTCAGCGGCAAGGGCGTGCCCGCCTCACTCTTCATGGCACAAGCCACCCGACTGTTCATGACCCTCGCCAAGCAAGGCATGATGCCCGCAGAGATATGCACCCGCATGAACGATGCCCTCAGTGGCGACGACAACAAGAGCGGTATGTTCGTGACGTTTCTCCTCGGCCTCATCGATTTGACTACCGGACACCTCGATTTCTGCAACGCCGGACACAATCCGCCCGTCATCGGCGGTGGAGAAAGCCACGGCGATTTCCTAGAAATGATTCCCAACGCACCCATCGGCCTCTGGCCCGACCTCGAATACGAGGGCGAGGAAATGGACACTATCAAGGGGCGTCCGCTGTTCATCTACACCGACGGACTCAACGAGGCTGAAAACCCCCAGCAGGAACAATTTGGTGATAACCGACTGCTTGAAATCCTACGCAACACTCATTTCGACTCCGCCCGTCAGGTTATCGACACGCTCAAGGCCGAGGTCGACACTCACCGCAATGGTGCCGAACCCAACGACGACCTCACGATGATGTGCTTGCGCGTAAATTAGAATGTCCAGAAAAGCAAGTATAAGGGAGATCCATTATATGCCTGATGTTTTCCTTTGCTGTTTCGGGTTGCATGGCGATTTCGAGGGGTAAGTCAGGAGGGTTAATGCAGGCGACACGAGAGAAGCCAGCATCGAGGAGAAGTTGTTCATCGGCTATGCGACCAGCTATGAGCATGACGGGCACGTCGTGCTTTTGGGCTCGTTGCAGGATGCCATAGGGCAACTTGCCCATGAGCGTTTGGCGGTCGGCAGAGCCTTCGCCAGTAATGACGAGGTCGGCATCTTGCAAGAGGTTATCGAAATGGATAGTGTCCAGTAGGAGGTCGATGCCAGAACGGCACCCAGCATTCATATATTGCAGGAACGCATATCCCAAACCGCCTGCAGCACCTGCACCAGGCATGTTTTGGCAGTCACGGCCCAGATGCTTGGCAGAGGCCTCCGCAAAGCGTTTGGCGCGAGCATCAAGGGCCTCGACCATTTCTGGTGTTGCGCCCTTGACCTGCGGTCGAGTTTGCTCACGCTCGGCAATCGAATCGAGCTCCGATTGCTCTCGCTTAATCGCAAACTTTTGAGGCGCAAAAACGTGTGCTGCACCATTCTCGCCACAAAGCGGATTGGTGACATCCGTTGCTATCGTAAAATGCACATCATCCAGCTCGCGCACATTATCCCATGAGCCGTTTTGGACAAAGGCATCGATAATCGCCCGCAGCATCCCTATGCCGCAATCGCTGGTGGCACTACCGCCAAGTCCAACAATGATGTGCTTGCAGCCTCTACGAATAGCATCCACTATCAACTGTCCTGTGCCATAACTTGTTGCCACCATCGGATTGCGTTCCTCTGGTGAAAGCAGCGTCAGTCCGCTGGCTTTGGCTATCTCTATCACCGCCGTATCACCCTGCACGAGATACTGCGCCACGATGGTTCGCATCAGCGGGTCTTTCACGTTGACCTCTACAATCGAGCCGCCCATTGCTGCTTGGAAAGCCTCCAACCATCCTTCTCCACCATCGCTCACAGGTACCTGCACCACCTCTGCCTCAGGCATCTTTGCCAAAATACCCTCGTTTGCCGCCTGATTGGCCTCAGCCGACGTCAGACAACCTTTGAACGAATCAATCGCCACGATGACCTTTTTCATTTTCTTTCTTCCGTTGGTACGTTACTATTCTTACGATACCCCATACCCGTCACGTGACAGATGAGCCGTCCGTCCTGATTGGTTACACGCACCTCCACAGCAGGAATCTTATGATGGTCGCATATGCCGACAGCCTCAGCCCGCAACACATCGCCCTCGCGCGCACTCGAAACAAACATGATACTATTGTTGATGCCGAACGTCAGTTGACCATTATGGTTCATCCAGGCTGCAATAGCTAAGTCTGCCAACGTAAACAGCGCTCCACCCTGACACACATTGCCACCATTCAGGTGCATTGTCATAACGGTCATCTCTGCCACAGCATGCCGCTCGTCCACCTCTGTAATCCTGCAACCCGCATTGGCCGCAAACCTATCTGTCCGATTCAATAGTTCCTTTATGTCCATTGTTGTCATTAATTTATAATTAGTTTTTCATTATTTACGTATAATACCCGTGAAGATGCGGCCTGACTGAATGCCTAGTCGACGGGCGGAGAAGAAGGTGTCCGATTGTTTGACGGTGCAGATGTCGGCAACGGAGATGTTGGCCTCGGGAACACCGGCAGCAATGAATTGCTGGCGATTGCACTCAGGCAGGTCGATGTGCCATTTCGCCTCGCGCCTGCTGATGGACTGCATGTCGAAACCAGCTGCCGCGAAGGCGTCATAGACCTCGTCGCCCACCTCGAAGCTGTCGAGACTGATGCCTGGACCAATCTGAACGCGCAGGTCGGCCGGTTGCGAACCGTATGCCGCCGTCATATCCGCAATAGTCTGCTGTGCGATGCGCTGGACGGTGCCGCGCCAGCCAGCATGAATGGCTGCCATAGCGTGTTGACGAGGGTCGTAAACGAGCAACGGGATGCAGTCGGCCGTGCTGACTCCGATGCATATATCCGTGAGATGGGTCATCACCGCATCGATACCCTCCAAACGTGTTTGTCTGTCTTCTTCCGATAGCGCAAAAAACGCCTCGTCAATCTGAACGGACTTCGCAAGATGTACCTGATGGGGCATGATGAGACGATCGTCGCTGATGCCCAACTGCTGGCACAGCAAAACACGGTTCTTACGGATGGCCTCAGCATCGTCGCCACAATAGCGATTGATGTTGAACTCGCCATACGTCCCCGTACTGAATCCACCACGTCGCGTCGTACTAAACGCTACCACATCCTCATGGAGGTTATAATCAAGTAATTTGGGCTGTATCATAGAATTATCTGAAACATTTGACGATAGGCCTCGACCTTTTTGTCGAAGGATAATGGGTAGGCACGGGAGGAGGAGGGAAGACGATAGAGGCGAAGAGCCTCCCCCCTAACCCCTCTCCAAAGGGCGAGGGGAGTAGTTACATACGTGTTGACCTTGGGGATCGTTGGGATGCCGAGTGAGGCGCAGATGGTTTCTGTAGCCTTCTCGCCTGTGGTGACAATGGCGCGAAGATGAGGAAGCTGGCGGAGCAAGGCAGGGATATTAGTTGGCTCAACCACCTCGAGGAACTTGTCGGAGGCATTGTCCTGCAGGCGACGGATAGCGGTAGATGTATCGAAGAAAGCGAGACCTTTTTCTTGGCAGAAGGCCACAATCTCGTCAATCTTGAAGCGCTTGGCCTCGAGGTCAACGAAGTGGTTCTTGTCACCAAAGAATATCTGTCCCTCAATACGCCAGTGGTCGTTGATGAAGTTCGGATAATAAAAATCCATGCACCACCGCTTGCGCTGAGGCGGAAAGCTGCCAAGAAACAGCACCTTTGCATTCTCAGGCAGGAAAGGTCGCAGGGGGTGGTACTCTACCCCACCCTTGCTGCGGGCAATATTCTCTGTGTTTAGATAGGAAGTCATCATCGTGCAAGTTTATGTGGTCATCCAGCGATTCAGTTTTTCCCAAAACACAGGGATACGGACGCAGATAGGGTCATCGGCATCTGGTTCGTGAACGGCGTAACCTCGCTCTTCGAGGTACTGCTGACGAAGATGATTGACGGCAGTACTCGTTTTGAGTGCGTCGATGCTTTGAAGGTAAATACGGAAAAGTGTCGGATAAAGGTGAATGAAGTCGCGATTGATGTTGTTGGCCATCTGCTCATGTTCTTCATCGAGTCTGAGTGTTTCGCCGTTGAGCAGCCGCTCACGGAATCGCTTGACGTTCTGACGCATGTGATGGAGCGTGACGCGATAGGCCAGATACGACATGTCGAGGGCCTCAGCCATCTCTTTGTTGGGTACCGCCCGTTGTTTGTTGAGCATCGTTAGCATGGAGCGAAGGAAGATGAAACGGCCACGAGGATAGAAGACCTGATGAGCATAGGCAATCAACTGCGAAACAATGGCGAGTTTCCACTCATCGGTGAGATCGGAAGACTCGATGGTGAGGACGCTGTCGCTATCTTTGATTTGTGTATAGACCGTCTGTCCTTCTGCCTCTGCACGATTGCTCAGGTAGTTACGGAAGGTGTTAAGCAGCCAACTCTCGAAAGACTCCTTTTTCTTGATGCGTTGCAAGGGCTGATAGGGAGTGCGGCCGCGCTCGCGGAGATAGAGGAAGAAGTCGTCAATGACATCCTCGTAATCATCGTAGAGATTGTTGCTGTACGCCTCATAGCGGTTGCGGAGTTGATGGTTCAGACGGTCGTGCAACAGATAGTACATCGCCTCGTCGTCGCCCTTCAGAATCATGTCGAGGAAATCAGAAACTGGGATGCCTGCAAAACGATTGACCTTAGATTTCTTGGCTGGAGCGAAATCCTGCGGAATATTCAGCCAGTACTGTCGTTCCTGTTCAGGCATCTTTTCGATGGCGTAGCGAAGCATGGTGCGAGGCATCTCGTGAGCATGCTGACGAAGGAAGTCGCGAAGGAGGTCCATCGAAACGCGCTTGCCCATTTCGCGTAGCATCCAACCGACAGCCTTATGCATCAGGTCATGAGGATGATGCAGATGGATTTCGGCATAGCGCAGGCACCACGACGGGTCACCCATCTGGGAGGTCTTCCACGAACAGACAATGCTCATGCGCTGTTTCCAAAGACAGGAACTTTGGGCGAGGTCGTCAAGGAGTTTTATCTTATAGTCCTTGTCGCCAAGGTTAGTCGGCAGCAGGAGCCAGTGGCCGAGGATCTTATGGACGGAGAGGTCGACGAGGTCCCAGTTGTTTGCTTGTTCTGCGTATTGCAGATAGAGCGTGAGGATTTCGTCGCGACCTTTGATGGCAGACTCTTCATTCTCCAATCGTTTGGTGGCCAGTTTTTCAAACTTTGCCACGAGGATCAACAGCCCACATAGCCGCACCTCATGCCAGCGATTCATCAGCAGTTCAGGCATCTCGCTCAAGGGAAAGTCCTTTGGAACAGCCTTAACGACCTCACGTGTCTGCGGCACTTTCAACCCCAAGAACTCATCGCCCTCGCCATACTCACCTGGTCCCGTTTTGAAGAACCCCATGAGTATCCGTCGCTGCTTGTCATTCTGCAGCGACTCCATATATTGTATAATCTCTTTCGCCGTCATCGTATTCAATTTGGGTGCGAAGTTACGAAAAAATCCCTGAAATCAAAAAGAAATCAGGGATTATTTATAGAGAATGGTTGATTGTTAACGCTCAAGGAAAGCGGCAACCTTTGCGGCAGTTTGTTTGCCGCTAGCCATCGCGCGAACTACTAATGATGCTCCGTTGGCAGCATCGCCACAGACGAATACGTTGGCGGGGTACTTAGGATGCTCTGGCTTCAGGAATCCCATGGCCAGCAGTACTAGCTCGGCTTTGATGATTTCTGGCTTGCCCTTCTCGACCATAATGGGGCGTCCACCTTCTGGGTTTGGCTTCCAGTCTATCTCCTGAACTTTTACTCCTGTAAGTTTGCCGTTCTCACCCAAGAACTCGAGGGTGTTGATGTTCCAACGACGTGTACAGCCTTCTTCGTGACTTGATGTAGTCTTGAGTGTGCGAGGCCAATTGGGCCATGGGTTCTGAGGATCCTCTGGGCCCTCGACAGGCTTAGGCATAATCTCAATCTGGGTGACACTCTTACATCCCTGGCGATGGGCTGTTCCGATACAGTCAGAACCAGTATCACCACCACCGATTACGAGTACATCCTTGCCCTTGGCAGTAACGCGCTCATCCTTAGAGAACTCCATGCCTGCCAGCACACGATTCTGCTGCGACAGCATCTCGAGGGCGAAGTGTACGCCCTTGAGTTTGCGGCCAGGGGCCTTAAGATCACGGGCAGTAGGAGTACCGGTAGATATCACCACAGCATCAAACTGCTTAGCAAATGCATCGTTAACCTCTATAGCCTCGCCATATTTAAACTCGATGCCCTCCTGCTCCAGCAGGGCGATGCGGCGATCGATGACGGCCTTATTGAGTTTAAAGTTGGGGATGCCATATCGCAGCAATCCGCCTGCGGCTTCGTTTTTCTCAAACACAGTTACCTGATAACCTTTCAGGTTCAGGTCGTTAGCTGCAGCAAGACCGGCAGGACCAGCACCAATCACGGCCACCTTTTTTCCGTTACGCTTGATATCGGTACGGGGCTGGATAAAACCCTCCTGGAAAGCCATCTCGGTAATGGCTGCCTCGTCCTCACGGTTGGTCGTTGGCTCATGGTTAAAACGGTTCAGCACGCAGGCCTTTTCGCACAATGCAGGACAGATACGACCTGTGAACTCTGGGAAGGGATTGGTGCTATTCAGTAGGCGATAAGCTAGTTCATAATCGCCTTTGTATAGGGCATCGTTCCATTCT
>JAEEGI010022432.1_pt1 | contig 12468 bp, 7 predicted proteins | sample 8958751 | NCBI WGS metagenome assembly JAEEGI01 (sample SAMN16246545, study PRJNA631951) | gut metagenome | biome: gut microbiome; feature: rumen; material: KS-attached | host: Bos | place: Iran: Karaj | collected 2018-10 | reverse complement strand
CCCTTCCCCCCACAGCAGAATGCAGCACCCGCAGCAGATGCTCCATTCCCACCTGCACAGCCTGGCGGAGAGAACGCAGCAGACGATCTGCCCTTCTAACATCATCACACCTACCAAGGCCGCTTGGCTTTGGTGAACATCGCATTAAAAACCAAAGTGGCCCGCCATGTGTATTTTGGCAGGCCACTCGGTTTATGTAAGTTCAATCCTGATTCTAACGGATTAAGACAAGAATCCAAGCAATGCACCGGCAGCAACAGCCGAGCCGATGACACCTGCGACATTCGGGCCCATAGCGTGCATGAGCAGGAAGTTGTGGCGGTCGTATTCCAAGCCGATGTTATGGCTGATACGGGCAGCCATAGGTACAGCCGATACACCAGCATTGCCGATAAGCGGGTTGAGTTTCTTGTCCTTCGGCAGGAAGAGGTTCATCAACTTTACGAAACATACTCCACTGGCAGTAGCAATAGCAAAGGCAAAGGCACCAATGGCGAAGATAAAGACGGTGTTCCATGTAAGGAACTCACTAGCCTGCGTAGAGCAGCCAACTGTCAGACCAAGCAGCACGACAACGATATCGTTCAGGGCATTGCCAGCAGTCTTAGCCAGGCGGGTTGTCTTACCACTCTCTTTCAGCAGATTACCGAAGAAGAGCATACCCAGCAGCGGCAGTGCCGACGGCACGATAAAGGTAGTGATGAGCAGTCCGATGATGGGGAAGAGAATACGTTCTGTCTGGCTGACCTCACGTCCGGGCTTCATCTTGATGACGCGCTCCTTCTTGGTGGTGAGCAGTCGCATGATAGGTGGCTGGATCAGCGGCACGAGTGCCATATACGAGTAGGCACACACAGCGATTGCTCCCATGAGGTTGGGCGAGAGTTTGCTTGAAAGGAAGATGGCCGTAGGACCGTCGGCACCACCGATGATGGCGATACCAGCAGCCTGGTTGGGCTCAAATCCCAGTGCAAGTGCTATCATATAGGCTCCGAAGATACCAAACTGTGCTGATGCTCCCACAAGCAGCAGCTTGGGATTGGCCAGCAATGCCGAGAAGTCGGTCATGGCTCCAATGCCCAGGAAGATGAGTGGCGGATACCAGCCTTGTTTCACTCCCTGATAGAAGATATTGAGCACAGAGTTGTCCTCATAGAGTCCTATCTCTAATCCGGCATCACCACGGAATGGAATGTTACCGAGGATGATACCCAGTCCGATGGGCACGAGCAGCAGTGGCTCAAAATCCTTCTTGATAGCAAGATAGATAAAGATGGCTCCCACTACTATCATGATGAGATTCCCCGCCGTAGCATTGGCAAAGCCCGTATAGGTGAGGAACTCGTTGAAGTTATCAGTAATAAATTCCCACATATTCATTGAGGTTTGAGAATGTAGACTTGAGATTTATGCGATGGTCAGCAATACGGCACCCTCCATGACGGTTTCTCCCTGCTTGACAACAATCGAGGTAACCTGTCCGGCATACTCAGCCTCAATGTTGTTAGCCATCTTCATGGCTTCGAGCACAATCACGGTCTGACCGGCAGTGACCTGCTGGCCTACCTGCACCTTGATTTCTGTGATAGTGCCAGGCAGCGGAGCCTTCAGTGCCCTGCCTTCACCAACGGGAGCAGCAGGGGTTGCGGCTGCGACAGGTGCGGCAACAGGAGCGGGAGCTGCCGGCTGGGCAGGAGTCACAGGCGACTGTGCACGCGAAGTGGCAGCCAAGGCAGGATGCTTGGCAGCATTGATGGGTTTCTGCATCTCCACTTCAAATGGGATTCCATTGACGTTGACCTTGGCAATCTTGCCTTCTACGGCGGCGATTTCTACTTCGTAGTCTACGCCATTCACTTTATATTCGTACTTTTTCATCTCTTTAACTATGAACTTTGAACTAAAAACTTTGAACTTAATGCAGCTCTGGAGCTGTGGGGATGGTAGGAGCGTTGTGATCGGAAGGACGGAACGGGTCGTGCCAGTGTGTCATCTGGCTATATTCATCGTCCCAGTCAGTGTCCTTCGACCTGATGGTGATAACACCACTCTCCACATCATGTACATCGTCTTCATACTGACGCAGAGCAAGACCGATGACGGCCATGTATACCTCCATATCGATGCCTTTTTTGTCGAAGCCTTCCTGAAGGATGTTACCTGTCTTGTGAGCCATCTCGGCAGTCTTCTCCACAGTCTTCGTGATAGGCTTGATGGGCTGAGTATTAGCTACTTTCTTGGCTGTGTCAAGATGACGCATCAGCATGCCGAAGAGGGTGAAGAACAACCACAGCAGTGCCAAGCACAGGAATACCACGCCCATAGCCATGATAGCCATAGCGAAGCCATGAGGGTCCTGCTCCTTGAACTTGTCGACACCTGTCTTTTTCTGTGCCTCACTGGCAGCATTCTCGATGCCCGGCGTCACCTGCTGGGCACTCTTCACAGCCCAATTGCCATCGATGCGAGCATAGGAGCAGTCAGCCTGCAACGCGGGCACTGTGACAGAGTCGATGAGCTCTACGCCATTACCATTGTAGAGAGCCACCCATACGGAGGCAGAGTCAGGAATCTGCAAGGCCAGATGCAACTTGCCTTGTGCTGGATTGGAATTACCAAAGAGCACCAAATGCTGGCGTGCACCAATACTGGTGCGCTCTTCGCCACTGGGAATGATGCTCATGCGTTTGATGCGTTCTGGGGCACTCATTGGCTGTAGCACTGACCGGTCGGTAGTAAGGAACATGCCGCGCACATTATAAGTAGAGTACGACGTGTTCTCCAACTCAATCCAGGCTTCGCGCTGCCCGAACTCATCCACGATGCTAGATGCATTGTTGGTGAGCACCTCACTAATGACGATGTTCTTGGCTCCCTGGCCCAGTACCGTCTGCGAGGCTGTCAGCACCAGTGCTCCTAGCAGTAGTTTTAAGTTGTTCATGTTGAATTTTGTGTATTATTATTGTTCTCAATGTTTCTATTGACAGAAGAAAAGCACGATGAGTTGTGCGGTCAGGATGCGCAAGAACATCGACAGCGGATAGACCGTGGAATAGCCTATGGCAGGTGCCTCCTTCGAACAGATGGAATTGGAGTAAGCAAGTGCGGGCGGATCGGTGTATGTGCCCGATATCATGCCGGCAATGGTGAAGTAGTTGAACTTGAACCTCATGCGGGCAATGGGGCCTATTATTAAAATAGGTATTATAGTGATGAGGAATCCCGTCAGCACATAAAGCAATCCATCGCCCTGCATCACCGTCTCAAAGAATCCTGCCCCAGCCTTGATACCCACTGAAGCAAGGAAGAGAACCAGTCCGATCTCGCGCAACATCATGTTTGCAGAAGTGGTGGTATAGGTGACGAGCTTGATCTTATAGCCATATCGTCCGATGAGGATGGCGATAATCAGCGGACCGCCAGCTATGCCCAGCTTCATCAGCGGCATGCCTGGTATGAAGGGCAGCGAGCCAAAGATGATGCCCAGGAAGATACCCACGAAGATTGTGGCGATATTGGGGGCATCCAGACGTTTGACGCTGTTGCCCATCTTACTAGCGACGCGGTCGACGGCATCCTCTGGACCTACTACCATGATACGATCGCCTACCTGCAAGGGCAGCGAAGGAGATGCGAAGAGCTCCATACCATGACGCGTGACACGGGTGACATTAACGCCATAGACACTGGAGAAGTGCATCTGTCCGAAGGATTTTCCGTTGATGCTGGGATTGGTGACGACAACACGCTTCGACACCATCGGCTGATCTTGCTGCTGCCAGTCGACCTCGATGACAGGGCCAATGAATGCCACGATGGCCTCCCAGTCGGCTTCTGTAGTGACGATGCTCAGCTGGTCGCCAATATGGAAGATGGTATTTCGATTGGGAATGCTGACATGTCCGTCATGCAAAATGCGTGAACACACAAAGTCACGATTGAGGAAGTCGTGTACCTGCAACAGCGTACGGCCTTCCAGATACTGGTTGGTCACCTCCAGATGCATCTTATGGGGTTTCTGTGTGGCCTTGGCCTCCTCCTGTGCCGAAAGGGCTTCTTCCTCCTTCTCGAGTCGTACTTTGCACAGATAACGAACCAGGATAATGGCTCCAATGATACCAAGCACACCCAAAGGATATGCACAGGCATAGGCAGAGGCTATCTGCGGGGCTTCATCGCCATAGACCGACACCAGTGCTTCGTTGGCAGCACCAAGACCAGGAGTATTGGTCACGGCTCCATAAAGTGTTCCCACCATCATGGGGAGTGCAGCTTTGTCGCTAGTATCGAAAAAGACGAAATAGCACCCAAACATCACCAGGATGTTCAGCGCAATGGCAGCGGTGGCCAATCCGTTGAGTTTGATGCCAGCCGTACCAAAGCTCTCGAAAAATCCAGGTCCCACCTGCAAGCCTATCATAAAGACGAAGAGGATGAGTCCGAAATCCTGGATGAACGTCAAAATGTCGACTGGTGCAGTGAAGCCAAAGTGACCCGCCACGATACCTGCAAAGAGCACGAACGTGACACCAAGCGAGATGCCACAGACTTTGATCTTGCCAAGATACACGCCAACGGCAATGACAATGGCATAGAGCAGGGCAATATGAGCCACTGACTCAGAATTTGTAAAGAGGTTGATCAGCCACTGAAAGGATTCCATTGTATCTTTATCGTTTGCGTTTTGCTTACTTCAACGGACTATTACTTCTTCAATGCTGCGATCGACTCCTTAAGGGCAGCAATCTTTTCCTCAGCATCACTCTGCTTCTTGCGTTCCATAGCCACGACAGCCTCAGGAGCATTCTGCACGAAGCGCTCGTTGGATAGTTTCTTCAGCACACCCTGCAGGAAGCCCTCGAGATGGCTCAGTTGGGCTTCCATCTTCTCTATTTCGGCGTCGATGTCGATGAGACTACCAAGGGGAACAGCATATTCAACTGTACCAACCATGAAAGTGCTGGCAGTTGAATCTTTTTCGCTGACTGATGTCATGCTTTCCAAATTGGCCATCTTCATCACGGCTTTCCCATAATTGCCGAGGAGCTGAGAGTTGATGATCTGCAATGCCAGTTTCTCTTTTTGAGCGATGTTTTTCTGTGCACGAATGGTACGCACACCGCTGACAACTTGCTTGACGGTCTCCACATTGTTGAGTATGATTTTCTCGTCAATATTGGGTGCATCAAGTCGAAGACACTCACGCATGATACTCTCACCAGGCTGACGGGAGTCAAGGGCTTGCCACAGTTCTTCAGTAATGAACGGCATGAAGGGGTGAAGCATCTTCAGCAGTATGTCGAAGAAACGCAACGTAGCATTGTAAGTCTTGCGATCTATAGGCTGCTGCTTACCATCCACATAAGCTGGTTTCACCATCTCAAGATACCAACTTGAGAACTCATCCCAGAAAAGTTTATAGACAGCCATCAGAGCCTCGGAGATGCGGTACTTCGAGAAGTGGTCGTTGAGTTCGGCATTAGCCTCCTTGAGCTTGGCGTCGAACCATGTGACTGCAAGGTGACTGGCACCCTCCTGGGGAGCATCATCGCTGACGGTCCAACCTTTCACCAAGCGGAAGGCATTCCAAATCTTGTTGTTGAAGTTACGTCCCTGTTCGCAGAGAGCCTCGTCGAAGAGGATGTCGTTGCCGGCAGGAGCAGAGAGCATCATACCCATACGCACACCGTCAGCGCCAAACTTCTCAATCAGCTCAATGGGATCAGGGCTATTACCCAACGATTTCGACATCTTACGTCCCAGTTTGTCACGGACAATGCCAGTGAAGTAGACGTTTTTGAAGGGGAACTTGCCCATATACTCTTCACCGGCCATAATCATGCGAGCCACCCAGAAGAAAATGATATCAGGTGCCGTCACCAGGTCGGAGGTGGGATAGTAATAGCTGATCTCTTCGTTGCCGGGATTATTGATACCGTCAAAGAGCGAGATGGGCCAGAGCCATGACGAGAACCATGTGTCGAGAGCATCCTCATCCTGACGCAGGTCGCTATCCTTCACGTTCGGATCTTTTTCCTGAGCCAGTCTCAATGCCTCTTCCCGTGTTTCGGCAACCACAAAGTCGTCGTTGTCGTTATAATAATAGGCAGGTATGCGGTGGCCCCACCAGAGCTGTCGGCTGATGCACCAGTCCTGAATGTTCTCCAACCAGTTCTTGTAGGTGTTCACATACTTTTGTGGATAGAACTTCATCTCGCCGCTGAGCACTGGAGGCAGAGCGATGTCGGCAAAATGTTGCATGCGGAGGAACCACTGCAGTGAGAGACGAGGTTCGATAGCAGTGTCGGGATTACGCTCAGAGTAACCCACCTTGTTCGTATAGTCCTCTATCTTCTCCATCAGTCCGGCTTCCTGCAAGTCCTTGGCAATCCGCTTACGACAGTCCATGCGGTCCATGCCCACATAGAGGGGAGACTGCTCGCTGATGGTGGCATCTGCGTTGAAGATGTCAATGGTCTCCAGATTGTGGGTCTTACCCAGCATATAGTCGTTGGTGTCGTGGGCAGGTGTCACCTTCAGACAGCCCGTTCCAAACTCAATGTCCACATAGCGGTCCTCGATAACGGGAATCACACGGCCCACCAATGGCACAATCACCTTGCGGCCCTTCAGCCACTGGTTCTTCGGATCCTTGGGATTGATGCACATGGCAGTATCGCCCATGATAGTCTCAGGACGAGTGGTGGCAACAACAGCATAATAACCCTTGGCATCCTTGTGGATGATGTTACCCTCAGCCTTCAGAGCCTCCTCGTTCTCGAGGACAGCGAGGTCATACACATAATACTTCAGATGGAAGAGATGGCTTTTCTCTTCCTTATAAATCACCTCCTCAGTGGAGAGAGCCGTCAGTGCCTTCGGATCCCAGTTCACCATGCGCAGGCCACGATAGATGAGTCCCTTGCGATAGAGGTCAACAAAAACTTTGATCACGCTCTCTGAGCGTTTCTCATCCATAGTGAAGGCGGTGCGGTCCCAGTCACATGAGGCACCCAGACGACGCAGCTGTTTCAGAATGATGCCGCCATGTTCGTGAGTCCAGTCCCAAGCATGCTCCAAAAATTCATCACGCGTCAAGTCACGCTTCTTGATGCCCTCGGCAGCGAGTTTCTTTACCACTTTTGCTTCTGTGGCGATAGAAGCATGGTCAGTGCCCGGCACCCAGCAGGCATTCTTGCCCTCCATACGGGCACGACGCACGAGGATGTCCTGTATCGTGTTGTTGAGCATGTGGCCCATGTGTAGCACACCCGTCACATTGGGCGGGGGAATAACGATTGTATAAGGTTCACGCCCATCTGGCTTCGAGCTGAAAAGCTTGTTATCCAGCCAATATTGATACCATTTACCTTCGACCTCACTAGGGTCGTACTTGCTTGCAATTTCCATACCTATTTATAAAAGCTTTCTCTATTTGGGGTGCAAAGGTACGAAGAAAAAACGATATGACGAAAAAATGAGTGTCGTTTGTTGCGTTAATGCGTGTTAAATATACCCCAAATAACGAGCGCAGCTCTCTGCACACCGTTCTCCGTCGACTCCAGCCGACACAATTCCTCCTGCATATCCCGCTCCTTCACCACATGGGAACAGACCTTCCAGACGCACATGTTGCAAGGTTTCAGCATGTCGGAGAATGCGCAGCGGCGATGAAGTACGGGTCTCTACACCTATCATCACAGCCTCGTTGGTCAGGAAGCCATGTGCCTGTCGCCCAAAGGTCAGGAATCCCTCTTTCAGGCGTGTGGCGACAGCTCGAGGCATCCAAAAATGCAGGGGTGACGACACCAGGCCGGGAGCGTAAGACGATCGAGGCAAGTCAAAACTGAGACGCCCATTTACAAAGTCAGCCATACGCTGTGCAGGAGCCGTCTGCTTCATATTGGCCTGCTGCCAGCAGACACGCTCCATCTGTTCCTGAAAATGCATCACTTTAAGCACGTCGTCGCCTTCAATGTCTTCAGGTCGTGTCTCCACTACCATGCCTGCATTACTCCATTGTGTACCGCGATTGGCAGGACTCATACCATTGACCACTACCTGCTCAGGCCCTGTAGCAGCAGGAATGACAAAACCACCCGGACACATGCAAAAAGAATAGACTCCGCGCCCGTCGACCTGAGTGACAAACGAGTACTCGGCAGCAGGCAGCCATTGTCCCCTACCCTCTTTCCGATGATACTGAATCTGGTCGATGAGCTGTGAAGGATGCTCCAAGCGTACACCTACGGCAATACCCTTTGGCTCGATTTCAATTTTCTGTTTAGCCAAATATCTGTAAACATCTCGTGCTGAGTGACCTGTAGCCAAGATCACGAGACCAAGATATTCCCGTTCTCCGGCCACGCATCCTACTACACGATTACCCTCCAGCAACAGCTGAGTCATCTGAGTCTGGAAGTGCACTTCCCCTCCATGACTGATGATGGTATTCCTCATCGCCTCTATCACTTGTGGCAGTCTGTCAGTGCCGATGTGGGGATGGGCATCAGCCAAGATGGCTGTTGAGGCACCATGTTGACAAAACACATTAAGGATCTTGTCCGTATTACCACGCTTTTTGGAGCGGGTATAGAGCTTACCATCGCTATATGCTCCTGCCCCACCTTCACCAAAACAGTAGTTGCTCTGCTCGTCAACCTGCTGAGTTCGTGAGATGAGAGCTAGATCCTTCTTGCGTTCATGCACGTCCTTGCCCCGTTCCAGCACGATAGGACGCAAGCCCAGCTCTATCAGACGAAGAGCGGCGAAGAGTCCACCAGGACCAGCACCGACGACAATCACTTGCTGCCCTTCAGACACATCATTATAATTTGTACGCACGAAAGCATCATCTTCGGGCAACTCGTTGACATATAGCCGCACTTTCAAGTTGACATAAATGGTACGCTGCCGTGCATCGATGGAGCGTTTTAAGACGCGAACGCCCTTCAAGGCGCTGAGAGCCAGCCCCTTTTCGTTGGCCAAATACCTGCGAAGGTGGTCGGAGTCGGCTGCCACTTCAGGCAGCACTCGTAGTTGTAATTCCTGTATCATTCTGCAAAGGTACGCTTTTTTTTCGATAATTTCGCCGGAAATCGCGATATTTCATATTTTTTTCCTACCTTTGCACACTGAATTAAAAACAGACATAGAATGAAGGTAATGAAATTCGGCGGAACAAGTGTTGGTTCCGTGGAGAGCATACAGAATCTGAAACGCATCGTAGAGGCCGAAAAGAAGCCTGTCGTGGTGGTGGTAAGCGCCCTTGGCGGCATTACTGATCTACTGCTGAAGACATCACGCCTGGCTTTGAACGGTGATGAGCACTGGCGACAGGAATTCTCGGCCATCAAGCAGCGGCATTTCGACATGATCGACACCCTCTTTGAGGGCGATGAGAGCCGACGGGAGCCTCTGACGCAGACCATTAGTTCGTTCTTCCGTGAGTTGGAATCCATCTTTTATGGTGTATTCCTTATTCACGACCTCAGTCCGAAGACAGAGGCTGCAATCGTCAGTTATGGCGAGCGTCTCAGCAGCCATATCGTGGCCACCCTGATTGATGGCGGCGTTCGCATGAACTCACGTGACTTCATACGCACAGTCAAGAAGCAAGGTAATCATGTGCTCGACGCTGAACTCACCTATCGTCTGGTTAGCGAGGCCTTTAGCACTATATGTTGCTGTGATACAGCAACAAACAAGACGGTGGCTGTGGTGCCAGGTTTCATCGCCCGCGATCGCGACACCCATGAGACCACAAACCTGGGACGTGGCGGTAGTGATTATACTGCTGCCATCATCGCTGCTGCACTTGATGCTGAAGTTCTTGAAATCTGGACCGATGTCGATGGATTCATGACTGCCGACCCACGCGTCATCAAGACCGCCTACACCATCAACGAGCTATCCTATGTGGAGGCGATGGAGCTTTGCAACTTCGGAGCGAAAGTGGTCTATCCCCCGACCATCTACCCTGTCTGCGTAAAGAACATCCCCATCAAGGTAAAAAACACGTTCAATCCTGAGCATCCCGGCACGCTCATCAAGCAGAAGATAGATAATGACAAAAAGCCCATCAAGGGTATCTCGAGCATCAAGGGCACTACACTCATCACAGTGACTGGCCTGTCGATGGTGGGCGTAATTGGCGTCAACCGTCGCATCTTCTCCACTCTAGCCGAGAATGGCATCTCGGTATTCATGGTTTCGCAGGCATCATCAGAAAACTCCACCTCCATCGGTGTGCGCGATGAAGATGCCACGCGGGCAGTAGAGGTGCTCAACATTGAGTTTGCCAAGGAGATTGTCACAGGAGCCATGTTCCCCATGCAAGCAGAGCACGGCCTGGCCACTATTGCCATCGTTGGCGAGAACATGAAGCACACGCCAGGCATTGCCGGAAAGCTGTTCGGCACGCTGGGCCGAAGCGGCATCAGCGTCATCGCCTGTGCACAGGGAGCATCGGAGACCAATATCTCGTTCGTAGTAGATGCCAAGTACCTGCGTAAGTCGCTGAACGTGCTCCACGACTCGTTCTTCCTCTCTGAATACAAGGTTCTCAACCTCTTCATCTGCGGCATAGGCACCGTTGGAGGCAACCTCATCGAGCAGATACGTTCGCAGTATGACACGTTGAAAGAGACACGACAGCTGAAGCTCAACGTCGTAGGCATAGCATCCAGCAAGAAAGGCATCTTCACACGCGACGGCATCGACCTCAGTACCTACCGTGAGCAATTGGCACAGGCTGAAGACAGCAACATCGAGCGCTTGAAAGAGGAGGTAATCGGCATGAATATCTTTAATTCGGTATTCGTCGACTGCACCGCATCAGCAGAAGTAGCTGCGCTTTATCAGGACTTCCTCGACCACAACATCTCTGTTGTCACAGCCAATAAAATTGCTGCCTCCGGACCTTACGATGCCTACGCCCAGCTCAAGAAGACGGCCCTGAAGAAAGGCATCAAGTTCCTCTTTGAAACCAATGTCGGAGCCGGTCTGCCCATCATCGGCACCATCAACGACCTGCTGAACTCCGGTGACAAGATACTGCGCATCGAAGCCGTACTTTCAGGTACGCTAAACTTCATCTTCAACACCATCTCGAGCGACGTTTCTTTCTCCGAGACAGTGCGTCTGGCCAAGGAACGAGGCTACTCCGAGCCCGACCCACGCATCGACCTCTGTGGTAAAGACGTCATCCGCAAGCTGGTCATCCTGACACGTGAGGCAGGCTACCGCGTTGAACAAGACGATGTGGAGAAGCATCTCTTCATGCCCGACTCATTCTTCGACGGCTCACTTGATGATTTCTGGAGCAACCTGCCTTCGCTTGATGCCGACTTCGAGAAGCGTCGTCAGGAGTTGGACAAGGAGCACAAGCGTTGGCGCTTTGTGGCGAAGATGGAAGGAGGACGTACCAGTGTCTCGCTCGAAGCTGTCAGTCAGCATCATCCTTTCTACGGTCTGGAAGGTTCCAACAATATTGTCCTGCTCACCACTGAGCGCTATCGCGAGTATCCCATGCTCATCCAGGGTTATGGAGCCGGTGCCGGAGTCACGGCGGCAGGTGTCTTTGCCAATATCATGTCGATTGCCAATATCTAAGTATGAAACACATTATTATATTAGGCGACGGCATGGCCGACCATGCTGTGGAAAAGCTAGGAGGCAAGACCCTCCTGCAATATGCCCACAAGCCCACGATGGATCTCCTTGCCCGGCAGGGACGCACAGGCCGTCTGATCACTGTGCCTGAAGGATTCCCTCCCGGAAGTGAAGTGGCCAACACGGCCATCCTAGGTTACGACCTCAACAAAGTATATGAAGGAAGAGGCCCATTGGAAGCTGCTTCCATCGGCTATGAGATGGCCGACGACGACCTTGCGCTGCGCTGTAACATCATCACGCTGGAGGATGGACGCATCGTCACTCACAATGGCGGCAACCTGCAGACAAACGATGCAGCATTGCTCATCGACTATCTCAACCAGCATCTTGGTTCAGACCGTGTGAGGTTCATAGCTGGCATCCAGTATCGCCATCTGCTCATAATCAAAGGTGGCAATAAGCACATCTGCTGTGCCCCACCCCACGATCATCCCGGCGAGCCCTGGCGACCATTATTAGTAAAACCGGAAGAAGGTCTCGTAGGCAGCGACTGTGTTGCTGCTCAGCAGACAGCCGACCTGCTCAACGAACTCATTCTCCGTTCGCAACAGCTGCTCGCCCAGCATCCTTACAACCAAGCCAAGGCAGCTCGTGGCGAACGCCAAGCCAATAGTATCTGGCCCTGGAGCGGCGGCTATCGCCCATCGATGCAAACACTGCAAGAGCAGTATCCACAAGTACAGTCAGGATCGGTCATCTCAGCCGTCGACCTTATCCGTGGAATCGGCCATTATGCTGGCCTCGACATTGTTGAGGTTGAAGGAGCCACTGGACTAGCCGACACCAACTATG
>JAEEGI010022421.1_pt1 | contig 12473 bp, 7 predicted proteins | sample 8958751 | NCBI WGS metagenome assembly JAEEGI01 (sample SAMN16246545, study PRJNA631951) | gut metagenome | biome: gut microbiome; feature: rumen; material: KS-attached | host: Bos | place: Iran: Karaj | collected 2018-10 | reverse complement strand
CACCTCCGAAAACCGCTCCGAGATGGTCTTAAAGTTAATATCTTCGGTGATGTGGTTCTTCTGGAGAACACGCTCTAAAAGGACTTGGATGTCCTGAACTTTGTTCCCCGTATAGCTCTTGTTACTCGTGCGTTTTGTTTCGAACATTTGTACAAATTTATCGCGTTAAACAAGCAGCAATTTGGAGAGGGTAAACCCGCCAATAAGGATGCTTGTCATGCCGGCAACCACGGTTGCCTTGGTGCTCTTGCCCACGCCTTCTGCACCGCTATGGGTAAAGAATCCGAAGAAGCAAGCGTAACTCGAAATAAAGAATCCGTAAAGGGTTGCCTTGATTAAGCCTACGACCAAGTCCCAGTTCTGGTAGAACATGCGTACACCGTAGAAGAATACCGAGAACGAAACTTCCTTGTAGAGGTGAGCGACTTCGTAACCACCGACAATGCCGATGAAAATGCTCAAAATAGTGAGCACCGGAAGCATGATGACTGTTGCAATCAGTCTAGGTGCAAGCAAGTATTTGTAAGGGTTTAAACCTAATACTTTATATGCATCAAGCTGTTCTGTAACAGCCATTGTTCCTAGTTCCGAGCACATTGAAGCACCGATTCGCCCTGCAAGGACCATCGCCGTAAGAATCGGGCAAAGCTCCACCATCACGGACTTGCCGACCGCCATGCCGACAAACATCATGGGAATCATGTCGCCGAACTGGTAGGCGAGCTGCCATGACATGATGGCGCCTGTCGCAAGCGATGCGGCAAACACCACGGGAATGCTCGTAATCCCTACGTGGTGCATCTGTTCGACTGTTGTGTGCAAATTGGTGAAGGCTCCGGGGATGTTCTTGAACAATTCCCAGATGAACACGATGTAACCCACAACCTTGTTCAGGAAGCGTCGGACGGCACGTCCAAGGCCTTCAGCCATTTTATTGATAAGCCAAATCAAATTGAACCGTTACTTCTTTGCCTTAGCAGTGTTCTTTTTGGACTTCGGTGGAGCACTGATGGACTTCTTGAAAAGCTGCATGTCGCTCAAATACTTGATGGCTTCGTTCAGCTGCTTGTCGCGCTTGAGCGAGAATGCCGTGCTGACAGAGTCGTTTACGAATGCAGTGAGGAGTTCGCGCTTGATACCGTCCTTGATGTAGTCCTTGTTCGCTTCGAACTGGGCATCGCGGTTATCTTCAAGGGCTTTACGCATTTCGTTGATACGCTTCACGAGCGTAGAATCCGAAATCGTCTTTGCGCTGTCGCCCATGTAGTTCTGTTCGCGGATAATGCTCTTTTCAAGCTGATCCACGCCTACAAGTGCGTTGCTCTTGATCTTCATGAAGTTCGTGTCTTTCTTGCAGAATTCCTTGAACTGCGTAAAGAGAGAATCCGGCACAACCCAGTCAGGAGTCATTTGAACTTGAGCCTTTTCGAGACTCGGACGAATCTTGACTGCGAACTTGAAGTACATGGCCATGCGTTCCTGCACTTGGACAACCCACGGCATCGGGTCGAGTTCGACATCGACATCCGGCGTAATGCCGCCGCCGCCAAACATCATGCGGCCATTGTGGGTGTAGAACGTGTCACGTGCTGCGGTGTCCTTCTTGACGGAATCGGGCTTGGCGGAGTCCTTTTCCTCTTCGTCAATTTCTTCTTCCTGCAGCTTGAGTCCCTTGATGCCGTTTTCAGGCTTGTTGATGCAACGACCGAAGGGGAGATAGTAGAATGCTGTCGTGAGTTTGAGTGCGTTGCCTTGATTGTCGAGCGGGAAGATTGTCTGTACGGAACCTTTACCGAACGAGGTCTTGCCGACGATTAACGCACGGTCCCAGTCTTGCAGTGCACCGGAGACGATTTCAGCCGCACTGGCAGAACCTTGGTTCACGAGGACGACCATCGGAACGTCCGCCTTGAGCATCGGGTTTCTGCGAGATGAACTTTCCGTTTTTTGCGTGCGTCCGCGAGTGCTCACGATGACATTGCCCGGCTTGAGGAACAGTTCGCTGATTTCAATTGCCTGGTTCAAAAGTCCGCCCGGATTGTAGCGCATGTCGAGAATGAGTTTCTTCATGCCTTGCTTCTGGAGGCCGCGGATAGCGTTTTCGACATCGCTAGTCGTTTTGTCGCTGAATGTTGCAAGCTTGATGTAACCGATGTCCGGCGAAACCATGCCGTAGTAAGGGACGGCGTGCACAATGATTTCGGCTCTTGTAATCGTGAAATCCATGAGGTCAGGAACGCCTTCGCGTTCGATTGCGACGGTCACGTCTGTACCGATTTTACCGCGGAGCTTGTTCACGGCATCGTCGAGCGAAAGGCCCTTGGTGTCCTTGCCGTCGATTTTGCGGATGCGGTCGCCCGCGCGGATGCCGAGCTTGAATGCAGGCGTGCCGGAAAGTGGCGAAATAACCGTAAGCATGTTGTCGCGGAGGCTAATCGTAATGCCCACGCCGCCGAACTTGCCTTCCATGGAAACTCTAAGGCTTTCGTAGTCCTTGGGGGCAAAAACCGCCGTGTGCGGATCCAAAATGTTTCGAATGCCATTGATGGCTGCGTCCGTGATTTCTGTCGGGTTGACTTCTTCGACATACTTGCGGTTCACTTCGGAGAGAACCTTGTTCAGGCGCGAAACTTCATCGTAAAAATCTCCAGGAGGAGTTTTCTTTTCGGTAGCGGCGTTCGCAAAGCAAAGTGCGGACAGCGTTGCCATAAATACAGAGCGGAAACAGAAAGATTTAAACATCATGCGTTAAAGATACAATTTCCTATAAAAAAACACCACCATCTGCATGAAAATTATAAGGAAAAACCGGCTACGAATAGCCGGTTCTGTGGAGAAAGGAGAGTTATGAAACTTGTTTGGACGAAAAGACTAAGCAGCTTCGTTGAGGAGGCGTTCCACGTTTGCTTCGCGGAGCTTGTTCAAGGCGTTTTCCTTGAGCTGGCGGACGCGTTCCTTGGAAAGACCCACCATCGGAGCGATTTCCTTCAAGTTCAAGTCGGAATCCATCTTGAAACCGTAGTAGAGCTTGAGGATTTCCTTTTCCTGGTCCGAAAGGTTTTCGTCCATCACCTTGTTGAACACGTCAGCGCGGTTGTGTTTGCGGGCGAGTTCGTCGGTTTGATTCTGAACGTCAGAAATGGTATCGCCAAGCGTTGCATCGCCTTCTTCGCCTACCGGGGTGTCGAGCGACGAAGCGGAGTTACCCATCATCAAAATTCTTTCAATTTCGTTTGCTTTGTACTTGGAAAGACCTTCGAGTTTGTTCACATTGACAGTGTAAGTTCCGCCAACCACTTGATGTACATCCTTGGCATGACGGTTGAAGCGGCTGAGCATCAATTCCTTTTCGGCGCTAATGCGGATCATGCGGCCTTTTTCGGAAAGTGCACGGGTGATGTTCTGGCGGATCCACCACACGGCATAGCTGATAAACTTGATGTTCTGGGAGCGGTCAAAACGGCGTGCTGCTTCGATGAGGCCCATGTTCCCTTCGTTGATGAGTTCCATGATGTCGAGACCGCGTCCTTTGTAAAGATTTGCGATATTCACGACGAAACGCAAGTTTGCGTTGACCAACATGTCCAAGGCTGCTTTGTTTCCTTCTGCAGATTTCTTGAGCAAAATAGTTTCCTGTTCTCTTGTCAGCAACGGGTAACGTGCGATGTCGCTCAAGTATTGCATGTAAATGTCTTTCTGATCTCGATTGTTAAGGGTTTTCATGGGTAACCTCCTGTTCTTTTACGTATTCAAATTTACCTCCAGTTTGAGTTCCTTGTGTCATTACTTAGAATGCTGCGTGCAAAAGTTAAATTGAGTTTTTGTTAAAAAAAAACGTGATTTCTGTCATAAAAATGTCATGACGTGCAAAAATAGTGGTCAAATGACTAAATTTTTTAGTATGAATGACAATCGCTCTACATTTTGTAATGAAAAAAGTGCTGGCTTTATCCAGAAAATGCGAAACTTCCTCTCGGTCTTGCAAGAGATGGACTTTGAACGTAATGAAGAAAAGGTTCGTAAGATTCTGGAGGACGACCGTGAATTTATTCGGTTCCCGATTCCCATTTTTTTGCCGGCGCTCCTTATTTGGCTGTTTATGCTTCTGTTCCCGCTGGTGTTTATCATGGACCCCTCAAACGCCTCTAGCGTCAATTTAAATGGTCTCCTTACCTTCTATTTTCCGTTATTTTGTACATTGCTTATCTTTATGCTGAACCAGAGGTACTTGGTCCCGCTTTGTATCTTTAAAAAACGTTACGGCTTGTATTTCCTTAGCAACTCGGTCTTGGTGTTTGCTACGCTGTTCTTGCGTGAAGTGATGTTGTTTGTAATGGAACGGACTCCGGACGATGGCGTCTCTTATTTTTTTGATGCTTATTGCTTTTCTTCGCTTAAGGGTCATTTTAGCTTTGGTACTGTGGCAACTTTTGTAATGCTGGTGAGCCTAGTTTGTCTGATTTGCGTCTTTTACCACCTGACGCTTCGTCAGATTATGCGAGCTTTTATTTTGCGTGAGCAAAAACGCATGGGCCTCCAGTATGAACTGGATTTTTTGAAGAATCAGTTGAGTCCGCATTTTCTCTTTAATACGTTGAACAACATTTCTGCTTTAATCCAGATTGATCCGAAACGCGCTGAAAGCTCCATGAACAAACTTTCGCAACTTTTGAGAATGATGCTTTACCAGGTCAAGGACAAGTACATTACATTGCAAGAAGATGTTGATATTTTGCAAAAATATGCAGATTTGGAAAAACTTCGTTTGGATGAAAGCTTTGATTTTGTATTCAATGTGAATCTTGAAAATCCGAACGTGATGATTGAACCGCTTTTGATGATGCCCTTGATGGAAAACGCGATGAAGCATTGTGTGAACCCGAACGGCAAAAGTTTTGCCCATGTTTCGATAACGCAAACGGGTGACGTGGTGCATTTCCATTCCGAAAATTCCAATTTCCCGAGAAAGTCGGGACGCAAAAATGGCGGGCTAGGGCTTACGACTTTCGAAAAACGGCTAGACTTGATGTATCTCGATGCTCATGAGTATTCCGTGAACATTGTCGATGATGTATATATAAGTGATTTGATTTTACACTTGAAAAAAGAAAATTCATAAAAAATTTAATTAACCCCTTTACATTTCGAAAAAAATATTGTAGTTTATTAAGGCCTTGAGTTTTTATTCAAGGTCGTTATTTTTATTATTTCGCTATATCTTTTGCTATATCGTTACGGCTGACTAAGCCTGTTTATTCAAAAAAATCAATATAAAGGATTGTCCTATGATTAATAGGATGTTTAAGGGTATTGCTTTGATGGGTGCCTTGTTTGCACTCAATGGCTTTGCCAGTGAATGCAAAGATGTCGTGCTGTATTCTAACGGTAACGATAAGGGTCAAATGGTTGAATCGGGGATGACTTTCCCGGAGTTGCCTGAATGGAAGGCAAACTGGGGAAATCAGGATGGAATGAAAGCTCCGTATATCCGGTTGTCCGGCATGAAAAATTTGCAGGATGATTGGAAAGGGCTGCTTTCGTTCCAGTCGCTTCCGCTGCATGTCGATGGCGGCGTGCTTCGTTTGAAGGTTCACGCAACGCAAAACGCAAGGTTTGGCGTTTGGCTTGTGAGCTCTTCGGGGGTAAGCAACGTCCATTATGTCGGCTTGACGGCGAATCGGACGCAATCGCTTGAAGTTCCGCTTGTGAATTTGGGCGTAACGGGTGCGGTCGATGTCATGAATGTGGGCGTCGGGCTGTTCCATGTTCCGCAATATCAATATACGACTATGTTTATTGATGATGTCGGATTCAGCTGCGTAAAAAATAATGCTGTTGCAAGCTCGTCTTCTGCGGTATCTTCTTCGTCGCTACATGCAAATGATGGTTATTTGGAATACGAATTTTCCAATGTTGAATCATGGTCGGAAAAGCGTGATGCAAGGTATCTTCCGTCGTTGGAATCGAATTTCACTGCGGCATATTCAGAGCCAAAGAGAATTTCGCTTCTTTCGAAAACGAATGGAGACTTTGTTGTCAGCGAACTGGAACACTTGAAAATTGTGAATACGGTTCGTGCGACCGACATGTTGCCCGCGAAATCAAGAACGTCATGGTACGATAATTTGTACTCTGTCGTTCGCAACAGGCTTCGCGAAAATGTGGTGGCGAATCCAAAGCAACTTTATTTTGAAGCGGAGGCGATTGCCGCTGCGTCGGACTATACGGTAATTCCGTTGCTTGTCGCAGATTTGGACTATGCGTACAATGCTTGTGCGGATTCTCTCTGCTCGACTATGCAAATCGTGAATGCTCATTTGCTCGAAGCGGGGCTGCCGACTTCTTTTGTAAGGGGTTCTAAGGTAAGCTTTGTGCTGGATCCGTATTTTGTCGTGACGAAACAAAGGTCATTACCTTCGATTTCCGTTTGTGTTTCTGGGAAATGCAACTCGCTTCCGATGAAGGGAAGACTGGATTTGGAATTTCCTTCGTCAGGGAAGCAAAAGGTTGTCGTCAAGATGAAAAACGGTGGACGAACTGTTGAACAGAACTTATTCGTGGAGGTAAAATAATGATGCGTTATTTGTGGCTTGCTATTGCTTCTATGGCGATTCTCCTTTCGACAAACGTCATGGCTGCGAATAAGGATTTCTCGTTCTATGTCGATGGTAACGATAAGCTGTGCTTGTCTTTGTTTAAACTTAAAATTTTTGGTAATGCGGGAGTGGATGCTCAAAGAGAAGTCTGCTCTGCTGGTTACAACTCGATTCAGATTCGCGTTATTGACGCTCCTGAAGATGCAAACTTTCCGAAAGGTATTTATTTGGAACGTCCCTTCTTGATTATTGATGGAATTAACTTGGATCCGGTTGAAAAGCGGACGCTTACGGATCTTGAAGAAGATGTCCAACAGGTGGGACTCCCTAAGATGCTCAAGAATCTAGGATATACGCCGATTCTTGTGCAGTTTACGGAAACCGTGCGAACATCACTTCAGGAAAATTCGGATGTTTTGAGCCGATTGTTTGCGTTCTTGAACGATAACAAGCTGATTCCATTTCCGGGGGCTAAAGATGAAGGCTTTGTCATCATGGGTATAAGTCAAGGTGGCGTGATTGGGCGTTATGCGGCCTATTTGTACGATATACACCGTAAGGCGACGGATGCTCCGATTCGGATTTTCTCTTCGCTTGATTCTCCGCATCAGGGTGCGGTTATGCCGAAGGGACTGTTCAATACGGTTGCATTTTGGAGTGACGAAGGTGGTTCTTCTGCTGCGGAAAGGTTCAAAGATATTTTGATGAGTCCCGGAGCTGCTGACCTTTTGGTCTATGAAAACAAGTGCGCCGATACATATTGCTATTCAGCGCCAAAAACAAAGGGCCGTTTTCTTTTTGACGATTATCGCAAGGCTGCTGAATACAAGGGGTTCCCGACGGTACTTATAGCACAGGGCCAGTTGAAGGGGGTTAGCCCCGAACATGCGAATGTGTATTATCGCTTGGGCCGTCATGTTGAAAAAGGTCCTTTTGCGCTTGGATCTGCGATTAGCCGTATGTGCTATTCCGATCAGGCGGATGGAACGATTGCTTATAACCGCAAAAAAGAGGGAACGGATGATGAAAGCCGATTGGAATATACAGGAACATCAGAATATGACTTTATTCAGGGTTCCACGTATCCGTTTGCGAGAACAATCTACAAATCGCTTCGTGAAGGATTCTTGGATGCCATACCTGATAATATGAGCTCTGATATATTATTCTTTAGCATTAGCTTGAGTACCTCTTGGATTTATGATGAGTTAAATCAGGATCGCAGTACGTTTATTCCGACAGCAAGTGCCATGGACATGAAATGCAATGGCGATTTGGCTATGCGCTCGGAATGTGGCTTTACGCAGTCGTATCAAGGTTTCCCGTTTGAAAATCCGGGAAATAGAAGTACGGCTACTGCTACATTTGCTGTAGATCCGACGCATCCGCGATTTAACGAACCCATTAGCGGTCGTCATGTTGAAATGCCGTTGTCAAGTGGAACTTTAAATGTGGCGGCGCTTGAGGGAATGCAGGTCGATATGTGGCGAATCTTGTGCGAAGTGGCCAAGTACGATTACGATTTTAGCTTGGGGCAGTTCAGGAATCCAAAGCTGGTTGGAGTCTTCTCGCCGAATACGTCGTGCATGGATTTGAGCAAGATGCCGGATATCATTCTCAATGCGGGTGCAGTCCAGGAAACTCCTTTTGCTTATGCTCGTTATGATTATAATGCAGCCGCAACTGAAAGAGATTCTGCCGTGAAGTTTGTTTCTCCTGCCGGTTGGAAAAAAGTGGCTCTTTGGGATAACGGTGGCGACATCCAGAAGAATACATCTTTTGAAGTGGATGTTAAAATCGAAAATCCAAAAGGCAACTGGATGAAGGCAGAACTGCTGCTTTGCCGCATAAAGACGTGTAGGTCCTATTTGCAGTTGAATGAAATTTCTGTTCCTCTGGATGGGATGACGCATACGCTGCGCTGGCAAATGCCGCAAAATGACGGTGCGTTGAATGGACTTCGCTGGTTCAGTCTGGTCATCAATTCTGATGGAGCGGACGTGACGATTTCGAATCCTCACATGGTCTTGAATACAAGAGGAGATGTCGCATTGCCGTTAAAGATTGAATCTCCCGTTATTTATCCGTACCAGTACGATTATTATACGTGGACGGATGAAGTGCATGTGAATCCGTATAGCGATAATTTGGGGACTGGCCTTGAAATCAAGTATGATAGACCGCGACGCGGCATGCATATTGAAATCGGCAAGATGGTGTCGATGGACGATTACACGAATCTTGTTGTTGATTATTGGCCGGGAACATGCCAAAAAACGCTGGCTTATTTTGACTCCAAAAAGCTGCAAGATGAAAATCTTGCAAACGGTTGGTTGCAAAATGGATTTGTTCGCAAAATTTTACCTTTGAGTGAAATTATAGATCAAAATGTAACGCCACAGGGGTCCAAATCCGCTCATCGCTTGAATTTGCAGTCGGTCAACCCTAATGAACGTTGCGTCATAAAGTCTATTATGTTGCAATAACACCCTATTGCTCTTATAAACAAATCATGGTATATTTTGTGTAAGAACAAATAAGAAGGATGAAATATGAAAAAAACAATACTTTTCGGTGCTTTGTCTGTGATTGTCCTCTCTTTGTGTGGTTGCTTGAATCCGCACTTGAGTTCGATGGGTGCATCGCAGATGATTGTGGCTCACCAGCCGCGTCTTGCGGTCAATGGCGATACCTCTGCAATGACGATGTCCATCGATGCTTATGGCGGTGCTAAAATGTCTGGCCGTAACATCAAGGACGGGTTTACCGGGGGAGCGACTGCTTCTCTGAATTACAGGCCGTTTGGGTTCTCTTCTCCGCTTTACGTGGAGGCTGCTTTTGGCGGCAAGGGCGGAAAAGCTTCGTTTGACTGTACTGAAGGCGGAAAATGCAATGAACGTTACGAAGAATGGCTTGACTATCCTGAGGGGAAGAAAAAGTATTCGTTCTGGAATTTGCAGGAACGCATTGCGGTTGGCGCTGACTTTGATGCAGGCCCTGTGATTTTGGGACTTGGCGCTGGTATCCAGATTTTTGAAGGTGGCGGCGACTTTGACGATATTCGCGACGAATTGGGCAAGAACATGGCTGAAAACGATGACGAAGGGTATGGCGTAAAAGTCTATTCTGCGGCACGCGTTGGAGCTAGGCTTGGGCAATATGGCGTGATTATGTTGGAAAGCGATATCATGTGGCTCAAAACATTGAATGTCGGCTTTATGCTGAACTACTTTCATCCGTCTGGATTCCATGGTGGAGTTTTTGCAGCCGAAAAGGTTGGCTATGGTGTGAATTTCGGCAAGACGTTTAGCTTTTAGATGAATCGTTTAGCTTGCGAATTCCATTATAGGATTCATTAGAATTTCTTGTTGGGAAAAATTAAGGATATCGGGCGAATGCTCGATGTCCTTTCTACGCATTTTGTAAGCATTTGTTCTTGACTTTTTGTTTGTGCTAGAGTATATTCATAAAAAGGGTAGGGAATAATAAGTATTTTGTGGAGGGTGGTATGAAATCAATCGTGAAGATTGTATTGGCGATACTTTTTCTAGGGTCGTATTGTTTTGCTGTGGGGAATGTTGCAGAACAAGATGCTTCTTTAAATGCGGTTACGAGACGTGCAGAAATTTACGTGGATGAAGATCTTTATAAAGATAGCGAGGTGCTTGCGGCGATAAAAAAATATGCGGGTGCTGTCGAAAAGAATTTCAGTTTCAAGATTGATGTCAAGTCGTTTCCGGTCGCGTTTGTGTTGGATTCGTCAACGCTTAATAGCGATAATCCAAGTTTTAAGGTGAAAACGTCTGCTGCCGAACTAAAAGCGGCGATTAAGAAATCGTGGGAAGACAAGAGCAAGGAACCGTTGGCGGGCGTGATTCTTATAGGTAACTTGCCTTTTGCCGAAATGGAGTATTTCGTCAAGAAGTCCGACGGGAAATTTGCATACCCGGAGGATGCAGGCCCTTATACGAATTACCAGCGTTGGGTCGCCGATTTCTATTTCATGGATTTGGACGGAGAATGGAGAGACGAAATTACAGGTATCAATTGCGAAAATCGAGGAAAGTGCGACAGTTTGGTACGGGCTGCTAATGGAATTCTAGATGCCCATTACAGTAAAGATGGGAAACTTGGGTCTGACGATTTCGAAATTTGGGTGTCCCGCGTGAATCCGTATGGGGAAGCCCGCGAACATACGGCTGCGAAATGGAAAAAACAACTCCATAACTATGATACGGAATATTTCCCTAAGGTGAAGGAATTCATGTTGCGGTGGCTTAACAAGGCGTACGACCAGCAAGTGAAAACTTCACGCCCGGACAAGGCTTTATATACTTATTCTTCAAAGACCGATATAAAGGCAAACGATTTTTCTATGGTGAACTTCATCGAAAATCTATCGAATATGTTCAATGAAGTTGACGTGATGTGGGAGGCCAACAATCGAAAATACTTGGATTTCATAACGAAGGACTATGATTGGGTTTTCCATATAGGCCATGCCATGGAAACGTACTTTGAAAGCGGTGTCAAGATTGAAGATTTCGATACTCTGGTCCATGTGAGTGCCCGTGTGTTTGATTTGTATTCTTGTAGCGCTGCACGAACAGTCGTTTTCGAAGGGAATGCTTATGACCGCAATATCGCTCTTGCGCATATTTTCAGGACGGCGGGTGGCGGCGTGACGGTGATTGGCAATACAAAGACGGGCGGCGGCTATCAGGACAACGACTATTTCTACAAGCAGTTGAAAACGAATATGCTGGGTGACGCTTATCTCCAGTGGGTCAATCACAGGACTCAGGTATTCGAGGCTTCCAAGCATACGAAAGATGTCTATGAATGGTTTTATCCGTACGGATTCTTTGGAGACCCGTTTATCAAGTTGAATGTCGATAGGGAAAAAGTGAAAGGAGATGAAATTCCGAAGGATGTCGCTTTGCATGCTTTTAAAGACTTCAACATTAGCGGAAAGTGCTATGACAAGTCGCAGGGGGCTAACGGAAGATGCAATGTGGTTTGCGGCTCAACGGCGAAAAATTATTGTGCGGGAGTCCATGGGAGTGCTGAAATAGGCTCTATTTACGCCAAGGGCGGACTGGTGTTGAATGGAAGTGTCACTGCCGCAAACGCTACGATATACAGCACGTTTGAAAATGCAAATGTCAATATCAATGGCAATGCTGAGTACAATTATATCGCCTACAAAAATTCAAAAAAGTGGAATGATGCGCTTGATGTAAAGGATCCTCTGCCCGAGTTTCCGTCGAGTGGCTGCAAGGACGTGACCGTTGATGCGGAATATACCCCTGTTGGCGGGGCGTGCATCAAGAATCTGACTGTAAAATCTTCTGGGACGTTGATTATTCCGGAGGGTGAATTTTTCGTCGAAAGCGTCAAGATGGCGCCGGGTTCAAAGTACAAGTTTGCTAAACCGGGCTATTATTCCGCGATGCACGTCAAGAACGGCTTCGCTTGGGACGCTTCACCGGCAAGCGCTGTGGCGGATAGTGCGGAATGGGCGAAGGGATTTAAGTTGTTTGTGCATGACGATGCTAAAGAAGTGGATCTGGACAGCGCTTTTTACGGTTCTGTCTATGCGCCGAATACGATGGTGAACGTTCGCGGCAAGGCGTTCGGCTCGTTTACCGGAAATGGTGTCGCTGTCCATGACAAGTCGGTCGCCTATTATGTTCCGTTTGCTCCTGTTGACGGAGAGCCGGAGAAAACGACAGCCATTTTTGCGGATAAACGTCTTGTCGTGTCGAGCAATCGTGCCTATGTTGGAAGCGTTCATGATGGCGTGATTGAGTTTGTGGTTCCGGCTGCAGGGCTGTACAAAATTTCTGTGATGAATGCACTTGGGCAGAAGGTCGC
>JAEEGI010022420.1_pt1 | contig 12474 bp, 11 predicted proteins | sample 8958751 | NCBI WGS metagenome assembly JAEEGI01 (sample SAMN16246545, study PRJNA631951) | gut metagenome | biome: gut microbiome; feature: rumen; material: KS-attached | host: Bos | place: Iran: Karaj | collected 2018-10 | reverse complement strand
ATTGCGCAAGGCAACGCAGAAGGAGGGATTTGAACCCTCGCGCCGCTATTAACGACCTGCACCCTTTCCAGGGGTGTCTCTTCAACCACTTGAGTACTTCTGCAAAATAGTTGACTAAAAACTTTAGTATGTTATTAACAACAGCGTGTTCATAATTAAGCGGAGCGAAAGGGATTCGAACCCTTGTGGCGTTGCCGCCAAACGGTTTTCAAGACCGCCTCGTTATGACCGCTTCGATATCGCTCCGAATCATCTGAAACTGTATCTCAGATCATCTGTGGTCTGCTTGAGTGCTTGTGGCATCTCGCGCAGCGCAAGAATTATATTAACAAAGTGCATAGCAAGTGTCAAGCATGAATTCCACTTTTTTTTAAAGTTTTTATAAAAATCGCTTTTTAATTTTGAGCTGAACGATTGTCCATTAAAATCGCTTCGGCAAGGATCTCCTCAATCCCTCTGTTCATGGGCCTTTCAAGAGAATCCTCCATCCTCAGCCTGTTTTAAGTTAAATTCGAATAAATTTCTGTCAGTTTCCTAATATTATCCTCTACGGAGTATTTTTCCAATACTTTCTTGCGACCATTTAACCCAAGTTCTTTTGCCAGGAAATGATCATCAAGGAGTCTGATCAGCGCCTTGGACAGGGCCTTGGAATCTCCGGCAGGCACCAGAAGTCCGTCGACTTCATCGCAGATTATATCGGGAATACCTCCAACCCGGCTTGCAACCACAGCAGATTGTCTGAGCATTGCTTCTATAATAGAAACGGGAAAGCCCTCATAATAGGAAGGCAGGGCCAGAATACCGCATTCCTTTAAGTATTTATCTTTTTCAGGGCCGGATATCCAACCTATAAACTGCGCAAAATCTCCGCAATTCTCAATCTTTTTCCTGTACTCCTGCTCCTCGTAGATTCCGCCGATGAGGAGCTTCACTTTCCGCCCGGACTCGTAAATCTCACGGACAGCTTCAAGAAGCTCATCAATTCCCTTGTCCTTACATATTCTTCCAAGGAAGAGAATCTTGCCATAATCCTTGTCATATTGGCCATCGCCTGCACAATCCGAGGTCTTAACGCCGTTAGGAAATACTATTATCTTGCCGGGATCCGTGATCTCAGAAAAGAAATCCTTCCAGGAATCGGTCAGGACCATCATGACATTTCCCATACCAAGGACGTCTCTGACACGCTTCTTGCCCTTTTCATCAAGCTCATTCCGATAATAGTTCTTAAAATCCCCTCCGTGCTGGTGAAGGACAATCTTTTTGCCGCGTCTGTAGGCAGCTTTTATGAAATATGATTTTCTTAAAAAGCTTGAATCGGAGGAAAAGTGCACGTGAACCACATCTGCAGAAGGCAGCGCCACAAGATAGCGCAAAAAAGCACAGCCGGCCACAATCAATTTGTAAAGCCGGCTGCCTTCCTTCATAGTTCCTATATATTGCAGATCGACCTTTCCATCAAGGCCCGCATCAAAGAGCTCATTCACAACGGCGGAAATACCACCGTGGACTCCGCGATCCGGACCTACCATCAATACTTTGATTCTGTCATTTCCCATGAATAAAGAGCTATCTCCTTACCTTGAACGCTTTCTTCTCTCAAGAATTGCCTCCGCCACAGCCACATCCTCCGGGGTGGTTATCTTGATATTATCGTAGGAACCCTCCACCAGTTTGACCTTGGTGTCGGTATAGTATTCAACAACCATGGCATCGTCGGTTATATTGATGCCCCTTGCCATAAGCTCGCCTTCGTCTCTGTCCAGTTTTTGGTACAGCTCAAGTATCATACTGTAGGAGAAGACCTGCGGAGTCTGGACTGTCCACATGAGATTTCTGTCGGGAGTGGATGCAGCAAACCCCTTATCGTCCGCTATTTTGATGGTATCCTTGGCGGGCATTCCCACCACGCAGGCCTTGTACTCCTTAACCGCCTGCAATGCCCTGAGTATGATATCCCTGTCTATGAAGGGTCTGGCTCCGTCATGTATGAAGGCATAGTCGCAGTCACGGGCTGCTGCCTGAAGCCCCAGTCGTACGCTGTGATACCTTGCAAGGCCACCCTCAACGATGGCTGTAACCTTGTCAAAGCCGTACTTATCCACGATCTCACGTCTGACTGTGTCCACGTCGCCCCTGGATACAACCAGCACGATATCATCTACAATGCTCTCTTCAAAGGCTTTGAGAGAATAGTAGATGAGCGGCTTTCCGCCCAGGTCCATGTACTGCTTCTTGACGTCCTGATTCATCCTGCTGCCGCTTCCGGCCGCAAGAACAACTGCAACTGTTTTCATAGCAAGCCTCCTTTATCGCTTATCCGCATGGAATCTGCGTTCGCGGTCCCCCAACGGAAGGTTTGGCACTGCGTTTAAGTCAAGTCCGAAGCGCACTCCCTTCCTATATTCATAATAAGCCGCAGCACCGATCATTGCTGCATTGTCCGTGCAGAACACCGGTGACGGTCTGTAGAAACGTATATTGTTAGCCGCACATTCTTTTTCCATTAAGGTTCTGAGCGCGGTGTTGGATGCTACGCCTCCGGCGATAGCCAGTTTGTCGTAGCCATACTCCTTGCAGGCCTTGATGGCGTGAGATGTCAGCACCTCCACCACTGCTTTCTGGAAGGAAGCGGCAACATCAGCCTGGCTGAGCTCCTGTCCCTGCATTTTGGCCTGGTTTATCAGATTCAGCACCGAGGACTTAAGTCCGGAAAAAGAGAAATCGTACTCCGCGTCAGGTATCTTGGCCTGGGGGAAAGAGAAAGCGTCGGGATTTCCTTCCCTGGCTGCTGCATCAATCTTGGGCCCTCCGGGGTATCCAAGGCCAATGGCCCTTGCAACCTTGTCAAAGGCTTCGCCCGCTGCATCGTCTCTGGTCTGTCCGATGATCTCGTAAACGCCGTAGTCCTTGACTACAACAAGGTGAGAGTGTCCGCCTGACACCACGAGGCACACAAAGGGAGGCTCTAAATCCTTGTTTTCTATAAAATTGGCACTGATGTGCCCTTCAATGTGATGAACGCCGATAAGAGGCTTTCCTGTGGCAAAAGAAATAGCTTTAGCCTCCGAAACGCCTACTAAAAGCGCACCTACAAGACCGGGGCCGTAGGTTACCGCAACTGCGTCAATGTCATCAAGAGTAAGGCCTGCCTCTGAAAGGGCAGCCCTGACACAGCCGTTTATCTTCTCAACATGCTTTCTTGAAGCGATCTCCGGTACCACTCCGCCATAAACGGTGTGGAGTGCAATCTGAGAAGAGATGATATTGGACAGGACCTCTCGTCCGTTGCGCACCACAGCTGCTGCTGTCTCGTCGCAGGAGCTCTCTATGGCAAGGATAGTCACATCGCCTTCGCCGCCATTCTCAGGCTCCTTGTGGCCGGAAGCGTCGCTCCCTGCCTCCACACTGTCGCTGTCTTTAATTGACATGAAGATTACGCCATCTTCTTCAACATTTTTATCTATCTTCATAAATGTATATCCTTCTGGTATTTCTCTTTATCGCCTGAGGTTGCCGCCAAACTTTCGGAGAGCCTCTGCTTCTTTTGCCCTGTTATTGCTGTTGACGTTAAGGAAATCCATATCGTCGGGGCTTGTGAGCTGCCTGACCTCGGAAGGCTCTGTCACATCTCCGGGGTGGAACAGGATCTCCATATTGCTGTAACCCTTGCCGGACATGATATCTGCTGCCCGGGCGATGCATTCCTTGACATTGTCGTAAAACATGTGGCCCGAGAGCATAACGCCCACAAAGAGCTTACGCTCGATACCAAGGGCCTTAAGCTGATTTCTGTGCTTGCGCTGATTGCGCCTTGCCAGAGCGTTCAGCACTATAACCTTGATAACGTTTACGGGCTTAATATCCTTGATCTTGCCGGCACCGCGCCTGTAGATATCCAGTTCCTCTCTGGGGAATCTGATATAGGAAACCTGCAGGTCATGGCGCTTTATCACATCCATCATCGCATCAAATACCAGCGGGAGCATGTGATAGTGCACGTGTCCGTCGAGCCTGTACTTGCCATTCATATAGGGCTCACAGGCCAGAATCTGCGCCTCCACTTCGTTTCGGATCTGCTTGTAATAAATGCGCCTGAGGACAGGCACAAAGCCCACAAAAAGGAGCTTTCCAAAGCCGATATGGAAATTGCCGTCCTTGCCGATCAGATGCCCCGCCTTTCCTCCGGTCAGGGGCTCGCCCTCCACCAGATTCAGGTGTACGGTCACAAAGAGTTTGGAGCGTATGTCCTCAATGGCATCCATACATTCCTTTAAATATGGGCTGTTGGGCATAATACTGATGCCGTTTAAAGCTCCGTTATGATAACAGTCGATTATATGACGGCTCTGAACCGGGAACATCCCGTAGTCGTCTGCATGATATTCGATCACTATTTATTCCTTCTCTTTCAGGGTCCATCCGTAGATTTTCCAGTTCTTGGTAGCTTCGTCTCTTCTGAGTAGGAAGACGTAGTCCACTGTGGTGGTTCCGGTAGTACCCATTCTCATATAGTAGATGCAGTCAATCTTGCACATCCACCTGCCATCCTTCTTGTATTCTTCAGGTTCTCTTTTCTGAAGGATCTCAAAGTTGGAGATGGAGTTGTCCTCTGATTTCTTGCGCTTTACTTCGTCCCTTATGTCGTTGTCGAAGTTCCTGTTAATGGAAAGAAGCTCGTCGTCCATGATGCCTCTGAGGAGCTCGATCATCTTGGCTTCCTGATCCTCGTTGTACTCCTCCTTGTACATAACCTGCATGGTATGAATGTACAACTCGACAACCTTTCTGGCACTGGCGGGATAGTTCTTGTCCAGATTTGTGGTGGTAAGTTCATCAACCACTGTAGGATTGTAGCTCTCCTCTGTTGGAGATTTCCTGTTCCTGGTAAAGAGCATATAAACTCCCAGCACAATCAAAGCTCCAAGAGCAATGAGAATCACTGATTTGATCACTGCGGAACTGACACTGCCTTTTTCCATATCCCCTCTTTTCTGCACCGCCTCTATGCTGCGGCGCTACTGAATTTATTCAGTGAATTTAAGTTCAATGCTGCGACCATCCTTGGCAGCAATGGTGTCCTTAAAGATCTTCCTGGTCTCAGGAAGGAACTCCACCGGATTGACCAGCGAAGGACTGTAGTGTGTAAGCCACATTTCTTTGACCTGAGCATCTCTCGCAAGCCTTGCGGCCTCGTAGAAGGTCATGTGCTTGTTCTCCCTAGCCTTGGCCAGTTTATCGGGCTCCCCGTACATGCCCTCGCAGATAAAAAGATCTGAATCCGCAGCGTGGGAAACTATGCTGTCTGTGGGTCTTGTGTCCGTAACATAGGTGAGCTTGATGCCCTTGCGTTCCTCACCCAGCACCATGTCCGGAGTGTAGACGCTTCCGTCCTCGGCCGTTACGGTCTCTCCCTTCTGAAGGATGCCCCAGTAGCGTCTGTCGATGCCATGAGCATTGGCGGCATCAACATTAAACTTGCCCTGACGGCGCAGCGCCATGCTGTATCCGTAGCAGGTAATGTTGTGGTTCACCTTAAAGGCTGTGATGGTGAATTCAGGCATTCCTTCCAGTTCAAAAGAAATTTCATCCCCGGTAATCTCCCGGAACTGAATCTCAAACGGCAATTCCGGAGCGATGATCCTGAGGCTGTTTACAACCTTTTCAAGACCCTTGGGACCTACAATAAGCAGCGGTTCCGTTCTCTCGGCATTGCCCATGGTAAGGAGCATGCCCGGAAGGCCGCTGATGTGGTCTGCGTGATAATGGGTGAAACAGATCACATCTATTGGTTTTGAGCTGATGCCTTTCTTCTTCATGGCGATCTGAGTAGCCTCGCCGCAGTCGATAAGCACACTTTTGCCGTTATATCTCACGATAAGTGAAGTGAGAAAACGGTTTGGAAGAGGCATCATTCCGCCTGTTCCAAGCAAACAAACATCTATCATAAATTATTTCCTTTTCCAGTATATTACTGCATCTTCCTTGGGTTCATCGTAGAATCCGGGACGAACGCCCTCACTCTTAAACCCAAGCTTCTCATAGAGGCGGATCGCAGGTGTATTGCCTGCCCTGACCTCCAGAGTGTAATTTTCTATTCCTATTCCGTAGCCCCTCTCAAGAAGCTGTTTGGTCATCTTGTAGGCTATTCCGCCTCTGCGGACATCGCCTGATACAGATACGTTGGTAACTTCTCCGTCGCCGGATACATTTCTCACGCCGCAAAGGCCTATGATCCTGCCTGCCATCTCGGCAACCAGATATACGGTGTCATCCCTTGTCATGGCTTCCAGGAGCTGCTTTTGACTCCAGGCTTCCTTGCCAAGGTTTACACTCTCAAGCTTCCAGGCATCCTCCACATCCTCAGGGGTCATCTCTCTGATCCTGACTTTGCCGGGGGTGTTGCGGAAAGCAAGTCTGTCTGCAGTGTTGCGAGCTGCGTCCTCATGAGCCTGCAAATTGTCGGAAGACGATGTTTCTTTGGCCCGGGCCTCGCGCTCGGCCTGAGAAAGTCTTAAATATTCAGGCGCAAATTCATCGGCCGAAACCATGATACCGTCTCTGTAGTAGATTGCGGCAAGAGCCAGAAGTGCTGCGGCATTCTGCCTGTTCTGATGGAGTGGCGCTATGGAGTAAGGCACCTCAAGAAGGCTCTCCAGCTTGTCGTGGTAAACGGGCACACCGTCTCCAAGAAGGACTGCAGGCTTGCCGATGGCGTTTATCCTGTCGATTATCTCATCTACGGATACCGCACACTGGCTGCAGATAGTCTGCATATCGAAGCCGCGCTCATTGTTCTTCTCTTCTGTTGCGGCAGGCACGAAGGTGTAAAGACCTGTGTATACCTGATTTCTCCTGGCATCCATCATGGGGCAGATGATCTTCTCATTGCCGTAGAGGTTGTATGCAAGGCCATCCAATGTAGGTATAGGGATGATGGGCTTGTCCAGCGCAAGAGCCAGGCCTTTGGCGGTGGCACTGCCTATCCTGAGGCCTGTAAAAGAGCCGGGGCCCTTGGCTACCGCTATGGCATCGATTGTCTTAAGATCAAGGTTTACCTTGCGGGCCATGTCATCCAGCATGGGCATCAGGATTTCCGAGTGTGTTGTTTTGTATTGAATGGAGAACTGGGCCAGAAGCAGGTCGCCGTCTGAGATGGCAACTGTTCCCACCAGTCCTGAGGTATCAAGTGCAAGTATTTTCATAAAGTCGCGCTTTCGTTTGATATGTTAAAGGTGTTATTTTCTGGTCATGGTAATAAGGCGGTAGTCAAAGCCTTTTTCCAGGTTCTTCTCGATCACGATCTCGGTGTAGTGCTCGGGAAGAAGCTCCTCTATGAGGTTGGCCCACTCAACAAAGCAGATCCCGTCGCCGTAGAAATAGTCCTCATAGCCGATCTCGTCCATCTCGCTGATGTCGCCTATCCTGTATACGTCAAAGTGATAGAAGGGGATCCTGCCTTCATCATATACCTGAAGTATTGTGAAGGTAGGGCTGCTGACAGGTCCCTTGATGCCAAGGCCTGCTGCCACTCCCTGGGTAAGGACGGTCTTGCCCACGCCCAGATCTCCTATAAGTGTATAAACCATGCCCGGCGTAGCACTCTCGCCGATTCGCTTTCCTATCTCAAATGTTTCTTCGGGACTGTTAGTTTCATGCCTGGTGACGATGCTCATAGTTTCTCCTTTTCTACGCATACCATACCAAGATTATATTAACATAAAAAGAAGACCGAGGGTAGATGACCCGCGGTCTCCTGTGGTTTTTTCCAATAGTTGTGTTGTATTTATCAGGCTTCCTCAGCCTTGGCAGCCTTAGGTACTGCCTGGATATCGGCCTTGAGGATGGGACTGAGCTGCTTATAAACAAGGAAGGTGATGGCACTGTCTGCCACGCCCTTAATAAGGTTGAAAGGTGCTACGCAAAGTGCGCAGAATGTGAATACATTGGTTACAAGAGAATTGATCTCTGTTCCTGCTGCGATGAAGTTCTCAATTCCGCTTCCGAAAAGTGCTGCATAAGCAGGAAGCAGGAAGAATGCATTCAGAGTCGCACCAACAACTGCGATGCAGATTGTTCCTGTAAGGCAGCTGATAAGCGCAACCTTTCTGGTCTTCTTGAATCTGTAAATTACTGTTGCAGGAACCACGAATGCTGCTCCTACTACGAAGTTGGCGATCTCTCCGACGAATCCTGTTGTGGTTCCGTCGATGAGGATGTTGAGCGCTACCTTGATGAATTCAATCATAACGCCAACCATGGGGCCTGCTGCAAATCCACCGATAAGGGCAGGTACATCACTGAAGTCAAACTTGTAGAAGTTGGGAGCCACGAAAAGGATCGGGAACTCCAGGAGCATAAGAACAAATGCTATAGCTGAGAAAACACCGATGATGGCGATCTTCCTGATGCTGAACATTGCTTCTGTTCTGCCTGTCTGCTGGATCTCACGCTGTCTTGCCTTTCTCTCTGCGAAGTATGTGATAGCAAAGGCAATAAGCACAAGTGCTACCAGCGCAAAGAAGTGGCCTGCGTTGTTAGTAATAGTTTGTAATAATGTCTGTTTCTCGTTCATTTTTCCTTCTTTCTCATCGAGGTCATATTTCTGAGAAAATAAAAAGGCCCAAGTCACAATCATGACTCGGGGCATCATAAAAAAACATACAACTATTGTGCATTCTTCTCTCATCCAGACTATACTGTCGGTTCCGGAATCTCACCAGATCAGCCACTTGCGTGGGTCGCGGACTATACCGCCGGTTGGGAATCACACCCTGCCCCGAAGAATATTATTTTTATGAGCTTATGGTATAACGATGTCCCCTCTATGTCAAGAGGTCCTTAAGGACACTGCAGGCAATCCGAGCAATGCATAATTATCCAACGCAGGAAAGACCGAAAGTACGCTCCTTTTGTTTGACATTGGGTTTACGCAAATTTATAATAATACTATATCTTCCAAACGTTTATGAGGTTCTATGAAGAGAGTCATAGTAAAAAAACTCCTACCGGGAATGATCCTTGCAAACGATGTCTATACCTATGATTCAAACACCAAGCTGCTTGATAGCGGCACCGTGCTGAACGAGAAAGACATCGCCAGGTTGGCGTTTTATTCGATAATTGATGTTCTTGTAGAAGATAGCCCGGTAGAACATGCTGATGCTTCCGCCCAGCAGGACATGGGGCTTACTTATTCTGAACGTTTAAAACAATCCCAGGAATTTAAAGAATTTAAAGAAGATTTTGAGCAGTGTGCCAATAAGTTTGAGCACACTATTAACGATATCATAAATAACAATGAGGACCTTAACCTGGATGAAATGATGGCGCCGATTTATGCGCTCTTGGGACAGGGCAGGACCACCTCGAATATTTTTGATATGCTCCACAACCTTAGGCTTTATGATGACGCAACCTATACCCATTGTATAAACGTGGCGCTTATTACCAACATTCTGGCTCAGTGGCTTAAGTGGAGCGAGGAAGAGATTCAACTGGCAACACAGGCAGGGCTCTTCCATGATATAGGAAAGCTCCTGATCCCTGATTCCATCATCACCAAGCCGGGGCAGCTCACCGACGATGAGTATACCGTGGTGAAGACTCATCCCCAGAAGGGTTATGAAGCCATGAAGAATATGGAGATCAGCTCCCACGTCAAGAACGCAGCGCTGATGCACCATGAGAGATGTGACGGAACGGGCTATCCCCTGAAATTGAGAGGCCCTCAGATTGATAAATTCGCCAAGGCAGTGGCGATTGCGGATGTTTATGATGCCATGACAAGTGCCAGATATTACCGCGGTCCTCTGTGTCCCTTCATTGCCATATCGATGTTTGAGGATGAAGGCTTCCAGAAGTATGATGCCGAGATGATCCTGGTCTTCCTTCACAACATAGTCAATACGTACCTGCTTAACACGGTGCGCCTTAATACCGGCGAGGTCGGAGAGATAATATTCATCAACAGTAACCACCTCTCCCGCCCTACCATAAAGGTCGGAACGGATTACATAGACCTCAGCAAATGTCCGAATGTATACATCCAGGAGATCATATAACATAAAACATAAAAAACCTGACATGCAAAAACATGTCAGGTTTTATTTTTTCTGATCAAGCGTGCTTAAGTTTAAACTTCTGAACGTCCTTGTCGTCTTCAACCTTCTCGATGGTGGCTCCGAGTTCTCTGAGCTTCTTGTCGAAGTCCTCGTAACCTCTCTCGATGTAATTTATATCCTCGATGGTTGAATAGCCTTCTGCAGTCAGGGCCGCGATCACAAGCGCTGCTCCAGCGCGAAGATCCGGAGCTGAAACTGTAGCACCGATATATCTCTCAACGCCTTCAATAATAGCTGTGCTGCCCTCTACCTTGATGTTGGCACCCATGCGGGTCAACTCATCTACGTACTTAAATCTGCTCTCGAAGATACTCTCCGTAACTATACTGATACCACTGGCAAGACCCAATGCCACAGTGATCTGAGGCTGCATGTCCGTAGGATAACCGGGATATGGAAGTGTCTTAACATGTGTATTCTGAAGTCTCTTGGTAGCCACAACTCTGATCTCATCGTCAGACTCATGGATCTGGCATCCCATCTCAACAAGCTTGGCACTTATGGACTCCAAGTGCTTGGGAATGACATTCTTGATGGTAACATCCCCTCTTGTAGCTGCGGCAGCCATCATAAAGGTACCTGCCTCAATCTGATCGGGAATGATTGTGTACTCTGTTCCGTGGAGCTTCTCAACTCCTCTGATACGGATAACATCAGTACCGGCACCCTTAATATTGGCACCCATACTGTTCAGGAAGTTGGCTATATCTACTACGTGGGGCTCCTTGGCTGCGTTCTCGATAATGGTCTTGCCCTCAGCCATAGCAGCAGCCATCATGATGTTGATGGTAGCTCCCACACTGACGACGTCCAGGTAGATATGACTGCCGACAAGCTGCTCAGCCTCAGCATAGATGATACCCTGAATGGAAACCTTGGCACCAAGGGCTGTAAATCCCTTAATATGCTGGTCAATAGGACGAAGTCCGATGTGACATCCGCCGGGAAGTGCTACTCCCGCGCTCTTATATTTACCGAGAAGAGCGCCCAATAAGTAATATCCGGCTCTGATCTTCTTGATATAGTCGTTTTCAATTGTATAGTTTCTGATCTGTGAAGCGTTGATCTTAACGGAATGTCTTCCGGTTCTCTCAACAACAGCGCCTATGCTCTCAATTGCCTGAAGCATGGCGTTGGTGTCGGAAGCATCCGGCATATTATCTATTAATACGGTCTCATCCGTCATTGTAGCTGCAGCCAAAATGGCCAGAGCAGCGTTCTTGGCGCCGCCAATCTCGACTTCACCAACCAGCGGATTACCGCCTTTTACTACGTACTTTTCCATAAAGAATCCCCGTTAGCACCGACCTCGTGAGCCGATGCACCTAACTTGATTCGAAATATCTTTTGCCCTTAGACAACTTATAGTTATACCACAATAAGACCCATTTGTAAAACCGCGGGCATCAGTTAAGGTAATTCAGAGGATTTACCTGGCTTCCGCCCACCAGGATCTCAAAGTGCAAGTGTGGTCCTGTTGAAACGCCGGTATTTCCGGAGAGGGCAATTCGCTGTCCCTGGCTTACCGACTGGCCTACCGATACCAGAACCTTGGACAGATGGCCGTACCTGGTCTCTCTTCCGTCGGGATGTCTGATATATACACAGTATCCGTATCCGCTTCCCCATCCGGCTCTGGTAACAACACCTGAGGAAGAAGCCACAACAGAGGTTCCGACCGGTGTTGCCCAGTCAACGCCCTTGTGGTAGGAGCTTGCGCCCTTGGTAGGTCTGTTTCTCTTTCCAAATCCGGAAGTAAGTCTTCCGCCGGAAATTGGCTTGATATATGTAGGAGGAACGATGGTTCCCTTCTCAACGATCTTGGGGACAGCCTGATAGGTGATCTCTTCCTTTTCGATCTCGCGGCTCTCCTCACCGTTATCAACATAGGTAACCAGAGCCACAACCTTGCGGTGTCCCGCAGAGGGCTCCTGAAGGACCTTGGTCTGAGTGGTGTACCAGCTGTCGTTGTCAACATACTGAACCTCAGCCTCGTAATCCTCTTCATAGTACTGCTCGATGGTGTAAACCACAGAAAGCTCGGGCTCAGGCACTGTAACGATAAGGTTATCCTGAACTCGGATCATGGTGGTCTCACTCTCCAAAGTCTCGTTCATGTTAACCAGCTCATCCACGGTAAGCCCGAATTTCTGGGCGATGCCACCCAATGTATCTCCCGACTGAACCTCGTAGATCTGGTTGGTCTCTTTATCCTTGGTGACTTCGTCGATGGCAGTTGAAATATCCGTAAGCTCGCTGTCCGGAAGGTAGCACTCCACAATCTCAACCTTATCGGCAAAATCCATGTTCATAAGTCCAAGGTCATAACCGCAGAAATCCTTGTCCC
>JAEEGI010022416.1_pt1 | contig 12475 bp, 25 predicted proteins | sample 8958751 | NCBI WGS metagenome assembly JAEEGI01 (sample SAMN16246545, study PRJNA631951) | gut metagenome | biome: gut microbiome; feature: rumen; material: KS-attached | host: Bos | place: Iran: Karaj | collected 2018-10 | reverse complement strand
AGAAAGATGGTTATGAGGCCATTCAGTTGGCTTTTGGCGATCAGAAAGAGAGCCGCGTGAACAAGCCGATGAAAGGCCATTTTGCAAAGGCCAACACTACTCCCAAACGCTACCTCGCCGAGTTCAGCCGCTTTGAGGAGGGCCACAAAAAGAAATATGGTGAAGTTTTGACGGTGGAAGTCTTCCAGGAAGGCGAGTACGTTGACGTTGTCGGAACCTCGAAAGGTAAGGGTTTCCAGGGTGTCGTTAAAAGACACGGTTTTGGTGGTGTAGGTGACTTGACTCACGGCCAGCACGACCGTCTGCGTGCCCCCGGTTCGATTGGCGCCAGTTCGTATCCTTCGCGTATCTTCAAGGGTATGCGCATGGCTGGCCAGACCGGTAACCACAGAGTGAAGATCCAGAATCTTCAGGTTGTCAAAATTATCGCTGAAAAGAATTTAATGTTAGTGAAAGGTTCTGTACCGGGACCCAAAGGTTCAATAATAAAACTTGAAAGATGGAGTTAAAAGTCTATAACATCAACGGAAGCGAAACCGGTAGAACCATCAACCTCGACGATTCTATCTTCGCCATCGAGCCCAACCAGCATGCAATTTATCTGGATTGCAAACAGTATATGGCTGACAACCGTCAGGGCACCCATAAGGCTAAAGAACGCAGTGAGAATGCACACAGCACTCGTAAGCTGAAACGTCAGAAAGGCACCGGCGGTGCACGTTCGGGCGATTTGAAGAGCCCTGTCTTCGTCGGTGGCGGCCGCATTTTCGGACCCCAGCCCCGCGACTATCGGTTCAAGCTGAACATTAAGGTGAAACGTCTTGCCCGTCGTTCCGCCCTCAGCGAGAAGGTTGCAGCAAGCGCTATGACTGTTGTTGACAATATCAATCTCGAGGCTCCCAAGACAAAGAAAATGATCGAAATTCTCAATAATCTTAAATTAGGTGACAAAAAATCACTTATTGTTCTTGAGAATCAAAATAATTTCGTATCTTTGTCTGCTCGAAACCTCCCTAAGGTAAAGGTCGTAAACGTGTCTCAGTTAAATACTTATGACATTGTAAACGCATCCAATATCGTAGTTACAGAGGCTTCATTTGATGAAATCAACCGCGTTTTGGCAACAAAATAAAGTAGTTAGTAAAAAGAATTAAGAAAGTTTAACAATGAATATCATAGTAAAACCTCTTATTAGCGAAAAGATGACGAGAATCACCGAGGCTGCTGCTGCTCCTCAGCTCACCCGTGTCCAGCGTGACAAGAACAAGCCAGCCCCGACGGTTCATAATCGTTATGGTTTTGTTGTCGACAAGCGTGCCAATAAGATTGAGATTAAGAAGGCTGTTGAAGAATTATATGGTGTTAAGGTTCTCGATGTTAACACTATGAATTATTCCGGCAAACTGAAAGCCCGCTACACCAAGGCCGGTTATCTTGTTGGAAGAACGAATGCGTTCAAGAAAGCCGTTGTTACTCTGGCAGAGGGAGACAGCATTGATTTCTACGCTAATATTTAAAAAGAAGAAAAAAGGGAAGGAGAATAACCCCCTTCCCTAATAAATAATAATAGTAATTAGTCCACTGATAAGCGACTAAAAAAGAAAAAAAGAAAATGGCTTTAAAGAAAATTAAACCTACAACCCCCGGTCAACGTCACAAAGTCGTTGTCACCAATGACGACATCACGACCAGCAAGCCGGAAAAAAGACTGGTGTGTGGCTACAGCAAGAGTGGTGGCCGCAATAACCAAGGTAAGATGACCATGCGCTATCTGGGCGGTGGCCATAAGCAGTTATACCGTTTTGTTGACTTCAAGAGAAACAAGGATGGTATTCCGGCAGTTGTTAAGACTATTGAGTATGACCCGAACCGCAGTTCGCGCATTGCTCTTGTGTTTTATGCTGACGGTGAGAAGCGTTATATCCTTGCTCCCCAGGGGTTGAAAGTGGGTCAGACCATTATGTCTGGTAAGGGTGCTGCTCCTGAAATTGGTAACACCCTCACACTTGCTGAGATTCCTTTCGGTACTTTGATTCACAACATTGAGCTGCGTCCCGGCCAGGGTGCCAAGATGGTTCGCAGTGCAGGTGCCTATGCTCAGCTGATGTCCCGTGATGACAAATATGCTATCATCAAGATGCCCAGCGGCGAGATGCGCATGATTCTTCAGGCCTGCCGTGCCACTGTGGGTATTGTTTCGAATCCCGAACACAATCTCGAGGTTGGCGGTAAGGCCGGTCGTAACCGTTGGCTTGGCCGTCGTCCCCGTAACCGTGGTGTTGTCATGAACCCAGTTGACCACCCGATGGGTGGTGGTGAAGGCCGTCAGAGCGGCGGACATCCCCGCAGCCGTAAGGGTATACCTGCTAAGGGTTACAAGACACGTGCTCCCAAGAAACAGTCGAGCAAGTACATTGTCGAAAGAAGAAAGAAGTAATCATTAAAAGAAGAAGAAAATGAGTCGTTCATTAAAGAAAGGTCCGTATATCTTCCACAAGTTAGAGAAAAGAGTTATCGAGGCTCAGGAAGCTAATAAGAAGGTCACCATCAAGACTTGGAGCCGTGCCTCAATGATTTCGCCTGATTTCGTAGGACAGACCATTGCTGTGCATAATGGAAACAAGTTCATCCCTGTCTATGTCACCGAGAATATGGTTGGACACAAGCTGGGTGAGTTTGCCCCCACACGTATCTTCCGTGGCCACGCAGGTTCAAAAGATAAAGCTAAGAAATAATAAGTCCAAAAAGAAAGTAATAAGAAATGGGACAAAGAAAAAGAGAAAGTGCAAATGCACGAAAAGAAGCCAAGAAGACCCTCTACGTGGCTAAGTTGATGAACAATCCTACTTCGCCCCGTAAGACTCGTCTTGTTGCCGATATGATTCGTGGAGTTGATGTGGACAAGGCTTTGGGTATTTTGAAATATTGCCCGAGAGAGTCTGCCCCCAAGATGTATAAACTGGTTCTGAGCGCTGTTGCAAACTGGCAAGCAAAGAATGAGGGTATGCGTCTGGAAGACAGCCAACTCTATGTGAAACAGATTATGGTTGACGAAGGCCGCACGATGAAACGTATGCGCACAGCTCCCCAGGGTCGTGGATACCGGATTCGTAAACGCAGCAATCATATCACTGTCATTCTCGGTAGTCGTGTAGAAGATGCTCCGGCACCTTCAAAAGCTGAAGAAGAAAACAAATAGTAATTAATAAGAAGAAAGTTAACAATGGGACAAAAAACTAACCCAATTGGAAATCGCTTAGGCATCATCCGCGGATGGGATTCGAACTGGTTTGGCGGCCGTAAATTCGAGCAGAAACTCGTTGAGGACGATAAGATCCGTAAATATCTCAATGCTCGTCTTGCCAAAGCCAGCATCTCAAAGATTTATATTGAGAGAACCCTCAAGCTCCTTACTGTGACGATTAATACTGCCCGTCCGGGTCTGATTATCGGTAAGGCCGGTAGTGAGGTTGACAAACTGAAAGAAGAGTTGAAGAAACTCACGGGTAAAGATGTTCAGATCAATATTTCTGAAGTAAAACGCCCTGAACTTGATGCAGTCCTTGTGGCTCAGAACATTGCAAAACAGATTGAAGGCCGTGTGCAGTATCGTCGCGCCATTAAGAATGCCATTGTCTCCACAATGCGTTCCGGTGCTGAGGGTATCAAGGTCTCTATCGCCGGTCGTATCGGCGGTGCAGAAATTGCACGCAGCGAGCATTACAAAGAGGGTCGTACACCTTTACACACTCTCCGCGCAGACATCGACTATGCTCATGCCGAAGCCCATACCACATATGGCAGAATAGGTGTTAAGGTTTATATTTGCCGTGGTGTCATCTATGGCAAACGTGAATTGGTTCCTTCGACTGTCGGCGGTCCTCAGAAAGACCATCGTCCTGCAATGGGTGGAGACCGTCGCCCGAGTAATGGAGCCCCTCGTCGCCGTTCGGGTATCAACAGAAATAACAACAGTAAATAAAAAAGGTTAGTGATTGGAGTTATAGAAAAACGCTAAACACTCAACGCTAAACAAAAAGAAAAAATGTTACAACCTAAGAAAACAAGATATAGAAAGCAGCAGAAGGGTAAAATTAAAGGCAATGCTTTCCGTGGCCATGAATTGGCGTTCGGTACCTTTGGTATCAAATCCCTGGAAACCTGTTTTATCACAGGCCGTCAAATAGAGGCTGCTCGTCAAGCTGTAACACGTCACATGAAACGTGAAGGTCAAATATGGATTAGAATCTTTCCGGATAAGCCCATTACAAAGAAGCCCAATGAGGTGCGTATGGGTAAAGGTAAGGGTGCTCCTGAGTACTTTGTTGCCCGTGTCATGCCTGGCACTATTCTGTTCGAATGCGAAGGCGTTCCGATGGATATAGCAAAAGAAGCTCTTCGTTTGGCTGCCCAGAAACTTCCGATTTCGACCAAGTTTGTTGTAAAAAGAGACTATATAGAAGAATAAAAAGAAGAACAGTCATGAAAAACGAATTAGTTTTAAAAGAGCTTTCGACTGCTGAATTGAAGGAGAAACTGGAGAACGAGCGTTCATTGTATCAGAAGATGCTGATGACCCATGCTGTCTCTCCGTTGGAGAATCCTAACAAAATAAAAGAAAGTAGAAAAACCATTGCCCGCTGTCTCACAGAACTTCGCGCACGCGAAATCGCTGAACAGAAGCAGAACTAACAGTAGATATGGAAAGAAATTTAAGAAAAGAAAGAATTGGCGTTGTTGTGAGCAACAAGATGGACAAGTCTATCGTCGTCAAGGTTGAGCGTAAAGTTAAGCACCCTTTGTACGGTAAGTTTGTCAAGAAGTCCACTAAGTTCATGGCTCACGATGAGAACAACGAGTGCAACATTGGTGACATGGTCCGCATCATGGAGACCCGTCCTCTGAGCAAGAATAAGTGCTGGCGTCTCGTTGAAATTGTCGAGAAGGCCAAGTAAAATCACAACAGTCAAGACAATAAGATTGAAAAGAAATGATACAACAAGAAACTAGAATGACCGTTGCCGACAATAGCGGTGCAAAAAGCGCCCTGTGCATTCGTGTCCTCGGCGGTACCAAAAAGCGTTACGCAACTATCGGTGACACGATTGTGGTAGCAGTTAAGGATGCTATTCCTTCCGGCAACATTAAGAAGGGAGCCGTCTCAAAAGCAGTGGTGGTTCGCACTAAGAAAGAGATTCGTCGCAATGATGGCAGCTACATCCGCTTCGACGACAATGCATGTGTCTTGCTTACTGCAGCCGATGAGCTCCGCGGCACTCGTATCTTCGGACCTGTTGCCCGTGAACTCCGTGACAAGCAGTTTATGAAGATTGTTTCATTGGCTCCTGAAGTATTGTAAAATTAAAAAGAAGAGAAAGAAATGAAATTGCACGTAAAAAAAGGGGATACCGTTATGGTTATTGCCGGTGAAGACAAAGGAAAGACCGGCAAAGTGCTGAAGGTTTATCCCGAAAAGAATCGCGCCATCGTGGAAGGTCGTAATCTTGTCAAGAAACATACCAAGCCCAATGCAAAAAACACCCAGGGCGGTATTGTTGAGCAAGAGGCTCCCATCCATATTTCCAACCTTATGGTTATGGAAGGAAAGAACCCGACTCGCATAGGTCGGAAAATTAGTGAGAAGACCGGTAAACTTGTTCGTTATTCCAAAAAGACAGGAGAGGAGATTAAATAATGGCATACATTCCTACATTAAAAACCAAATACTCCGAGGAGATTTTACCTGCTCTGATGAATGAGTATGGCTATAAGACAGTCATGCAGGCTCCTCGTCTGAAGAAAATCACCTTGAACCAAGGTCTGGGCAAAGCCGCCATTGCAGACAAAAAGGTTATTGACAAGGGTATTGAGGAAATGACGCTTATTGCCGGACAAAAGGCTGTTGCAACCAAGTCGCGCAAGGATATCTCCAATTTCAAACTGCGTCGTGGCATGCCTATCGGTGTGCGTGTGACGTTGCGCGGTGATCGTATGTACGAGTTCTTGGAGCGTCTTATCACTGCTTCTATCCCCCGCATCCGTGATTTCCGCGGTATTAACGATAAGGGATTTGACGGTAAAGGCAATTACACCTTTGGCATTTCGGAGCAGATTATTTTCCCCGAGATTGATATCGACAAGATTGATCGTATTCAGGGAATGGATATTACTTTCGTTACTTCGGCCAACACCGATAAGGAGGCTATGTCCTTGCTCAAATTGTTCGGTATTCCTTTTAAGAATCAACAAAAATAAGAGATAATGGCAAAAGAATCAATCAAAGCAAGAGAACGCAAAAGAGCAAAAATGGTGGCCCGTTATGCTGCCAAGCGTGCTGCATTGAAGGAAATCGTCCGTACCGGCGAACCTGAAGAAGTTGAGAAAGCAGTTATCGCTCTTCAGAAACTTCCCAAGAATGCCTGCCCCATTCGTATGCATAACCGTTGTCAGCTCACTGGCCGTCCCAAAGGATATATGCGTCAATTCGGTATTTCGCGTATCAACTTCCGTGAGATGGCAGTCAGCGGTTTGATACCCGGCGTTAAAAAATCAAGTTGGTAATAATCATTGGTAGCTTTGCAAGTTGGCAAAACCAATACTACAAAACTTAAAATCAAGAATAATTATGGTAACAGATCCTATTGCAGATTATTTGACCCGCATGCGCAATGCAATTGCCGCTAAACACAGGGTTGTTGAAATTCCTGCATCAAAATTGAAAAAGGAAATCACTAAGATTTTGTTTGAGAAGGGTTATATCCTTAACTACAAATTCGAGAATGAAGGCTCGCACAATCAGAGCATTAAAATTGCGTTGAAATACCATCCTGTGACAAAGATTTCTGCCATCTCGGAGTTGAAGCGTGTCAGCAGCCCCGGTTTGCGCCGTTATGTCTCTGTCGATGAAATGCCCCGTGTTCTCAATGGTTTGGGTATCGCTATTATTTCTACATCAAAAGGCCTTATGACTGACAAAGAAGCTCGTACTTTGAATGTCGGAGGTGAAGTAATTTGTTATATCAGCTAATAAAGAGAGGAGAATATTAAAATGTCAAGAATTGGTAAAATGCCTATCCACCTGCCTTCAGGTGTCGAAGTGAAGATTTCTCCCGAAAATGTCATCACAGTGAAGGGTCCCAAGGGTGAACTCACCCAGCAGGTCAATCCTTCGATTGCTATGAAATTAGAGGACGGTATTCTCAAATTTGAGCGTCCTTCCGACAGCAGAGAGCACAGAGCAATGCATGGCCTTTATCGCGCACTGGTAGCCAATATGGTGAAAGGTGTTTCTGAAGGTTTCAAATGTGTTCAGGAAGTTATTGGTGTTGGATATAAAGTACAGGCAAACGGTAACGTCATTGAGATGGATTTAGGATACAGCCACAAGATCTTTTTTGAGCTTGCTCCCGAAATCCATGTCGAGACTGTAACCGAGAAAGGTAAGAATCCGATTATCACGATGACATGTTGCGATAAACAGATTCTTGGTCAGGCCGCAGCTAAAATTCGTTCCTTGCGCAAACCTGAGCCTTACAAGGGTAAGGGTATCCGTTTCCAGGGTGAAGAGATTAGAAAGAAGGCTGGTAAGGCTGCAGCTAAATAGTTAAAATAATCGCCAAAGAAAAAAGAATATGGCTACAAGAAAAGATATAAGAAGAACAAAAATTAAATTCCGCATTCGTCATAAGATTAGCGGTACTCCTGAGATGCCTCGTCTGTCAGTGTTTAGGAGTAACAAGGAAATCTATGCACAAATTATTGACGATGTAAAGGGTGTGACACTAACCGCAGCTTCCTCGAGAGAGAAAGGTGTCGAAAAGAGTGGCACAAAAAGCGAAATGTCCGCTAAGGTTGGCAAACTTTTGGCTGAACGTGCAATCGCTGCCGGTATTAATAAAGTGGTATTTGATCGTAATGGTTATCTTTACCACGGTCGTGTTAAATCCTTGGCAGATGGTGCCAGAGAAGGTGGTTTAAAATTCTAAAGTCATGGCAGAAGTAAATGTAAAAAGAGTAAAATCGAGCGAAATCGAATTTAAAGATCGTCTTGTTGCAATCAATCGTGTAACGAAGGTTACCAAAGGTGGTAGAACATTCACTTTTGCAGCCATTGTCGTTATTGGAAACGAGAATGGAGTTGTTGGCTATGGTCTTGGAAAGGCCAAGGAAGTTCAGGCTGCCATTCAGAAAGGCGTTGATGATGCAAAGAAGAACCTCATCAAAGTGCCTGTGTTGAAAGGTACGATTCCTCATGAGCAGTGTGGTAAGTATAGCGGTGCTCGCGTCTTTTTGAAACCCGCAGCTCCTGGTACCGGTGTTATTGCCGGTGGTGCTATGCGTGCCGTTCTGGAAAGTGTCGGTGTGAAGGACGTGTTGGCCAAGTGCAAGGGCTCGTCCAACCCGCACAGTGTTGTGAAGGCTACCATCAATGCCTTGTTGCAGATGAAGGATCCTTACATGGTTGCTGAACTGCGTGGTATTACTCTTGACAAAGTGTTTAATGGTTAATTTAAGGAGATAATAAAATGGCAGAAAAGACTTTAAAGATTAAACAGGTTAGAAGTATCATCGGACATCCTGCCCGTCAAAAGAGGACTATGGCTGCATTGGGTCTCAGAAGAATCAACCATGAGCGCGTTGTAGTTGCCACCCCTCAGATCCTGGGTATGATTGAAAAGGTGAAACACTTGATCACCGTAGAGGAAATATAATTAATTAGAAGTCACGTCTTACTAAAATACAGACGTGACATCCAAAACTTCAAAATAGAATATTATGAGTTTAAATAATCTCCAACCCGCAAAAGGTTCCGTCAAGCATTCCAAACGAGTGGGTCGTGGTGCAGGCTCTGGCAAAGGTGGCACCGCTACACGTGGTAACAAAGGTGCAAAGTCCCGTTCGGGTTACCATCAGAAGATTGGTTTCGAAGGTGGTCAGATGCCCATCTATCGTCGTTTGCCCAAGTTTGGATTCAAAAACATCAACCGTATAGAGTATGTGGGTATTAACATCGATGTACTCAATACCCTTGCTGAAACAAAAAACATCACCGACTTCAATGTTGATGTCTTCAAGCAGAATGGCCTGATTTCCGGTAAGGATCGCGTTAAGATTCTGGGTCGTGGCGAGCTGAACAAGACAATCAATGTTACTGCACATGCCTTCTCTGCTTCCGCAAAGCAGGCTATCGAGGCCAAAGGTGGTGCTGTTTCCGTTATTGAATAAAGAAAATGAAGTTGATGGAGTTGGTATGCAACAGATATCGATTCCATCAACTCCAAAACAAAAAAACTAACTATAATGAAGAGATTTATACAGACACTCAAAAACATCTGGTCGATTGAAGACCTGCGGAAAAGAATCCTTTATACAATTGGATTGGTTCTGGTATACCGCATAGGTTGTTATGTCGCCCTGCCCGGTGTTGATCCTACTCAGTTGCAGAATCTGCAGAATCAGGGTTCCGATGGTCTGATGGGTCTGTTGAACATGTTCTCGGGTGGTGCATTCTCGAATGCCTCCATCTTCGCATTGGGTATCATGCCTTACATCACTGCATCCATCGTGATTCAGTTGTTTGTTATGGTTATCCCTTCTTTCCAGAAGATGCAGCGCGATGGTGAAAACGGCCGCAGAAAGATGAACCAGATTACCCGTCTCCTCACTGTTGCTATTACCGGTTTCCAGGCTCCTGCCTACATCACCAACATGATGTATCAGCTGGGCGCCTCTTCAACGGCCATCTATCCCTTTGACGGTACTTCCCCGACTTGGACTTTCTGGGCTTCCAGCATCATTATTCTGATTGCAGGAACTCTCTTTGTCATGTGGCTGGGCGAGCGTATCACTGAAAAAGGTGTGGGTAATGGTATCTCACTGTTGATCATGATTGGTATTATCGCTCGCTTGCCCTTTGCACTTTTTGGTGAGTTCGTCTCTCGTCTCACCGATGCTGGTGGCGGATTAGTGATGTTCCTAATTGAGATAGTGGTTCTGCTTGCAGTTATTCTGTTGGTCATTCTGCTGGTCCAGGGTACCCGCCGTATCCCCGTCCAATATGCAAAACGTATTGTTGGCAACAAACAGTATGGTGGTGTCAGACAGTACATCCCCATTAAAGTAAATGCCGCTGGCGTTATGCCCATCATCTTTGCTCAGGCAATTATGTTCATCCCCATTACGTTGATGGGTTTCACCGGCAATTCCGACTCCAAGTTCTGGATGGCCTTCACCGACTTCAATGGCTTCTGGTATAATGTGGTGTTCTTCATCTTGGTTGTGCTGTTCACCTACTTCTACACAGCCATTGCCATCAATCCCAACCAGATGGCTGATGACATGAAAAAGAACGGTGGTTTTATTCCCGGTGTGAAGCCTGGTAAAAAGACTGCCGAGTATCTTGAAGGCATCCTGTCAAAGATTACCCTTCCGGGTTCAATCTTCCTGGCTATAGTTGCCATCCTCCCTGCCATCATTCGTCTGTTTAATGTGAATACCCAGTTTGCACAATTCTACGGCGGCACCTCGTTGTTGATTCTCGTAGGTGTGATTCTGGATACCCTCCAGCAAATCGAAAGCCATCTGCTCATGCGCCACTACGACGGTCTTACCAAGACTGGTCGTATTAAAGGTCGCACCTCAATGTCTGTACAAGCATAGTTAATTTGAAATAATATAATGATACTGCTCAAGACCAAAGAAGAAATAGAGCTGATACGTGACAGCGCCCGTCTCCTCGGCAAAACCCTTGCCGAGGTGGGTCGTCATATCCGTCCAGGAGTCACCACGGCGTTCCTTGACAGCATAGGGGATCAGTTCATCCGCGACAACGGAGGTATCCCCCTCTGCAAGGGATACGAAGGATTCCCGGCAGCTTTCTGTATATCGGTCAACGATGTGGTTGTCCACGGTATACCTTCTGATGGCCTCTTCTTGAAAGAAGGCGACAATGTATCGTTAGATTGTGTAATCGAATTAAACGGTTATGTCGCCGATTCGGCGTACACTTTCACCTGTGGTGAAGCCTCGCCAGAAATGAATCGGCTTCTCAAAGTGACTAAGGAGGCCTTATATATTGGACTTGACAAGTGTAAGGCAGGTAATCGAATCGGCGACATAGGCCATGCTGTTCAGCAACACTGTGAGAAAAACGGTTATTCCATTGTGAGGGAACTTTGTGGACATGGTGTGGGTTTCAAGATGCACGAAAGTCCCAATGTACCCAACTATGGTGTTCCGGGAACAGGGGCACTGCTCAAAGAGGGAATGGTCATTGCTGTCGAACCCATGGTATGCATGGGCTCGAAGAATGTTACCTTCTCGAAAGAAGATGGATGGACATGCCGCACCAGAGACCGTAAACCGGCTGCGCATTTTGAGCACACGGTTGCAATCGGCGCCAATGGCCCAGACATCCTCACCACATTTGATTTCATTGAAAACAATAATATTTAAGAACTAATAGAAAGATATGGCAAAACAATCATCCATACAATTGGACGGAACTGTTACAGAATCGCTGGGTAATGCTATGTTTCGTGTTGAATTAGAGAATGGGCATCAAATCATTGCCCACATCTCCGGTAAAATGCGTATGCACTACATCAAGATTCTCCCCGGTGACAAGGTATCCATCGAAATGTCCCCTTATGATCTTACGAAAGGCCGTATCACATATCGTCACAAATAGTGTTGTGGTCATTGAAAATTGAATAGAATTAATCGATTAATATAATAAAAAATGAAAGTAAGAGTTTCTGTAAAGAAAAGATCCCCCGAGTGCAAGGTTGTTCGCCGTCATGGGGTTGTCTATGTAATCAACAAGAAGAATCCAAAGTTCAAGCAAAGACAAGGATGATTAACTAACAAAAAAGAATAAAAAGAATTTATGGCAAGAATTGCAGGTATTGACTTACCCAAAAACAAAAGAGGAGTTATAGGTCTCACCTATATCTACGGCATTGGAAGAAGCCTCGCATCAGAAATCCTGGCTAAGGCTGGTATTGATGAGAACAAGAAGGTGCAGGACTGGACCGATGATGAACAGAATACCTTGCGTACCATCATCAATGATGAGTATAAGGTCGAAGGTGCACTCCGTTCCGAAGTCCAGATGAACATTAAACGACTGATGGATATCGGTTGCTATCGTGGTATCCGCCACCGTTTGGGCCTTCCGCTGCGTGGTCAGAGCACCAAAAACAACGCCCGTACTCGTAAGGGTAAGAAGAAAACAATCGCTAACAAGAAAAAAGCTACCAAGTAAATAAGTGTAGCAGCCAACCGTGGACTATATGTGAATTTGGAGCGGCTGGTAAACAAATGTAGAATCAAGCACAAATAAAAAATTATGGCAAAAACTTCTAAACCGACCAAAAAAAGAGTCGTAAAAGTTGAACCTCTTGGAAGAGCATGCATCTTTGCTTCTTTCAACAACGTAATTATTTCGTTGACAAATAATGCCGGTCAAGTGATT
>JAEEGI010022415.1_pt1 | contig 12475 bp, 12 predicted proteins | sample 8958751 | NCBI WGS metagenome assembly JAEEGI01 (sample SAMN16246545, study PRJNA631951) | gut metagenome | biome: gut microbiome; feature: rumen; material: KS-attached | host: Bos | place: Iran: Karaj | collected 2018-10 | reverse complement strand
CTGAAGGCATGGGATTATTCATAAACAGCAGTATAGTTCACAGGTTTGAATCGGATTCAGACTGCATAATTCCCAATATCGTGTTTTCTCCTGAGTTGATCGCTGAAAAGGATTCTCTACTTTTTAAGAAATACATAGAACCGGTGATCAGCTCATCTGAGAGCTATTTGATGCTTGCGCCCGAAAATCCGGAAGGCCGAGTCTGCATAGACTTGCTGAATGAGGTTTTCGATGAGCAGAATAACGATAATGTTGATGAACTGAGAACCGTATCACTTTTGATGGAACTATGGCGGCACATCTATCTTTTGTCAGTCAGAGAAAAAGGATCTGTTCCTGTCTCATCGAAAAGCAATCAGGCCAGACTTCAGATAATGATGCAGTTTATTTATGATAACTTCAGACAAAACCTGACGTTGAATGATATAGCCGGCAGCGTATCTATCAGCCCGAGCAGCGCTCTGTTGATATTCCGGAACTACATACATACTACGCCGGTCTTGTATCTTATAGAATATCGTCTGAAATATGCCGCATCACTTTTGGCAACCACCGAGATGAAGATAGAAGCCGTTGCCGATGAGACCGGCTTTAACAGTTGCGAGTACTTTTGTAGGAAGTTTAAACAACTGTACAATGTGACCCCGACAGAATACAGAAATACACATAAGATTATTTGAATCGGGTTCTTGTCCCGGATTTCGCAATATATATTTCGAGAACAACCTGATGACTATTTCTTATTGCGCAATTGCAGCCTTAGGCATGAAATTTAATCCGTTTGCGATAACATAGATAACACACAGTATTGCAACCGGAACCAGCATAACGAGGTTACCGGTGATATTTGCCGTTTTAACAGATAAGAGACAATCCCTTCTCGTGTATCTTTTTTCATTAAGTTCCTTATGGACATGTTTACCTCTTGAAGGATATAAGAATCCAAGAGAAGGGTATGAGTTCAATATTGGTAAAATACTAAGAGCAAGAAGATAGATAACAAAATTTTAATAGTATAAGATTCATGGAATAAACCATATTCAGTAAAAATCTGTAACTATACTCTGTTGAATTTTAGGGAACTTTATTGTACTATTTTTTAAAATTAGTTCCCTAAAGAGGTTTTGTCATGGAACAATCTTTTGCCATTATTCAGAGTTTGCTTCAAGAGAAGGCAGATTATCAAGCGCGCTTGAATCTGATTCCATATGACGGAAGTCCTGAGGTTAAGGAGAACAAAAGCGGTAAGTATCTGTACATCAGAAAAAGAATAAATGGCAAGCTGACATCAACATACGTAAATGTATATTCTGATGATCTGTATCAGTTGTTACTTCGCAACTCAAAAGATGCGCGCGAATTACGGAAGCAGATCAGAAGAATAGACAAAGAACTGGCGGTAAACGGATATGTTGAAGAAGAACTGTCTACGGACGTAATTATCAATCTGGATTTTGCCAGAGCCAACATGAAATCCAATATCTATGACCAAGCAGTTTTGGAAGGCGTAGCCACGACATTTCCACAGACCGAAGAGATCATTGAGAATGGAACGGTCAACGGAATGACTGCTGATGATGTGCAAAAGATATTGAACCTGAAACATGCTTGGGAGTTCATTCTTGATAAAGATGTCATAAGGGCAGACAGTAGTTACTATCTGTTGTGTCACATAGCAAAACTGGTCAACGAAGGCTTCTTTTATGATGGCGGAAGAATACGTGGAATACCGGTAACGATAGGCGGAACAAAATATATTCCGCCAATTCCCATAGAGTCTCAGGTATCTGAAAACATTAGAGGTATTCTTAATTCCGGGAAAGATACAATAGATATTGCAATAGATCTCTGTATGTATTGCATGAGAACTCAGATCTTTGTTGATGGAAATAAGCGGGCTTCGGTAATATTTGCCAATCACTACTTGATTGCACATGGATTAGGATTGATAGTTATTCCTGAGGGACATGTTCCCAAATTTAAAAAGTTACTTGTTGCATATTATGAAAGTGCAGATATAAGCAAAATAAGCGCTTTTCTGAAGGATAAGTGTTGGCGGAAAATAAAGTAACAGTTCGAATGATAAAATAGCTTAGGGATGACGAAGGGCTCCTTCGTCGAGAAAATATACAGGATAGTGGAATAAGAGGAGAATGTATGTCAGAGAATATCATTATCGTAGACAACGCGAATACCACCAGCACGGAAATAAAATGTCCCGGGTGCGGAGCTTCCTCCGGCATCAAATTCGATCCTGCCACATCAAGACTGACCTGTCCTTTCTGCGGGCTGTCGTCAGAACTCCATTTACCGGCCAGGCCTGCTGCGGAGCTGGATTTTAATGCAGCTATTCAGCGTGCCAACGTTAACTGGGGTTACATAAAAAAGCTGATCGTATGTTCAAACTGCGGCGGACAGACTCTTTACGATGCAGAACAGATCACTGGCGCATGTCCTTTCTGCGGTTCAACAAGCGTAACGTCTGCTGCGGAGAGCGATCAGATCATGGCCCCGAACGCCGTAATCCCGTTCTCGGTCACCAAAGAGATGACCCAGCAGTGCTTTGTTGATTTTCTGAAAAGGAAACGCCTGCTGTTAAAAGGTGTAACGGATTGCAAGCTCGAGAACATTTCCGGAGTATATCTTCCGTTCTGGACATTTGATATCGGTACCGTCACGGATTATGTTATAAGTACAGGCAATTATATTCCTGAAGGTTATACCAGGCCGCAGGAATTTACGGGTGTATTTTATGATACGTTTGATGACATCATAGTATTTGCATCTGATAAGAACCGTAATCCATACATTCCCAGAATCCAGAAGTTTGATTTCACTAAGGCTGTTCCGTATTCCCCCAAATATCTCGCGGGATTCGCGGCAGAAAGATACACTGTCGGCATTAACGATGCTTTTGAACGCTCTAAGATAAAAATACCCAGGCGGATAAAAAGAGACATCACTTTATATGAGGAAAAAGCACTTAAGACTTCTGTAATAGTCACTGACGCCTCCACGGTCTATTGTAATGTAAAATTCAGATATCTCCTGGCACCCATTTATCTTGCGACATACAGATTCAAGAACAAGGAATACCAGGTAGCCATCAACGGCCAGACAGGCGCTGCATGCTGTGACGCACCGACTAAGATCACCAGAATGGTAACAGCGCTTACTATCGCTATTATTGTAAGTACCATCATATGGATCATCCTTTGGTGCCTGTTCCCGGATTTCTTCGGGCATATGTGGGAATTATTTACGCACAGGTGAGAAGAAAATGAAGCGGAGTATAAAACGCACTAATGATTAGTACGGAAATTTTCAGATAGTACAACTAAGGAGATGGGGATAATATGGAGGAAATACCGTTTTGGGAAGAGACTTATAGAACCCGTGACATAAATACTTTTCCGGCAGAACCGAACGGGACGATTTTGGAATTTGAACATCTCCTGAAAAAAGATTCGGTCATCCTTGAAGCCGGATGCGGGGAAGGTCAGAATGTCAGATATCTGGCTAAAAACGGTTACTGTGATATAGATGCTTTTGATCTGTCGGAGGCCGGAATCTCAAAACTTAAGTGGTTATGCGAAAAAGAAGGGTTAAGTATTAATGCTTTTGTAGATGATCTATCAAAGTTTCATTTTGCGAAATCATATGATTTGGTCATGACATTCGCTACACTTTGCTTTGTCGAAAAGGATAAGTGGAGACACTTTATAGAAGATGCTAAAGAGCATACAAATCCAGGTGGAATACACATTATTCATACATTTACGAATACTGTTCCTGCTTCGCCTGACATCGCACCTTTCGCGGTTGGATTAGCTGATGAAGGTGAAATACTGGATTTGTATTCAGACTGGGAAGTCATGCAATTTAAGACATATGTATTTGATGATGAACATCCTAATGTCCCAAAACATCAGCATGCTGTTAATAAGCTTGTAGCACGGAAAAAAGCATCTTGTTGTCATAATAATGATGTCAAATGAAAACTGTATTCCAGATGATTTCTGGTATCACAGTTTGAGCTTTCCCAACCTGGAGTTGATTTTTCACCAAATAAGAATTGTTAGGATTCTCTTTTGCTGTCTGATATAGTGAAACCATCAAAGATGCATCCGAGAAATACTTGTATAGAGGTTACTCATTATGTCGCTTGGAAACAATATTAAGAAATACCGTCATGAGATGGGAATGACACAAGAGGAATTAGCCGGAATACTTTGTATTACGAGTCAGGCTGTAAGCAAATGGGAAAGCGGGGCAGGACTACCGGATATTACACAGGTCATACCTTTGGCACAGGCACTAAATATCTCGACTGATGCTCTTTTTGGCTATAATACCGACAGCTATGATCTTAAGCTTGCTGAAGAAGTAAACAAAAAAGCCAATGTGCTCCGTGACAGCGGAGAGCCGGCGCAGGGAGCTTATGACGCTCTTTTATATCTCGATCAGCAATGCGAAGAGAATATATTCAATTACGGTATCATGACCCGTTACGTTCAGGCTGCAGCTCATATGAGCCGCTTTGTTAATCCAAACAATGCTTACTATACCGGAATAGTAAAGGAAGACAGCAAAGAGTGGAAACAGACGCTCAGGCGAGCCGAGAACAGGGCTTTGCAGGTTATAAGATATTCGGAAAACAAGAAACTTGCAGATGAATGTCATTTCGCGCTCTCATGGCTTTGCTGGCACTCCCGCGAATATGAGAAAGGCCTTCAGCATATAAAGGCCCTTCCCTCAGTCGGCAGCAACATGCTTCAGGAAACGCTTCTTCCATATTACATCGATATATCGACTGATGAAGGAAAGGAAAAGTGGAAAGCGCAGATTCGTGACAATCACCAGCTCTTTATCCGGGCCCTCAATAAACAGATCCTGTACACTGCCGAAAGTATGATGTGGGTCTGCCCCTTAAAAGAAGTTGAAGAGATCTGTCTGTGGGGGATCGCCGTAATGGACAGCTTTATGGAAAACGACAAGATGAAGGCACATTGTCAGGGGTTCTACCGTGATACATATAAATTCCTTATTGCTGCGTATTTAAGAAATAATGAGCCGGAGAAAGCAGCCGGATGCTGGAAGAAACTTATGGCGAAGATAGATGAGTATATTGTTTTCTGCGATAAGATCCGTAAAACAGATCCGGATACAACGGTCAGCATCTATGGAAATAAGGCATTAGACAATATGAGAGCCTACGACAGAGAATGGATAGATACCAAACTCAAATTTATCTTAAGTCAGTTGAAGAGCTGGAGTGATGAAGAAGTTTATTCCGAATTCGAGAAGCTTATCTGAGTATTTCTTGTTGATTTGCTTTTTGTAAAGTTGATAAGAAATATCAGCAGGATAATTGACCAAGTACAAGAGATTTTACACCATAGATGGAATCGAACTTGGCGAGTCACCGAGGGAGTTAACCAAGATTGTAAAGTGCGTTAAGTACTATTCATACTGGGAGTTTGACACCAAAGAAAATTATGGCAAGGCCATAAAAAGCTTTTTCGATAATTACAATAAAGAGTTGCAGAAATTGCTGATTGCTCCGTTCGATATTAATTTGGGATATTCAGTGTGATGGTATGTAATTTCCTGAATATAGCAGACTAACAGAAAGACAAAATCGGTGCCCTTTTGGACACCGATTTTACTTAACAAAAGGATTTCAAAACCACTTCTTGCTCTTTATAGAAGGCTTTGTGTTTACCTTGTTCTTAAGAGCCTAATCAATCTACAGTCTGTTTAAAACAACTGTGTTATCATTTTATAAAGGAAAAACGATGAAAAAGGAATAATTCAATGATCAATGATCCACGTGCTGGAAGAATTAACAACCGGCTTAATGCAATAGACAGTGTTAAGCCTAACTACGATGTGAAGAAGAATCGCAGAGAACTGGATGTGCTTTGTTATACTGAAGGCAAAGTTATCTTGCGTGGTCACTATGATTACAATTATTCGTTTTGTTATATCGAAGCCGATATCACGGGAAACACAGATCTTTCTGATTTGATCAACAAAATCTTTTTTGGTGAATGGGAGCAGTACTATTCGTATATTGCTGCTGATGGGCATTCGGCATACCGCTTGAAATACTTCCTTAATGAAGGCAAGATAACTCAGTATTCTTCAAGTGTTATATATGAACCGGTGGGAACATTAGTTAATGATGAATCTGTTGGCAAAGCCATTGATAAAGCAATAAAAGATGTATACGCGGAAAAAGATGGATATGATGAGGATCAGGTTAGAGCAAAGCTTATAGAAATGAAGAAGAAAATTGCTGAAAGTGAAGATCTTCTTTTCGAAAAAAAAGTATTGCCAATAGAACGCGAACTTTCAAGAATGCAACATCTGGTTTTCGGCAGTATGCAGATCAGGAAATTATATATTGAATGCCGGGCGCTTACTGCAAGTAAGTATAATGCGTACATGACATTGGTAAGATAAACTTTTAATTTCCCGAGCCAGGAGTAATCCCGGCTCGTATTGTATAATAGAACAGTAAATAAACAGTTATAGACACTAACCCTTTGTGCGTAACGAATTTAAAGAGGTGAAAACAAATATGGTCGAAATGCATGGCTGGATTACCATAAGAGAAACATACGAGGTTACGGATGATAGTAACACTGAGGCAATAGTTGATGATATTAACCGTAATCTGGATGAATTAGGCTGTTCTGAATTAAAACCCAAATGGATGAACGGAGAATGTTGTTTTCAATGTTCGTTATACACTAATCACTGGGGTGGCAGTAACCAAGATGTCCTGAACACATATTATCTAATTGCAAGAAAAGCTGTAGGTAGTTACGGCTTGTTATATGTTTATGACGATGAAGCCAAAATCGATAGCGATGTTTTTGTGGTTTATAAGCTGGCACGAGGAAAGGTTGAAAGAATAGTTGATAATCTTCTTTCGCCATTCATCCCAACTGTTGAGGATAGTGTTAAATAGTTCAACTTCATTCGACTATTAATGCATCCATTAAGGCATATAAGGCGAATATTAATAACCGGTTATCAACATAGAGATGCCGAATGGTAAACGATAATATAGTAGTTCTATCCAACATCCCTTTTGACGCTGAAGGTGAGCGTGGGATAGTTTTTAGGGATGATTTGTACGGAAAGATATTTGGGACTTGAATAGATGTATAGAATTAGTGATGATGTTTTAAGTGCAATTAAAAACAAGTTGTCTGTTGAAGTGCTTACTGATCAAACCTGTAAAACTGTTCTGGATACAATTACGAGATTGTATGTTGATACAAAGAAAACAGGAATATGGTTATGGGATAAGCTTTCAGATCACGAAGAATTATCTGATAGTAACGGCTGGTCATTGATTCCTGAGTTCGTTTCTAACAATTCATGTATTATGTTCTTCAACCAGGACGAAGAGACTAAAATGTTTATGGTTTCAAATGGTAAAGATTTGCAGTTTATCTTATCTGAAACCTGTGGATATGAATTTTATATAACGGATTTACAATGCTCATATTTGCTCTGTTTTAATCATCACGATGTTTTAATAGGCTGCGGTAATGCGAAAAAGTGGGTTAAGGAATTAAAGGAAAAGCATTTTGAATAATAACGTTAGAAAGATATATCCTGAATATAATCTACCAACGAGGCCGGCATTTCTGCCGGTCTTTTTGTCTTAACCTACTCTGAAACGTGTTCCCGCATTTCTTGTATTAAAAAAGCGTTGACAAATGCAACCAAAACATATGCTGTAATTTTGTGTAAAATGTAGAACATATGTTCTTGAATAATTTTTTGAAAGGGCGTATTATGGGTTTGGGGTATTCTACGCATTTTTAGGAAAATCCAAATCAAAACCTAAAAGCATAATAAATTTGTTTACAAAGCGGTTATTCGAAAGAATGACCGCTTTTTTATGAAAATTTTTAAGAAAGGAGTGATTTTATGTCACAGAAAAAGGAACTGAAGATCATCAGTTCAACAAATGTCGAGGTCAGGGAAATCAACTGGCTATGGTATCCGTTTATCCCGAGAGGGAAGGTAACTATCCTTCAGGGAGATCCGGGTGAAGGTAAGAGTACGTTCATGCTGACTTTGGCAGCGTACTTAACAAGAGGTGAAGCTCTGCCGTTTACGGACTGCGGGGAACCACCAGATCCGATCACGGTGCTCTATCAGAGTACAGAGGATGATTACGATGACACTATAGTACCAAGATTTATAAAGGCGGGCGGGATCAGAGATCGGCTCGCCTTTATTGATGAATCGGAATATCCTCTGACTTTTGACGATGACCGGATCTTGGAAGGGATAAAGCAGACGGGAGCAAAACTTCTCGTGCTTGATCCGTTGGCTTCATATATCGGCGACTGTTCTCTGAACGCTTCCAATGAGGTCAGGCAAAAGTTCAATGCCCTGATAAATGCTGCAAGGGAAACGGATTGTGCGATCGTGGTCGTAAACCACATGAACAAGATGCCGGGACTTAAAGCTATCTACAGAACTCCCGGCTCTATCGATGTAGCTGGTGCAGTAAGAAGCATCCTTCTTTTAGCCAGAGATCCCGATGAAGAAGACAAGCGCTATCTGGTTCAGACAAAGATGAACCTCGCGTCAAAGGGAGATGCGCTTGAGTTCAGGATTGAAGATGACGGGATCAAGTTTACCGGCATTATCGACAAGACGGCGGACGAGATACTGCGCAAACAGGATTTCGTTTCGGGGATAGGAAGACCGGATGTGAAGCTGCAAGAAGCAAAGGAGGTGATAGAAGAACTTCTTGCAGCAGGAGCTGCCGTTCCGGCAGAGGATTGCGAGGCTGTGCTAAAGAATAATGGTGTTCGCAGGTCAACAGCACAGACCGCAAAACGGGAGCTTGGGATTGAGTCCGTCAGGATACAAGACCGCTGGTATTGGAAGCTGCCGGAAACGGATGAGGGATAGCAAGATGTCAAGATGTCAATAAGTATGGGGAGTCGGCTGAACTGACATCTTGATACCGACTAAAAGAGGATTAAGGGAAGATGCACACAGGGCGAAGCGGTGCCTGTGCGCATATTTCCGTATCCTCAAAAAGGGGTCAAGGGGATTCCCCTTGCACACGTCCTTGCTTGCAAGGTGTAGTGTGTTACACCCAAACAGATACTGAAAGAAAGTCGAAGGAAAACAGTCTTCCGGTGGACGACTGTTTTCATGAAGACTTTCGAGGCTGTTGGGGAGATATGAGAGCGCCGGTGTTTGGCGCTCTTATAACGACACAACAGAGCTTCGTTGGAAGATCGCACGCCGCTTATTGCGGGCGATCTTTCATAAGGAGCGTCCTTCTGTTTCTGTTGCGGTGTATAAGACCGACAGTAACCGCAAGATGTCAGACCAACTATCCCCTATGACTTATTAACTTATTGACATCTTGCCTGAACCAAGAGAATGCCTCGCTAAAGGAAGCGGGGCTTTTTTATTTCCAAACAAACTCAAAACAAAGGAGGCCTAAATATGGCATATGCAATTATGAGAATCAACAAATGCAAGATGGGCGCAGTCGGTCGCCTGGAAAAACATCACGAACGAGAGAAGGAAAAATATAAGAGCAACCCGGATATTGATCTGAGCCAATCTCATAACAATTTCCATCTAAAAGCTCCAACCGGCAGTTACAGAAGCATGATCCTTCAGAGGATCGAGGAAGTCGGCTGTAAGGTTCGAAAGGACAGTGTTGTGATGCAGGACAGTATCTGTACTGCTTCGCCCGAGTTCTTCGAGGGTAAGTCGTTGCAGGATATATCCGTATTTTTCCGAATGGCCTACAGGTTTTATGAGAAGACCTTCGGTGAAGAGAATATCCTTTCCGCAGTAGTCCATCTCGATGAGAAGAGTCCGCACATGCACGTATGCTTTGTGCCCATCACGAAAGACGGAAGACTTTCTTCCAAGAGCATAATAGGCGGACCTGCCGGACTCGTAAAACTTCAGGATCTATTTTACGAACACCTGGTCTATCACTTCCCGGATATCAAGCGTGGTATTCCCAAGCGTATCAGTCATCGTGAGCATCTTCCTACTTATCTCTTCAAGAACGCTGATGTGCTTATGCTCCACTATGAGGAGATCGCTCAGGCTATCAACGATATCGGTTTGATCAAGAGCAAGGAGAAGAAAGCTCAGGCGATCGAACTCATTTCCCGTTATGCGCCGGAAATGGCACGGATGAAGGAACAGATCAAATCGGTCAACGGATATGTCGACCGACTCCATCGTGACATCGGTGAACAGAAAGATGTCAGCCGTTACTGGAAGGGAAAGACAGAAGAGCTTGAAGAAGCTGTCAAAGAAAGAGATGGCAAGATCGATGAGCTCAGAGCCAAGCAGGCAAAACTTCAGAAACAGATCGAACTTCTTCCTCCGGGTCTTCTTGAAGAACTCGAAGAGAAGGAGAGAGAACGCAGAAAGGCAATAAACGCACAAAAAAGAAAGGGTATTGGCGGAATCGCCAGGTGATCATATGACTAGAGATGAAGAAACAGCATTCAACAATTTTACGGATTTGCTGGGCAAGCTTATTGCAAAGCATGGACATCAAGTTCCTGATCTTCCTGAGGATAAGCGCAAGTTGAGAAAACGTCTAAAAATGTATGCTCAATTGCTTGCTAAAAGTAAGGATGATGAAATAGCGGCCTGAAGAAATATTACGCGTTGCGTAAAAGTTGTATTCATAATACAATATACGCAACGCGTAATTTCATAAAGCGAGGTAATAAATATGGATACTAAAGACAAGATCATTGAGTTGAGAGAAGCTACGGGAATGAACCGCAAAGTGTTCTGTGAGTATTTTGATATCCCGTATAGAACGGTTACAGATTGGGAACTAGGTAATAGACATTGCCCTGAATATGTACTCAGACTTCTTGAATACTATATCCAGATGAATGGCCTGGCTAAGAATAAAGGAGATAAATAAATGATAAAGAATAAGAAATGCTATATATATACTCGAGTTTCAACCGCAATGCAGGTTGACGGGTATAGCCTTGATGCGCAAAAGGATAAACTGCGCAAATATGCAGACTTTCAGAACATGGAAATAGCAGGTGAGTATTCTGATGAAGGTGCTTCAGGAAAAAGCATTGCCGGAAGACCGGAATTCCAGCGCATGATGAATGATATTGAGGACGGAAAAGACGGAATATCCTATGTTCTGGTTTTCAAGCTGTCCCGATTCGGAAGAAATGCAGCAGATGTTCTGAGTTCTCTGCAGTTTATGCAAGATCATGACGTGAATCTGATCTGTGTTGAGGATGGAATAGACAGTTCCAAGGAAGCGGGTAAGCTTATGATATCCGTGCTTTCGGCAGTGGCAGAAATAGAACGTGAAAATATACGTGTTCAGACAATGGCCGGTCGTGAGCAGAAAGCCCGCGAAGGAAGATGGAATGGCGGCATGGCTCCGTATGGATACAAACTGGTTGATGGTGAGTTACAGATTGCGGAAGATGAAGTTGATATTATTCGCATAATATATGATCGCCATGTTAATAAGGGAGAAGGCCCGATCACTATTGCCAACTATCTCAATATGCACGGCTATATTAAGAAATTAAGAGAAAACAATACTTGCTCTGGCTTCTCGGAGTCGTTTGTAAGAAAGGTTCTGGAAAACCCTGTCTATTGCGGAAAAATAGCTTACGGCAGAAGAAAAACGGAAAAGATACCCGGTTCTCATAACGAAACTCATATAGTAGCTCAGGATGAATACCAGGTATTTGAAGGCAGGCATGAAGCAATTATCACAGAGGAAATGTGGTATACAGCTGATGAACGACGCAAAAAGAAATCTGCCACAAGAGCACCAAAGACAAACTGTCATGTTGCTATCATATCTGGAATATTAAAGTGTCCATGCTGTGGAAAGGGTATGTATGCTAATACTTCTAAGCCGCACGCTAAGGATAATAAGGAACGTCACTATTATTATTGTAAGAATAATGCGAAGGCTACCGGACACGACTGCGAATTCAGAACTAATATTGAAAGCAGCAAGATAGAACGGGAAGTAGTTTATGTAATTACCAATATGATCAAGAATCCTGAATTTGCCAATGCCATAAAAGCCAAAATAGGCTCAAGCATCGACACAACGGAGCTGGACCAAAAGTATAAAACACTTCAGGGAATGCTGCGTCAGGCAGAAGCAACCAAGAACCGCTTGGAAAAACAGATGGATGAATTGCCGTATGATGATGCTATGTATGAGCGAAAAATTACGGATCTGCAGATGCGTTGTGATAAACAATACGATACAATGCTTGAAATAGAGAACGAGATTGAAGAGGTTAAAGTTCAGTTGAAAAGCATACAGGAAAAACAGATGACAGAGGAGAATATATATAATGCTCTTCTTGCTTTCGATGACTTGTACGACAGCTTTGATCCTATGGAAAAGAAACAGTTCTTCAGAAGTTTTCTTGAG
>JAEEGI010022411.1_pt1 | contig 12477 bp, 4 predicted proteins | sample 8958751 | NCBI WGS metagenome assembly JAEEGI01 (sample SAMN16246545, study PRJNA631951) | gut metagenome | biome: gut microbiome; feature: rumen; material: KS-attached | host: Bos | place: Iran: Karaj | collected 2018-10 | reverse complement strand
ATTAAGTAATCATAGATAATAATTTTAATTTTTTTTTCATATTCATATTTTTCTTGTTTTCACAAAAAAAAATTAATTAAATTCTATTCATTGATATATTTTATGAGAAATTATATGATAACATTGTTTATTATTTTATTTTTTTTTCCAAAATATTTTATATAATTAAAATTTATACCTTTAATATAATTTTTTTTTATTTCAACAATCTAATCATATTAAATGATAATTTTTTTCTAATATTTAAATATATATATAACTAATTTTATATTTTACTGTTATTTAATTTAAATGTTATTGAATTTAATAACCATAATGATGAGTTTCATTCATTACATTCATTAATGTTATATTATGCTTTTTTATTTTTTTTAATTTATTTAATTTCATAATTGTTCTGTATTTCCTTTTCAATTCTTCTTCTTCGTCTTTTTCATTATTATTATTATCACTTTTTTCATTATCATCATCCCCATTATTTAATATTAATTGATCTCTATTTTGATATAAATTAATTTCAATTTCATCTATTTTACATTTATAACACACTTTTTTACTTATATTATTTAACTGAGAATTATTAATTTTTTTGTCATAAATTTTTTCTCTTGCACAACACTTTTTATGATATTTATGTCCACAATTAAAAATTATAAAATTTTCTTTTTGAATATCTTCTTTACAATAATCACAAAAATCAATTGTTAAACCAATTCCTTTTATATTTTCATGACTGAATTTTTTATATTCTTCAAAAATTGTTTTTTTAACCAAAACTGAACCTAAATGAAAAATATCATCTAGCCTTCTAAATGAATGAATAATTTGTTGAATTAAATGAATAATTTCTTTTACCCCAACTTTTTTGAATTTATTTGATACATATTGAATTATTAAAGGTAATTCAATATAATCCGTCATAGTTACTAAAATATTCTCAATGTAATCTTCAATCATTTGCTTTATTTCTTTTATTTTATTTATTTTTTCATCTTTTATTTCTAAAGATTTATATTCTTTAAATTGTATTTTTATATTATATAAATTATCTAATAAATCAAACCAATTTTTATCTGTTTCATTTACTCTTAAAAAATCTGAAGGTTTACAAATTGAAATTCCTAATTTTATTAAATTATTATTTTTTTGAATTAAATGATCAATTGTTTCATTATTTATTTTATTTTTATTTAATTCATTTAAAATTTCATTAAAATTATTATGAAGTGAATCTGTTGTTATATTCATACTTGAATTAATATTTCCTAAAACATAATTAATAAAAATTTCTGCTTCAACAATTTTTTTTTCTTTCATTTTTTCTAGCAAATTACTATCACAAACAAAAGTATTATTTTTCAATACATTAAATATTTTATCTTCTTGCTGTAAACTAGATAATAAATCAATTTTTTTTTCAATAAAATATTTCAATTCTTCGTTATTTTTATTATTATTAACAGGATGACTTTCAAGATATTTTTCTACATAAGTAAATTGTAAAGTAGGATTTTTATCTAATTGATGAATCACATTTTCTTGTTCTTCACTGAACCATTTATCAACTAATTTAGATACTTCTGAAACAGAAATACTTGCTAATTCTTTTAATTTAATCATTATTTCTTGTTGAAAATTAGTAAAGCCTTTTTTTTCTATATCATTTTCTTTTTGGTCATTTTTAACAATTTGTTGTAAAGTTTCATCAATCCATTGAAACAAATCTCTTGAATCTATATTTTTATTATTTAATTGAAGTTCTAAACTTTCTTTATAATGCTTTAAAGTATTATGTAGATATAATGTAATTTGATAATAAGGACTTTCTATTGATGATTCTAATAATTTGTTATAATCAGAATCTACAAATAAAGATAAATTTCCACATACTTCTATAATATTTTTTATTTTATCTTCTAACTTCATAATTTCTCTTTGAAATTTTTTTTCATTTCTATAGGTATGACAATTAAAATTATCTTTTATTTTTATTTTAGGTTTTTCCATTGGGTAATTTATTAAAAATTCAGCAGCATCTAATAATATATTTTTTCTGTCTATACAAAATTTATTTTCCATTGATTGAATGAAATCTCCAAGAAAATCATATAAATCTTTTTTCATATAAAAATTATTTTCTTCATTATATATTGTGTCAATTAATATATATAAATATTTTTTTGGAGTTAACTCATTAATTTGTAAATCAGTTATATTGATTGTTTTTAAAAATTGGGAAAATTCATCTTCATCATAATCAGAATTAATAATATTATATAATTCTTCCTCTAAATATAATTTTCTAAATATTTGAAAATAAGTAAAAGAATCAAAATTTAAAAATAATTTTAAAGTATCTTTTGAAATAAGAAATAAAGCAATTTTTTGTACAATTAAATAATAAGAATTTTCATCAATTAATTGTTCATTTAAATAAATTTTTTTATCAAAAAGAAAGTTACAATACCATAAAATTTTATGACCATAATATCCCTTACAAGAATAGATTTCTCCTATATTAATACTTGTATTTTGATTAATTATAAAATCATTATATATATTATTTTCCTCTTTTGTCTTAAATAAATTAAACATATATTCAATAGGTTTGAAATATTCTTTATCATAAGTTTCATCTCTTTCTTTTTGTTCTTCAGTTAAATTCATACAACTGTAAATATAAGGTTCTAATAATTCTTGATCTTTTAATAATTTATTCACTCTATATATTTTTAACAAAGATAAATTAAAATCAAGTAAATTTTTTGATAATTCGCTTTTATTTTTTTCACAATAATAAGTTAAATATCCAATCATAAAATTTTCTGTTATTTCATCATAAAAATTTGAAGGCAAAATGTCTTTTTTTTCAAAAAAATAATTTGTAAAATTTTCATAAATAATATTTTTTATATCTAACTGCTTTAATAATGATTCAATAAATGAATATAATGTTTTAAAACAATTTCCTTTTATAGTAAATTCAAAAATTTGCCTCGAAAATAAATCATAGTCTTTATTTGTTATTTTTTCTTTTATGATATTTAATATTTTATATAAAATTTCACTACTAAATTGTTCTTTAAACTCAAAAAAATAATTATTTTCCCTATCAACTTCATTTTTCATAATATTAGAATTAATTGAAACTAAAACAGAGAATAAAGTATTTTCAATTTCTTTTTTTTCAATAAAACTATTAATAATACTTTTCCAATTTTCAAATCTTAAATTAATAATTTGATTTTCACAAAAAATAATTAAATTATTATTGAAAACATCCGGAATAATAGAATTTGAAAAAATAATTCTTTCAATTTTTTTTTTATTTATATCTTCTCCAGGAATATAAGCTGGATTATCATAAGAAACAACATCAGATGAAATATTTCCTATTAAACAAGAATTAAATCTAAATATATCTTTAATTTCACTTTGATCAGTTTTATTAATATTATTATCAAAAGTATAAGTCATAATTATTTTTGCTTTAAAATTTGTATCAATTAAAACAATAGAAGAATGAAACATAGAAACAATTTTAATTATTGAAATGTCATTGACAAAAACACAATTTAAAATAAATTTTTTATTTTTTTCATTAATGATTTCTTCTTTATATATTCTAATATATTTTCCCCAACTAATAATTAATAAAGGAGATTCTTCTTTATGATTAATATTTATATCTAAAACTGAATTATTATTATTTAAAGGGTTATTATTAGGTAAATAACCAAACCCAAAACAACATTGAGGGACTTCTTTTATATCAACGTCATTAGGTCTAATAATTGTTAAAACATTTTCTTTAATTTCTTCTTCAGATACTAATATTGGACTTATATTCATTATTACAATATTTTTTATTGTTACAAAACCAAATTTCATTTTTTTCTTTTTTGTAATTGACAAATCTTTTATTGGATTATAACAAACTATATCATTGACTGGAGATGATGTTTCTAATAAAATTTCACATTTTAATTTATTATATAATAAATATTTTTTTTTGAAAATTAATTTTATTTGTCTGTCTTGATTAGAATATACAATTTCAAATTTTGATTTAACAATATTTATTTTTACTATTTTAAGTGAAATAATTGGAGATGAATTTTCATCTTTAAAATTTTCAATTATATTTTCATTATTAAAAACATGAATTATACCATTATTATGTCCTGAAACTATATAATTTTCATAAACATCAATACATGAAACAAAAGTTTCTTTTGTATTTATTTTATTAATTTCTTTATTTTTAATTATATCAAATTTATATATAAAGCCTTTATTTGTTCCTCCATATAAAAATGTTTCTTGATTTATATTTTGAATACAAAAACATATAAATTTTTCATCATTTTTATCTAATATTAAATGTGATAATGATACATTTTCTTCTTTTTTAAATATATTTAAAGTCATAAAATTATTTTTAAAATGAGTTGTTAAAGGTAATAAATCTTTTTCAATTTTTTTTTTATGAGATTTTTTTAGTTCTTCAAATTTTGTTTCAATTAAATTTAGAAAATCTAGAGGCTTTTTATTTTTATCAAATAAATAATTCATATATTCTTTCTCTTTTTCTTCTTCTGTTTTAGGTTTAACATTAATATATTTTTCTTCCATTAAAATCATAGAAAAATTTATTTCTTCATTTTTAACAGTTTGCAACTTTAAATTATCGATCTTATGTTCATTATCTAAAGTTTCACTTATAAATCCTTCATTTAAAGTATTCTCTTCTTTAATTAAATTGTATATTTCATTATCAATATATTCATTTTCTTCAACTATATATTCAATTTTTTTTTGTTCTTCTAATTTATTTTTATATAGTTTATCAATATTGTTTGTGTCAATTTCTAAAATATAATTTAAAATTGCTTGAGGCTTAGTAACTTGATTTCTTTCATCTATTATTACTTCATCTTTTTGTTCTTTTTCTTTTAAAATATTTAAATATTTCTCATATGATTTACTTTCATCAGATAGGAAAGAAATATCAACTATATATTTTTTCCTTTTAAAAGGAGGGAATGGTCTTATGAAACTTTCTAAATTTATTAATAAATTTTCAAGGGAATCATTTGAATTTTTATCAAGTTGAAATTTTTCTGTTCCTTCTTTTATTATATTATCTATTTCCTCTGATATTTCTTCTAAAAAATTATTATTTTCCATTTAAATTATTTTTATCATATATTATTAATCCTTTAAATATTAAATTGATTTTAAAATCAAAAATTTTCCATTCTTTTCAAATATACTATTGAAAAATTAAAGCTATTTCCATTTTCCCTCATCATTTATAAATTTAAAAAGATATTTGCTCTTAATTAATTTTTTGGTGGTAAAATTAAGGCACAAATAAAATATTTCACAAATCCAAAAGAAGTATTTATAAATGAAATTTTCTATAGTAAGACAAAATAAAAATCTTTAAATATACTAAAAAATGATATATGTTGTTTTGGCCAATATATATTTAATCTAAAGGAATTCTAGTAATAATATAATATGTAAATAAAGAATATTAAAAAATTAAAAATAATTTAATAAAATTTATATTAAAAAATGAACGTTATATCAACAGATATGGAAATTACAAGTGAAATGAAAAAAGATGCTGAAACAAAAGCAAAAGAATTTCTTGGACATACTGAAATTAATGAAGGAGAAGTCAGTAGACAAATGAAAGAATTTTTTGATAAGAAATATCAACCTAATTGGCATTGTGTTGTGGGAAAAAATTTTTATTCTTCTTTTTCACATGAAGAAAAAACATATATATTCTTTTCTGTTGGTCAAATCTCAGTGTTACTTTATAAAGTTGGATAAATTTTTTAACTTTTTTCTAATTAAAAAATTTTTTTTCATGTTTTTGGAAGTTTTTTTTAATATTATTTTCTTTGTTTAAAACATTTATTTTCATTTAAATTAATTATGTCTACATATAATCAACATTTAAATGGAAATATACAATATTGTGTACTTTTAGATAGAAATGTATTAATTAAATATAATTTAATAGTATAATCCGATATTCTTTTTTAATTTTGATTCTATTGAAAAAGAATTAGAATACCAATATCATATTTATTCTTGTTTGGAAATAATGAAAGAAAAAATATCTCAAAATAAAAAATTTTATTTTGGATTATTAATTCCTTTATTTGATGATTCAAAGGATTTAGGTGCCTATGGATATTGTGGGAATAATGAAACAAAAATTATAATTATTAAGACTCTTGAAATTGATGATTATAATCTAGAAAATAGATTGAGTAATATTTATTCAACTTATACAAATATGATTATGAATCCTTTTTTTAATAAAAAATTATTAGAAGATGGGAATAATAATAATATAAAAGAAAAGTTTATTAATGATATAATAAATATAATAAAAAATTAAATAGAAATTTATTTTATTTAATTTAAATATGAAATACGATAAATTATTATCAAAAATAAATAACAATAAAAGTTCTATTTATGAGAAATCTGAAGTTATACATCAATTAATCAAGCCAAATAAAAAGTTTTTACAAATTGAAAAATATGAAAAAGAATTTATTAATTATTACAAACAATATTCAATTCTTCATTTAATAGGTGATGTCAATTCAGGAAAAACAACAAAAATTCCTCAAATATTATATAAATATTATGAAAAAAATTTAAAATTAATTCATGTTCTTCCTAGAAATTTAAGTATACCAATAATTGCAGAAAAAGTGTCAAATGAAATGAATTTAGAATTAGGGAAAGATATAGGATATTCAATTTTATTTGATTATAATTATTCTCAAAATTTAACTCATATAAAATATATTTCTGATTATATGTTCATTAGAGAAATAATAAATGATAATTTATTAAACAATTATAATACAATTATAATAGATGATTTAAATGAACACTCTTTATATATTGATTTAATTATATCTCTTTTAGTAATTATTAAAAAAGAAAGAAGTAATTTAAAAATAATTATATGTAGTACTAAAAATGAATTTGATATCATAAGTAAAAATTTTGATGATTGTGGTTTATTAATAATTAATGATAATGATTTTCATGTTGATGTCTTTTATTTAAAATCTCCTTGTCAAAATTATATTCAAGCTTGTTTTGATACAGTTCAAAATATTCACAAAGAAAATAACTTTATAAAAGGTAATATTTTAATAATTCTTCCAGAAGAAAAAAAAATTAAAGAATTTTATTCAATGTTTGAAAATTCTTATTTTCAAAAAAATTTTATTTTATTTAGATTAACATCATCATTGACTTTCCAAAATGTATTAAATATGTTTCAAAATATTCCACCAAATAAAAGGGTGATATTTCTTTCAACAAAATATTTTATAAATATTTTAGATTATGTATCTTTTGTGATTGATTCTTGTATTGAAAATATAAATTATTTTGATTGTAATCTCAATTCAGAAATTGAAATATTAATTCAATCAAGTATTGAAACATTAGATAATAATTCATATAAGGCAAGAAAAGGACAAAGTTATAGACTGATAACAGAAAATGAAATGATTAATTTCAAAGAAAATAATATTTCTGAAATTGAAAGGTGTGATTTATCTAATTTAATTATTTTAATGAAAGCTTTAGGAATACAAAATATAGGTGAATTTAATTTTATATTTGGAGTAAATAATAAAATATTATGTAAATGTTATAACAATTTGTTAAAAATAGGGTTATTTAATGATACACAATTACTTAATAATTTTGGTCAAAAAATTTACCAATTACCAATTAATTATAAATATTCAATATCTATAATATATAGTTTATTAAATCAAACTTTTAATTGTATTAGTGAATTAATTGCAATTATTTCCATGTTATCAATTAAAAATTTGTTTTATTTTAATATTTCAAATGAAAAAATAATGTTAGCAAAACAAAGTAAAGGAGTTAAAGAAGGAGATCATTTAACTTTATTAAGTATATTTAAAATATATAAATCAATTCAAAATAAAAAAGAAAAAATGAATTTTTGTTCTGAAATTCATTTAAATTATACAGCAATGAAAGAAGCGATAAAATTGAATGAAGAAATTCGAGAAATTTTATTAAAAATGAATATTAATGTAAATAGAAGTGTTGATAATGATGGAGAAAATATTCTAAAATGTTTTATAAAAGGTTATCAAATGAATATTGCTAAAAGACAAATTGACTCTTCTTATCAAAATTTAAATTGTCAAAATCAAAAACTTTATATTCATCCTTCAAGTGTTTTATATAATTCATTACCAGAATATGTTATTTATGATGAAATAATATATAACGAAAATTTATATATGAAAAATGTAAGTAGTATTAAAAAGGAATGGATTAATGAAATATGTGATATTAAAATTAAGGGAATTGAAAAGGAAAATGAAAATGAAAATAACAATTTTGAAAAAGAAACTTTTATTCAATTTATTCAAAAAAAGAAAAAAGAAGAAAAAAATATTTCTCAGGAAAAGAAATTAAATGAAAATTATATAATTAATATAGAAAAAAGTAATAATGAACAAGATTTTGAAATGGAAAATATTGCTAAATTTAGAAGAAAAAAAAAGAAAAAATGAATAGTCCTTTCTAAACTTTATTTAAATAGTAATCGCAAAGAAAAAAAAATTTTCATAAATAATATTTAAGATATAAATTAAGATATTTAAATATATGATTTTTCAAACACAAATAATAAAAATTTCATTAAAAAGGAATTTTGACAAAAAGGGAAAAAATTGTTTTCTTGACTAATTCAAAATCAATTTAACAAATTAAATAAATAAAAGCAATCAAATATCTATTCAAAAATATAAATAAATTAAATGATAAAGAGAATTATGTTTTTTTTACTTATTTACAAATAGAAAAATGGAAATTTAAATTATAAATTGAAGTTTGTAATAATTATTATTATTTAGGTTTAAATAAAGAAGAAATGGAATAAAATTATATAAAATAATTAAAATTTCAAAATGATAATCGATGAATGATATATTTAAATCATTTTTTTAATTTTGTATTTATAGAGGAAATGAAGTAAATTATTCATGAATGGATCAAATCAATTAAAACATTAAAACCTAAATATTCTAGATTTGGTAAGGTTATAAAAAAGATTATTTATTTAACATAAAATCAATAAATTTGAAAATTACAATTTAAAATAAATAAAATGATAAGAAAAAGATAAATAAAACATTAAGTCAAGAGAAAAAAAATATGATTATAAATTTTGAATTCATATTTAATTTAATTTAATTTTATATGTTATATCTTAATATTTATTTCTTCTGTAAAACTTTCTTTTAATAAATCAATTAATTCATAATATATTTTGTTGTACTGTTCAATACAATTTTCTTGAAGATATTGCTCCAAAATTTTTATGTTAAAATGAAATTGAATTAATTCATTTATTTGATCTTTTTTATCTTTATTTAAATTAATTTTTTCTTGATTTTTTGTTAATTTTTTTAAATATTCATTTTTTAAAAATATGTATATATTTCCTAAATTCTTAAAATATTTACCTTTTAAATAAAATTTAATTTGATTTTTAATATATATACAATCTTCAATTCCTATTATATCTTTTGACAATAAATTATTGAAATTATATAATGTATAATTTATTTTTTTTACTTCATTTCCAAAAATTTGAAAAAGATTTAAAATATTAAGTTTAAAATCTTGTTTATTTAAGTTATATAATTCATTCATTTGATGTGATAATTTTTTTAATTCCTTTAATAAACAATCTTTATTATAATAATAATGACTAATAAAAATTTTTTCAAAACTAAAATTCTGATTGTTTTGTTTTATTAACCCATCAGACAACACTTTTGGTCTATTAAAATAATCATAAAATTTATATGAATTAATATTTTTATTATTCATTAAGATTTTAAAAAAAATTTTGTCACAATCAATAAATTCATTTAAATTTTTTATTAAAATTCTAATAATAGCTAAATTATCATTTTCTTGAAAATTAATCATATCTAAAAAAATAGATTCAATATTTTCTTCGAAAGAATTAAATTGATTTTGATTTAAATTTAATAAATTTGAAAATAAAAGTTTTACAAAATTAAATCTAATAAGTTTAATTAAATGAGGAAATCTTAAAAATTTTGAAATAATTGTTAAAAAATTATTTTCAATTGTCATTTGATAATCGGAGAATTCAATATCTTCTAAAAAATTATCATTATTTGTTAATTTATCATAAATCCTAATTAATTCAGTTAAAGGAATATTTTTTAGATTATCATAATTTGATTGAACAAAATCAAAATATAAAGTATATTTTAATATATCATTAAAGTTAATATTAAAATTAGAACATATGGAAGATGAAATATTATTATCAGAAAAATGAATTAAAGTGACACATGCTTTTTCAATATTTGAAAATGTTTCTTCTGAGTTTAATAAATTAAATAAAATTGGTTTATCTTCACTTTTAAACTTATTTTTTAAGTTACGATAATTTAATATATTATAATAATTTTTAGTAGTTAATAAATCCTTTTTTATTGAATCGTCATTACATTTACTAAATATAATTATAAAAATTCTATTTCTTAAATTTATAAAGATATTCCCTATTGTTTCTGGATTTAAATTTTTATCAAAAATAAAACCTAACTTTTTTAAAGTTTCTACTGAATTTTCTAAGGAATTTTTAGACATTTTTAAATTATTGAATTCTTCAAAACTTTTATATGCTTTAACTGTTAACATTAATTGTTCTAAAATATAAAAACTATTTTCTTTTTTATTAAGATAATACCATAATACAAAACTTTTTGAAGCAATATGACAATTACTTAAAATGGTTTCTATTTGATTCCAAAATTCAATTCTTTCTTCAACTGTTAAAATATCATAATGATTATCAAATAAATGAATTAAACTTTTAATTTTACTAATGTCAATATAATCAATATTACTATATTCATATGATGAAACATAATCATATATTATATCATACCTATTTTGCTTAATTAATTCTTCTAAAATTTCATTCATATCTGATTTAAAATTTAAATGTTTTTGATTAACAATTTGAGAAAGTACATTTATATTTTTAAAATAATTTGAATATTTTTCATTGTAATTAACTAAATATAAAATTTCTAAAAGTTTAAACAATTTATAGTTATCTGTTTCATTATTAAATTTATTTATAAATAGTTCAATTAAGTTGTTACTTATAGATAAGAAAAATTGAAACATTAGTATATCATATTTGTTTGAAAAATTTTCATTTTGAAAATTAATCAATGATTTGAAAGAATATAAATGAATGAAAGCTTCTTCAAAATCATTTTTTTTTAAAAATTGGAGAAAAAGACAAAATTCATCAAAATTAAATGGAATATCAAAAATTTGAATAGCATCAATTATAATATTATCATAATTATTTAATATTAAAAAATCAATTAAAATTTCTAAATCACTCAATTTAAGTATTGATTTTTTTGATTCAAAAATGTTAATTATTTCATTTATATTCACAAAAATATTTGATTTTATTTCATAATCAATTGATAATAAAATTTCTTTAATTGACATGTAAATATAAAAAAAAAATGAAGAAATATAATTATCTTGTTTATTACAATAAATTAAAGAAACAAATATAAAATCTTTCCAATTATATTCAATTCCTTCCTCTAAAATATAAAGACTTTTACTTATATTTATGTTCATATTTTTATTATTAAGAGAAATAAAATAAAGAGGATCAAATATTTGAAAGTTTATTTCATTTCTTTCTGGAAAAAAAGAATAAATTTTAAAATTATCTTGTGATAATTCTTGCTCTATTTGATGTATTTTTATATTTAATGAATCATTTTCATTATTATTATTTTTGATTGAAGGATTCATATAATATTTAATTGTAATTCCTAAATTTTCCTTTAAAGCCTTATCAGAGAAATCTGAATTTAAAATATCTGTAATCATGTTTAATGAACAATTCTGTTCTTGGGATTTTTGAAGGAAAAAAATCCAATTATTATTATTCCCAAAATAATATAAATTTTTTAAGCTCATTTTATTGTTATTAACATAACAAAATAAACTTATTAAATGCCATAAAGAATTAATTTTTATTTGTTCATTTTGCTTACAGGAAGAAATTGTGCCTTCTAATTTATTTAATAATTCATTAAATAATTTCTCATTTTTTAAATTGTTTTTTTCTAAATAAAATAATTTTGTGAATTTTCTTATTAACTTTTGATTTTTTTGGATTAATAAATTATAAATTTCTTCCAGGTGATAAATTTTCAAATTTTTATTATTTTTATATGTTAAATTATAAGAATAATTTTTTTTTTTAAAGAAATTAAAAAGTTTTTTTCTTATTTCTAAATAATGGGGATTGGGGATTGGGGATTGGGGATTGGGGATTGGGGATTG
>JAEEGI010022410.1_pt1 | contig 12477 bp, 9 predicted proteins | sample 8958751 | NCBI WGS metagenome assembly JAEEGI01 (sample SAMN16246545, study PRJNA631951) | gut metagenome | biome: gut microbiome; feature: rumen; material: KS-attached | host: Bos | place: Iran: Karaj | collected 2018-10 | reverse complement strand
GTTCTGAGAGCAAGTCATAACTCTGCTTGGCACTCTCCACACTGCTGGAGGCTGCCTTGTACTTCTGCTGGTTCGTCATCGCGTTCAACCAGTACTGCTGGATATCGGTATACAGTGTCTTCTGCTGATCCTGCAGGTCGAGCTGTGCCTGCAACTGCTGGATCTTCGCCTTGTTCACAGCCGTCTTCGTGGAGCGACCATCATAGATAGGAACGCTGACGCCCACACCCAGTTGAGTGTTCACATTACTTTTGAATTGTGAGCCCCATCCAGTACCACTCAGCGAGTTCGTAGAGGTGGTGACACCACCTGTCAGATTCACATTCGGCATCCATCCTGCCTTGGCGATGTTCAGACTCACGTCACTGCTCTTCACAGCCAACTGGGAACGTTCTATCTCAGGACGGCTCAACAGGGCTGCCTCATACACCGACTGCAACGAGGGGATCTCTGCGAGGATACGTTCATCGCTGATCTCAGGCACAGCCACATCGAAAGCCGTCTCATCAGTAATTTCCAGAAGTTGCTTCAGCTGGAGTTTATAGTTCAACAACTGACTCTGTGCCTCGACGATACTATACTCGTCGTTAGCACGCTGAGCCGACAACTGGGCAAGATCTGCCTTCGACATCTTGCCCACCTCGACCATCTCCTTACCACGTTCCTCATTCTTACGGCTGGTCTCCAGCATCTGCTCGTTCACCTTCACGTTCTCGTCGAGATAGAGAATCTGGGCAAAGAGTTGGGCAATGCGTTCCTGGATGCTATTAGCCGTCTCCTGAGCCGAGAGCTCTGCCTGCTGTTCCGACAGTTCGTCGAGACGAATGGTATTGACGTTGCGGTTTCCATTCCACACCGTCCACTGGCCACTCAACGAATAAGAACCGTTATACGAGGTCTTGTCAACCTTTGTGTTGACGGTTCCGTTAGTCACATACGACATTCCAGTATCTTTCCACGGCTGGTAGCCGAGACTCTGGTTCGTCGATGCACTAAGTGTCGGCAGCAGGGCGGCCTTGGCACCCTTCAGTTCCTCTGTAGCACTCTGCTTCTGCAACTGCGACTTCTTCAGCGTGATATTGTTCTCCATCGCATAGTCGATGCAGTCCTGGAGTGTCCACAATTTTTGGGCAGACAACTGGACCGTTCCCAACATCATCACACCTATTACTAACAATGATTTCTTCATAATCTTCTATACTTTTACCAAATTCGTCGGCAAAGGTACAAATTTTATTTGGAAAATACCAAAAAAGGGAATAAAAAGATGGCCATCCGTCGAAAATTTCAACGAATGGCCACTTTTCTTCAGCAAAAATGAGTCCGAAATGCTGTTTTTCCCCACCAAAAGGCATTATTTGTCTGCGGGCTCGATTATCTTCCAGATGCCAGCAGCGCATGCGCCACCCACGAACGGCCCCACAATGAAGATCCAGAGGTTTTCCAGTGCTGCGCCACCCTCGAAGAAAGCAGGAGCAATGGATCGGGCGGGATTCACTGAGGTGCCTGTGTAGCGGATGCACACCAGATGAACGAGAATCAGAGACAGACCGATGGCCAGTCCAGCGAAATTATTCGTCGCACCATTGGTCTTCGATGTTGCACCCAGCACCACCAGCACAAACACACAGGTAAAGATAATCTCAGCGAGCAAACCGCCAAGTACACTCACATTCGCCTGCAGGTTGTTGGCGCCAGTTCCCTCCAGACCAGGAACATTCTCTGTCAGGATGAACAGCAGCAGGCTGCCGATGAAAGCTCCGACCACCTGGAAGAGAATGTACATACCACAGTCCTTAGCCGACATACGCCCACTGAGGAACACACCGAGGGTGATGGCCGGATTAATGTGGCAACCACTGATACCACCAATGGTATAGGCCATGGCCACCACTGACAGTCCGAAGGCAAAAGCCGTTCCCACGACAGCGGGAATATTGTCCACAGGATCACAACCCAGGCTCACGGCTACACCGCAGCCCATCAACACGAGCACCATCGTGCCCACCATTTCTGCAAGATACTTTTTCATAATCTTATACATTTTAATGATTAGTAATAACGGTTATTTCGTTGCAAAAGTACAAATTAGAACTGAAAAGGCCAAACTTTTTCGGCAAAAAATGCACAAAGAGGCAAATGACGACACGAAATCTGAAATATTTTATCTACCTTTGCAGCATGATTTAACTGAAACGGCAAGATAACAGATGAAAGGAAACAGCGAAGTTTTGCTATCCTACATACGGGATGGTCGCACGATGAGCCAAAGCGAAAAGCTGTGGCTTATCGTCAGCCTGAGTATCCCCTCCATCCTGGCACAGATATCCGCCACCGTCATGTTCTTTATCGATGCCTCGATGGTTGGACACCTCGGCGCCAAGGCCTCTGCTGCCATCGGACTGGTAGAGTCGACAGGCTGGCTCATGGGTGGTCTGGCCTCAGCGGCGAATATGGGTTTCTCTGTGCAGGTGGCCCATTTCATAGGAGCCAACGACTTCGAAGCTGCGAGGCGAGTACTCCGTCAGTCACTCGTCTGTTGCATGATCTGGGCCCTGATAATCTCGCTGACATCTGTCATCATCTCACCATTCCTACCCTACTGGCTGGGGGGAACAGAGGAGATTGCCCACGATGCCTCGGTCTATTTCGCCATTTTCGGACTCTGCGGCATCTTTTTCCAAATGGAGGGTCTGGCAGGTTCGATGCTAAAGTGTTCAGGCAACATGAAGATTCCCTCGATACTGAACATTGGCATGTGCGTGATGGACGTCTGCTTTAATTACCTATTTATATATATAATGGACCTGGGGGTGATGGGAGCAGCCATCGGGACGGGCTTAGCGATGCTGATTACGGCCGTGCTGATGCTGTACTTCCTACTGGTGAAATCGAAGATGCTCTCCCTAATCAGTCGCCCAGGTTCGTTCAAACCCAAATCAGATACCGTCAGCACTGCCTTTAAAATCGGTGCTCCGATGGGATTGCAACACATGCTGATGGGAGGTGCATATATCGTCAGTATCCTCATTGTGGCCCCTCTGGGCACCATCGCCATCGCCGCCCACTCGCTGGCCATCACCGTCGAGAGTCTCTGTTACATGCCTGGCTACGGCATCGCCGAGGCTGCCACCACCCTCGTGGGACAGGGCATTGGTGCAGGACAGAAGTTGCTGACGCGCTCATTTGCCAGGATGTCTGTCGCCCTGGGCATCGCCGTCATGACCTTCATGGGTATCCTCATGTGGTGCTTCGCCCCAGAGCTGATGGGCATCATGTCGCCTGTCGAGGAAGTCATCGCCCAAGGAACTCAGGTGCTGCGCATCGAGGCCTGGGCAGAGCCGATGTTTGCTGCTGCCATCGTCTGCAACGGTGTCTTTATAGGAGCTGGCGACACGATGATTCCTGCCGTCATGAGTCTTTGTTCGATGTGGTTCGTCCGTCTGACACTTGCTGCCGGTCTTGCTCCTAAGTTCGGACTGAAGGGTGTATGGACCGCTATGGCCATCGAACTGACTTTCCGAGGCACCATCTTCCTCGTCCGTCTCTTCAAAGGCAGATGGGTAGAGAAGCTCAAACTGAAAATGGAGAATTAACAATAAAGATGATTAATTATGACTACCAACATGCGCAGATTCCTGCTTTTGCTGTTTGCTTTTCACTGTTCGTTCATCACTTCCTGGTCACAGACGAAGAACACCGAGGTGCTATTTGAGACCACGGCTGGCAACTTCCGCATCGCCCTTTACGACGAGACACCCCTGACGCGTGACAACTTCCTGAAGATTACAAAGATGGGCGTCTATGACTCCCTGCTCATCCATCGGGTCATCAAGGACTTCATGATCCAAAGCGGCGACACCAACAGCAAACATGCCAAACCAGGACAACTGCTTGGCACAGGTGATTTCGACTATACGACAGAGGCCGAGTTCCGTTTGCCGCAGATATTCCATCGTCGTGGTGTAGTGGCTATGGCCCGTGAAGGTGACAAGGTGAATCCTGAGCGCCGTTCCTCAGCCTGCCAGTTCTATATCGTCTGGGGAAAAATCTACACCGACGACCGCATTATCGCCAAAGTTCAGGAACGTCTCGACTCCGCCACCCAAGGAACGGTGAAACTCACACCAGAGATGATAGAGGTATATAAGACCATCGGGGGTACGCCTCATCTCGACGGACAATACACCGTCTTCGGAGAAGTGGTTGAGGGTCTGGATGTCGTAGAGAAGATCCAACAGGTGCAGACAGACAAGAACGACCGTCCGTTGGAAGATATCCGAATTCTGAAGGCAACAGTAACGAAAGACCTGCCCCAGCCCAAAGCTGAGACAAAGAAGGGCTCTACACAAAAGAAAGTCATCAAGAAAGTAGTCCGAAAGAAATAAACACAAAAAAAAGCCGCTCAAGGGTCATCAACGACTCAAGGGCGGCAACCAACAATCTATGAATAACTAAAAACCTTTTTCTTGGAAAAAACGGAGTGTCACCACTGCGTCTGTTATCCTTACTTGCAATCCTTCTTCCTAACGCCTTAGAAATACCTATTGCCAATCAAAAATTATAAACCTAAAACCTAAATCTAACTAACAATTAACTCTAACTAACTATTACTCTAACTAAAACCTGTTCAATCTTTACCTTACTAATACATCTGCTTTATCGCAGATTTTCTATTGAAGATCACTTGTTGTCTTTTGACGATGCAAAGGTACGACGATTTTTCAAATGCCGCAATATTTTTATTCCCTTTTCCTCAAAAAAGGGGCTTTCTTTTGACATAAATCAAGCGGTTGTGTACGAACACACCGTAATTGTGTGCGAAAACAACGCTTTTTAACACTTAAAGCGCTGCTGCCACCTTATTCGTCAAATCCACGAACTCAGGAATGGAGAGTTGCTCTGGACGGCGAGTGAGGAGTGAGGCATGTATTTCGAAGAAAGGAGACTCTGATGGCAACAACTGGCGCAGGGAGACACGCAGCATCTTACGGCGTTGGTTGAAGGTGGTCTTGACAACACGACGAAAGAGTTGTTCATCACAGCCAAGGTCCGTTACATCGTTGCGGGTCATGCGGATAACGGCACTCTGCACCTTGGGCGGTGGATTAAACACGCCAGGTTCGACGGTAAAGAGATACTCTACCCGATACCAAGCCTGAATGAGAACGGAGAGGATGCCATACTGCTTATGACCAGGCTGCGAGGCCATGCGCAGAGCCACCTCATGCTGAATCATACCAGTACAGCAGGGAATGAGGTCCTTGTTGTCGAGCATCTTGAAGAAGATCTGCGAGGAGATGTCATATGGATAGTTGCCCGTCAAGACGAAAGGCTGCCCGTCGAAGACCTCTCGGAGATCCATCCTCAGGAAGTCTCCACCTATTATATTATTATATAGGCTGGGAAAATGCTCCTGCAAATACGCTACACTCTCACGATCAATCTCCACCACCTTGAATGGGCGCGGCTTCTCCACAAGATACTGGGTCATGACACCCATGCCTGGTCCCACCTCAAGTACTGGGAGATCGGCAAAAGGCTCGTCTACAGTATCTGCTATTCTCTTGGCGATACTCAGGTCAGTCAGGAAGTGCTGGCCGAGATTCTTCTTAGGTCTTACTTGCTTCATTTGGGGGACAAAGGTACGAATAAGCGAGAAAAAAACCAAATAAAACACTAAAAAAAGCAGGCCGGATTCACATCCAGCCCGCTCTTGTCTATGCTTTCTCTCTAAAAACTATTTACTTAAGTCCTAAATTCATGTCATTGTTGGCCTTGACGGTCTCAGCCACACAGACTGCAATGACGAATGTAACCATAAAACCTAAAACCATAACTTTTTCCTTTCTCTAATCTTTGAAACGTTATCCTGTTTGTCTTAAGACGATGCAAAGATACGGCCGTTTGCGTACACAGGCAAGATTTTGATGGAAAAAAGGCGAAAAAAGGAGGTTTCATTGACACGTATCAATTTTTATTCGTACCTTTGTCCCCATGGAAATGAAAACCATCCTCACCAATGTGGCCAAAATCATCGCCCCCATCCTGTTGGGCGGGGCTATCTTGTATTGGATGTACCGCGGCGAGGATTTCATGCAGCTCAGGCATGTTCTGACGGAGGAGATGGATTGGACTTGGATGCTACTCTCCTTCCCCTTCGGCATTCTGGCACAGATGTTCCGCGGCTGGCGATGGAAGCAGACGCTCGATCCCATCGAAGACTTGTCGCCCAGCACAGCCAAAGCACCTTCCAACCAGAAGATCCGGGCCCGTAGCGCCACTTGCATATATGCTGTATTCATTTCCTATGCTGCCAGCCTGATCATCCCACGCATTGGTGAGTTCTCCCGTTGCGCTGTCTTGAAACGATACGACGGGGTGTCGTTCAGCAAGGCATTAGGCACAGTGGTGACAGAACGAGCTGTCGATACGCTGATTGTAATGCTATATTCTGGCATTATCCTACTGGTAGAGATGAGCGTGTTTGGCACGTTCTTTAAAAAGACAGGCACCTCGCTCGACCATATCCTGGAAGGTTTCTCGCTGACGGGTTGGCTGGTGATGGCTGTTTGCGGCTTGGCTGTCCTCGTGCTCTTGCACCTCTTGCTGAAGAACTTCTCTATATATAATAAGGTGAAGATGACGTTGAGTGGAATCTGGGAAGGGGTACTCTCCTTGAGGGGCGTCAAGAACCTCCCACTCTACCTCTTTTTCTCCATCGGTATCTGGGTGATGTATTTCCTGCATTACTATCTGACGTTCTTCTGCTTCGACTTCACGACAGACCTTGGTATAGGCTGTGCGCTAGTTTCCTTTGTCGTAGCCAACTTTGCCGTCATAGTGCCAACGCCTAATGGTGCAGGCCCTTGGCACTTTGCCATCAAGACGATGCTGATACTCTATGGTGTAGCCGATGAGCAAGCCCTCTGGTTTGTGCTTATCGTCCATACTGTACAGACCATGCTCGTGATTGCCCTCGGCATCTATGCCTGGGCCGCCCTCTCGTTTACGAAACGTTTAAACCCTCAAACAACATAACTATGAGTGAAATTAAGAATCTGAACCCGGCGTGCATTTGGAAGAACTTCTATGCACTGACACAAGTTCCGCGCCCAAGCGGACATCTTGAGAAAATCCAGCAGTTCCTGCTCGACTTCGCCAAGGAGGCAGGCGTCGAGGCCTTTAAGGATCCTGCCAGCAACATCGTGATGAGGAAGCCCGCTTCGCCAGGTATGGAGAAGAAGAAAGGCGTCATCCTCCAGGCCCACATGGATATGGTGCCGCAGAAGACACCTGAGAGTACCCACAACTTCGAGACCGATCCCATCCAGCCTTGGATCGACGGCGAGTGGGTGAAGGCCAAAGGTACAACCCTCGGAGCCGACAATGGTCTGGGTGTGGCTGCCATTATGGCCATCATGGAGGACAAGACCTTGAAGCACGGACCCGTCGAGGCCCTCATCACCGCTGACGAGGAGACGGGCATGTATGGTGCCAACGACCTGCCAGAGGGCGAGCTCCAGGGCGACATCCTGATGAACCTCGACTCGGAGCACTGGGGAAAGTTCGTCATTGGTTCCGCTGGAGGTATCAACATCACAGCCACCCTCGATTATAAAGAGGTGGAGACCGATCCGGAAGATGCCGCTGTGAAGGTGACAGTCAAAGGTCTGCGTGGCGGACACTCTGGTCTGGAAATCCACGAAGGTCGCGGCAATGCCAACAAGCTTCTGGTGCGCCTCGTCCGTGAGGCCATCGAAGAGTGCGAGGCTCGTCTGGCCTGCTGGGAAGGCGGCAATATGCGCAATGCGATTCCCTTCAAGGCTGAAGCCGTGCTCACACTGCCAAAGGAGAACGTCGAGGCCCTGAAGGAACTCGCTGCAGACTGGCTTGAGGACTTCACCGATGAGTTTAAAGGCATCGAGAGCGGCATCGAGGTGATCTGCGAAGATGTTGAAACGCCGAAGATGGAGGTGCCCGTTGAGATCCAGGATAACCTGATCAATGCCATCTATGGCTGTCACGACGGCGTGGTCCGTATGATTCCAAGCTATCCCAGCGTTGTGGAGACCTCCTCGAACCTCGCTATCATCAACATCGGCGAAGGCAAGGCCATGCTGAAGATTCTGGCCCGCAGTAGCCGCGAGGATATGAAGGACTATATCGTGAAGACGCTCGAAAGCTGCTTTAACATGGCAGGCATGAAGGTGGAGACCGCTGGAAGCTACGGCGGCTGGGACCCCAACCCCGAATCTCCCATCCTGCACCTGCTGCTGAAGGAGTACAAGGACCTCTTCGGCGAGGACGGCATCATCCAGGTAGACCATGCCGGACTGGAGTGTTCCATCATCCTCGGTAAGTACCCGCACCTCGACGTCGTCAGCTTCGGTCCCACGATGAAATCGCCTCACACCACGACAGAGCGCGCCCTCATCAAGACCGTCGAGCCCTTCTGGACCCTGCTGAAGAAAACATTGGAAGACATTCCTGAGAAATAAGACTGCCTGTTGACATAGAGTCAACTGATCGACTGACTGGAGTCAAATGATTGTTTGACTCCAGTCAACATATTTGCTGACTGGAGTCAGCAAACGGTTTACACGGCTTTCCCAACCAGTCTCCATAGCACTCCGACAGACTTTCCCTACACCTTTTACACGAAATAATCTGAATAAAATTTGGTTTATTCCTCAGTTATTCGTATCTTTGCACCCAAATTCATCAAAGTATTAACATAATTATGGACGATTACCCGGCGAATAGTAACAAGTTTTAGGCCGGAGGATAGCAGGCAAGACCGCTAATCCTCTTGCCACTAAGTCATTTCTCGCGCCACCGTGCCTCCCGCACCGTCGCGCCACCGAAAAAAGAAAAGGATTAGCAAAATGAAGACTTACTGGAACACCCAAGGCGGACTGGACCAACTCTCAGAGTGGCAGCCCAATTGCTGGATACAGGTGACATGCCCCACCGAAGAGGACCAGCACGAACTGGAACAGCAGTTCAACATCCCCGACTATTTCATGTCGGACATCAGCGATACCGACGAGCGTGCCCGTTATGAGTATGACGACGGTTGGATGCTCATCATCCTCCGTATCCCCTACGTCAAGGAGATACGTTCGAGGACGCCCTATACCACCGTGCCCCTGGGTATCATCCATAAGCGCGACGTCACCATTACCGTCTGTTACTACGAGACGAACATGATGATCGACTTCGTTTCGTTCCAGCAGAAGCGCAACGAAGGGTTCACAGACTATGTCGACATGATCTTCCGACTGTTCCTCAGCAGTGCCGTCTGGTATCTGAAGCGCCTGAAGCAGATATCGATGCTCATCGACAAGGCCAAGCGTAACCTCGACAAGGAGGTGAACAACGAGAGTCTGATAGGCCTCAGCCGTCTGCAGGACTCACTCACCTACTTCCAGACCTCCATCCGCGGCAACGAGAACCTGTTGCAGAAACTGAAGTTCAAACTGCAGATCGACGAACTCGACGCAGACCTGATCGAGGACGTGAACATCGAGATGTCGCAGGCCCGCGAGACCACCTCGATCTACTCCGACATTCTGGAGTCGACGATGGACACCTATTCCTCTATCATTAATAATAATATGAATACGGTGATGCGTACGCTGACCTCGGTGTCGATCATGATGATGTGTCCCACGCTCATCGCCTCTTTGTTCGGCATGAATCTGGTGAACGGCATGGAGGATGCAACGTGGGGATTTGTCTTTGCAATGGTGCTTTCGGTGGCTGTTTCAGTCGTCGCGTGGCTCATATTCAGGCATAAACGGCTCGTTTAGCATCTTTTAACTTTATTTGAAGCTTTTATTTTTACTTTTTTTAGTACCTTTGACGCCAAATGTGATGATGCGCCGCATCATTAGTAAGAATATGTGTCATAACTAACAAAGTTAAATGATGGACTCTCAAGAGAATGCCCTCGAAATGGGTAACAACGAAGTGATGAAGGAAGAAGTGACCCCACAGCCCACAGAGACAGCGGCTGAGGAGCCTGCCACTGCAGTAGAAACGACCGTCGAAAAGCAAGCGCCTGAGGCGGAGTCAGCAGAAGAGGAGACCACTTCTCAAGTAGAAACCCCGCGCAAGGTCTATGAGACCAAAGCCGAGATCCTGGAACGCATCAGGGAGATCGCCCATGGCGACGAGGCTCCCCAGAAGGAGGAGGTGGACTACCTGAAGACCGCCTTCTACAAGCTGCACATCGCAGAGCGCGAAGCCAGTTTCAAAGCATATACCGACGGAGGCGGTGACCCAGAGCAATACCAAATCACTCCCGACGAACAGGAAGAGGCCTTCAAGGCCGAGATGGGCATTATCAAGGAGAAACGTGCCAAGCTCTTCAAGGAACAGGAGGCAGAGAAACAAGCCAACCTGACCAAGAAGCTTGAAATCATCGATAAGATCAAGTCCATGATCACCACCCCAGAGGAGGCCAACAAGAGCTATCAGGAGTTCAAGGCCCTGCAGCAGGAGTGGCGCGAGATCAAGAATGTACCTGCCGAGAAGGCCAGCGAGCTGTGGCGTAACTATCAGCTTTATGTCGAGCAGTTCTACGATATGCTCCGTTTGAACAGCGAGGCCCGCGAATACGATTTCCGCAAGAACAAGGAACAGAAGATACATCTTTGCGAGGCAGCAGAGAAGCTGGCCGACGAGCCCGATATCATCAGCGCCTTCCACCAGTTGCAGAAGCTGCATCAGGAATACCGCGAGATAGGTCCCGTGGCCAAGGAGGAGCGCGAAGACATCTGGAACCGCTTCAAGGCAGCCAGCACCGTCATCAACAAGCGTCACCAGCAGCACTTCGAAGGCATCCGTGCCAAGGAAGAGGAGAACCTGGCCCGCAAGACCGAACTCTGTGAGAAGGTTGAGGCCATCGCTGCCGAGGAGAACAAGGGCAGCGGCGACTGGGAGAAGCACACCAAGCAGATCATCGAGTTACAGACGGAATGGAAGACCATCGGGTTTGCCCCCCAGAAGATGAACGTCAAGATCTTTGAGCGCTTCCGTGCTGCCTGTGACGATTTCTTCGGGCGCAAGGCCGAGTATTTCCGTTCGCTGAAGGACTCCTTCAAGGATAATGCTGACAAGAAGCGTGCCCTCATCGAGAAGGCCAAGGCTTTGCAGGATTCCACCGAGTGGAAGTCTACCGCCGACAAGCTCATCGCCCTGCAGAAAGAGTGGAAGACCATCGGCATGGTACCCAAGAAGCTCGGCGACCAGCTGTGGGAAGAGTTCCTGGGTGCCTGCAACAAGTTCTTTGAGGCCCGCAAGGCCGCAGGAGCCGGACAGCACAGCGAGGAATATGCCAATCTGGCCAAGAAGCGTGAGGTGGTCGAGAAGCTGAAAGCCATCACGGAAGAAGCCGGTGAGGATGTCCAGAAGGAAGTGCAGAAGCTGGTGGATGAGTATCAGGCCATCGGTCATGTGCCCTTCAAGGAGAAAGACAAGCTCTACGAGGAGTATCATGCCGTACTCGACCGTCTCTATAAAGACCTGAACATCTCTGTGGCCAAGCGTCGTCTGAACAACTTCAAGCAGAGCCTCAAGCAGGTGGCAGAACGCGGGGAGAATGCTTTGGATACCGAGCGTGCACGCCTGTTCCGCCAATATGAGACACTCAAGCAGGAGATCCAGACTTACGAGAACAACCTGGGATTCCTGAACGCCAGCTCGAAGAAAGGCAGCAGCCTCATAGAGGAGATGAACCGCAAAGTACAGAAACTCAAGGACGACATGAACCTCGTCAAGGAGAAGATCAAGGCCATCGATGCCGAGAACAAGACACAACAAGGCTGAGACAAGAACATCAACAAACTAGATAACAACGCAACATGATTTGGAACGAAAGCATTGAATGCATGGATCGCGAACAACTTCGCGAGATTCAGAGTCGCCGTCTCGTGAAGATGGCTGAATACGTATATCACAACACGCCCTTCTACCGGAAGAAGTTCCAGGAGATGGGCTTGGAACCTGGTGACATCAAGAGCATCGACGATATCGTCAAACTGCCGTTCACCAACAAGCTGGATCTGCGCGACAACTATCCCTTTGGCCTGGCAGCCGTGCCTATGAGCCAGATAGTAAGAATCCATGCATCCTCAGGTACCACGGGTAAGCCCGTGGTCGTGCTCTATACCCGTAAGGACCTCGCCATGTGGGCAGAGGCCATTAGCCGTGCCTTCACGGCCTATGGTGCCACGAAGGATGACATTTTCCAGGTGGCCTATGGCTATGGTCTGTTCACTGGTGGACTGGGAGCACACGATGGTGCAACGAATATCGGGGCCTCGGTAATCCCCATCTCCTCTGGAAACACCCAGAAGCAGATGACGCTCATGCACGACTTCGGCACAACCATCCTCTGCTGTACGCCCTCCTATGCCATGTTCCTCGGCGAGGCCATGAAGGAGTGTGAGTGGCCACGTGAGGAGTTCA
>JAEEGI010022407.1_pt1 | contig 12478 bp, 2 predicted proteins | sample 8958751 | NCBI WGS metagenome assembly JAEEGI01 (sample SAMN16246545, study PRJNA631951) | gut metagenome | biome: gut microbiome; feature: rumen; material: KS-attached | host: Bos | place: Iran: Karaj | collected 2018-10 | reverse complement strand
TATAGTGCTGGTGGGTTCTCCGAAGCCACCACCGAACACGTTAGCTGTCTGATTGGTTCCAGTACCGGTGCCAATCTGACCGCCCATAATATCAACACGCGAAACACTGCTGGTAGGAGGCTCATGGGTATTTTCCGTAGCCACCAACTCATCACCCAAATACACATTACCTGCTTCAGCTCCCTCTCCATAGGTGTAGTTGCCGTTGCCACCGCCGTATATGTTGCCGTTCACATTGCCTCCCGTGACGACCACATACGAGGTGTCGTTCACCATGCCGCTGATGTCGCAACCGCCGAAGAGGTTGGCTGGAACTGGCGCGCCACCTTCCACGATGACCAAGGTGTTGTAGGTCACGTTGTTCATGCGGCATCCGCCGTAAACGGCCTGGCTAACCACTGCATCGGGAATAACGACAGGAGCAGTGCTGCTTGCTATGTATTCTTTGCGCAAGCGAACCATACTACCCACATTATAATAAGTTTGGCCGTCAATAGTGAAATTCTTGCCCGTAGTCATGGCACCTCTGTTGCAGCCGCCGTACACGGTACCGACCTGTCCGTGTAACAGGATAATATCGGGCACCAATGGGGCATTATCATGCTCCACAACATTGTCTTTGTTGTTGCCGCCGAAGATGGTGCCCACTTGGTCGTAGGCCATGGGATCCTCAACGTTGAGGAACACAGTGATGCTGCCATACACGGTCACGCCGTTGCCGCCGCCATATACCGTATTAATATGGCCACCATTCTGACCATCATTGTTATTTCCAGTGATGTTGATGTCGACGAAAGTGTTGGTTTGGATAGGTTTGTCATTGAACACACCGTTTCCATCGTAAGAACAATACATTCCTTCTGGTATGACATCGTCACCATTTACATGGTCGTAGTCACCGTTGCCGCCGCCATACACCGTATTAATGTCGGGCTTGCCCGTCACACTAACGTATGTGTTGACGTCTGTCAGCGAGGTATAGCCATCAGAGGCATAATTATAACTCTCGGGGAAAACGCGGTTGGAAATTTGGCCTGCTTGTCCCGAACGGTCGTTGCCGCCATAAAGGGCACCATCAAAACTATCGGTCATACCGATACGGCCGCCCGACACCATCACCTCATTGCCACCTAAGATGGAAGCCATGTTGCCACCGCCAAACACATTGCCTATCACTTCACCGCCATTCATGCGCAACGAAGCCAAGCCGACGAATTGAGGGAATGACCTCTCACCTACTGTGGCATCCGTAAAGCCTACAGGTGCCATATTACCACCGGCATAGACATTGCCTTTGATTAATGCGGTTCCGGTAACAATCGCATGGGTCTCGTTGTGGGTGGGAATGGCCCAGCCTACATAGTTCTCAGGAGGACAATAGTTGACACCTTCAACATAACTTATACCGTCGTTGCAATGGTAGAAACCATTACTGCCACCGAAAAGGTTGTGGTAGACATAGCCACCCGATGCCATGACGTAAGTACCGCCTTGAACCTCCTGATATTCTACCGAAGGAGGACTGCTTGGCGCATTCGGGTTAACACGTGAACTGCCCACATCACCACTGATATTGCAGCCGCCATAGACAGTGCCTACATGACCTTCCATAAGTTCCACAAAAGTGCTATAGTCAACATTACTCTTCTGGCAGCCACCGTAGAGGTAGTCTATCAGTATGTTGGTACTGTTCATCTGAACGTGGGTGCCGTATTTGATATTAACGTTTTCAGAATTGCCGTAAGTGAGCGGTATATTTAATGTAGTCGCTTCCTGTGCCAGCATATCGCCCTCATTGCCGCCGCCATACACGGTACCAATGCCTCCTGAAGTCAGGATAAGGGTCGGCACGCCTTCCATAGAAGCTCTGTTGTTGCCGCCAAAGAGGGTGTGTATATTGTAGATGCCCGAACGGTCCCAGTTATAACTGTTATCAATGGCATCGTCAGTCAGGTCTCCACCTGAATAGTTTCCAATGGCATCCGTGTAGACTTGGCCATAGGCGCCATCGGCGAGCGCGCCCAATTGGCAATTGACGGTCACCTGGGCAGAACGCACATCAGCTTCGTTGCCGCCGCCAAAGATAGTGTCCAACTGGCCACCTGTCACGGTGACGTAGGCATGTTGTCCTTGCACCTTATTGCCGCCGCCGAAGAGATAGCCGACACCGAAGTCGCGGCCAAGAGTACCATTATGATAGTCATCTCCGGTTTCGGTGGTGGTATGGCTCACAAAGATACGCTCTTGGGATTGGTATCCTAATGAGCCGCCAAAGTTGTTGCCGCCAAAGACAGTGAAGATGGTGCCACCATTAATGTTGATAGTCACGTCGTCGCTCGTGGCATTCAAAATGGCGTTTTTGGCACCGCCAAAGATGGAATCAATCTTGACATAGTCGTTGGTAACAGTGATAATGGTCTTTTTGATGGTGGGGCAAACAAGTTCCACGTCAGATCCTGCTGTGTTGGTCCAAACCGTGTCGCCCAACTGATGCAGCTGCGTCATTTCCAAAATACTGGCATCGGGGGCAATGGTGTAAACCGTATTATAAGAAGCCGGTTCAAAAGAGGTACCGTTGTAGGCATAATAACCATTGCCACCGCCATATACATCGCCAATTCTTATAGGTGCTTCGGTGATGCCGAAATCATCAAAGTCATTGGGGTCGTCAGCTTCAACACCTATGGTGATGGTCGCGCCGTCATCGCCAAATACCGTTTTGGCGATGTCGTTGCCGCCATATATGGCATGGATGCTGTCGCAGTTGATAATGGCAACTTGGGTCTTGCCACCCACATCGCCCATACGACCTCCACCAAAAACGGCGCCGTAAACCAACAGACCGGGTTGCTCGTTAGTATGGAAGAAATAAACTGTTGCAGGATTAGGGGCAGGATCAGTACAGGCGGCTTCCACCTTGTACTCATAATCTGTATCATAGTCCAAGCCGGCAATGGTGTATGATTGGACATTGCCCACGGTAACCGAAGTCCAAGACGATTCGCTAGCCTTTTTCCAAGAAACAACGTAACTCTCGGCGGTGGGATACCACGACACGGTGACGTACTCGTAGGTGATTACCGGTGCCGAAGACTGCGCAGGGTTATGGCAAGAAGTCTTCACCAGAACCATGGCCGAGCGCACCTGCGTGGATGTGCTTCCGTCGTTAGGATTGGTAAAAGTAATGGTAACCGTGATGACGGCCCACTTGTGACCCGTTTGGTTCTCGTGAATGTAATATAGAGTCGGTGCTTCCTCAATGCTGGTCAGCTCATCGCTTCCCGATGCAAACGAGAGGAATTCCGCACCCTCGCCCGAGATGGTCCATACGTATGACGAAACCGAGTTACCGCTGCTGGTAACATTGCCAGGAGTGTTCGCGCCTTGGTCGCCATCGTTATAATAGTTGTGCGTACCGCCCTCGAAAACGTATGTGGTATAGGCTGGTGTATAGGTATACGTATAGGAACTGACTGAAATAGAAAGGCCTTGATCATCCCCATACTCCATCTCCTCAACAACCGTCAAGTCACCTGCGCCACCCGTTTCACTGATGATTTCAATAGGATGCTCGGTGACGGACACGCTACGGTACAAACCTGCATTAGGAACGCCACCGTGTCCGCCATCGTCTTCTGGAAATCTACTATAATGGGAATCTTCAGTGAGTTTCCATTGGTTATCATTGTATTCTATCCAATAGACTTCCCAACACTGACCTGGATTTCCACCCCAGCTAAAACTACAATCCTCAAAAGGCACACCGGTATGTTGGTGACCGCGTGCCAAACCAGCTCCGTAAGCATCCGAGTCCCAGTCATAGAAGTAATAAATCTGGTCGGTGTTTCTCAGCAGTTGGATGGACGGCAATGAAGCGGAAAGCGACAAAGTGCCATTGCCCTGCAACGGAGCTGAGAGGAAACGGTAGTTACCATTTCCATCTACGAAATAATAGTTATGGTGAAGACCAAGAACATTGACGGTATTACCCGAATACCAAAGGCAGTTAGGGCCAAATTCATCGGCATTCTGCAACACCCAATCTTGAGCGGTCTCATCATACACATGCGCCAAATAATGGCCATCCTTCTTGATGACATGCAGCTGGTCATTCTGCGCCGCAACGCTTCCTGCAAAAGCAAAAAGCAACAGGCAGCAAACTGCCAGCTTGCGTACTACTTTCTCCATATTTATGCTTTTTATTTTTATTTTCAGATGATTATGTATATTCAGTAGTTTCTTCATTGCCGTTTTCTCTTCTCTTTAACTCATTTTCAATCTCAAATTTATTGCGTGACGCCGTTGACAATCACTTTCGTTTCGCCGCCAACCCTTCCCATATTGCCACCGCCATAGATGTTACCGAGTACCTTGGTACGGTCTTTGACATGGACCAAAGTATTTTGAAGGACTTCACTTTCGTCGCCACCGCCGAACACGTTGCCCGTGCCACTGACACCAAGGGTGCCCACGGTGGTTAAACCTTCCAAGGTAAGTGTAACATTATTTGAGACAGCACCAAGGCCTTCAAGCGATACTGTGGTGAGTACGTACCATTTGTTACTTCCTATAGGATATTCAAAGGTGGCATTTGTTCCCGTATTGGCATTTTCTGGGATAACCACTCCTTGCGGGAACATCTCACCCGTTTCAGGATTCTTGTAGCACCAAGTGTAATCACGGTCGATGTATTCTAACGAGTTTAACCTATTTAAGCCATCCTGCATGAGACCAGCGCCATCAATATAGGGGAAATGCGCACGATCCTTGTCGTGAATACGGAAAGGCTCAATTTTGCCAGAAAAACCTCCACCGAAAGCATTGCCTAAAATAGTACAATCTGTCAGCGTTGAAGTAACATTGCCATTGACATTGGCGAGGTTGCCACCGCCGTAAAAGTTCTTTTTAACTGTACAATTAATTAAGGTGTTGGTAACATCACCTGTAATGGTGGTGCCAAACTGTGCCCAATGCAGGTAGGAACGAATCGTAGGATTTTCACCCAAACCATTGGACTCCACAAAACACTCGAATTCGAACAGCGCATGATAGCCCTTGTTTTCTCCCGTTCCTTCATATTGTGTGGTAAGTCCAGTAATGGTATTAAGGGGATTTAATACATTATATCCATGTCCATTCCAGTATGACAAAGTAGAAGGATTGGTAAAATCAATATTACCATCTTCTTTCTGCTCACGATAGTAGCTGGTGCCACCGTTGCCGCCACCATAATAACGGCCAAAGATGGTGCCTGTGGCATGAGTCGTGACAGTTTTTCCATTGCCCATAGCGCCAATCTTAGGACCTCCGCAGTATTTTTCCACCAAACTATTGTCAATAGTGACATCGATGTTGCCACCGATAGGATTTGAACCGTTGATGCCACCGCCATAAAACTCTCCGATGATGGAATGGTCTATTTTGAAATAAACACTGCCCAAAATCTTGTCATAGCCCGCTCCACAAATAAGGCCGAACTTGCCACCATTAATATAGCAGTGTGGATTCCCTTGTGCGGCAATACTTGTTGGGACAATATCGGGACGATAGATGCCGGAAAGATAGAACTCAGGGTATTCACCACCGAGGACGTTGACCGCACAGAGACGCGTCTTAGCGTTTTGTCCTCTGTTAGTGTGGGCACCTGGGGTGAAACGAAGCATGCGAAAATGCCCCCCCATGATAAAATACTGGGTAGTATTCTGCGGGCCATATCGCAGCACAATTTGCTCAAAGTGACCTCCATTCAGGATAACCGGTGCAGGTACTTTGGTGCCAGCCTGACCATTCGCTTGCCCTTGTCCAAATTTTGCAGCATCGTATTCGAACTGAGTGGTATGCATGTACGAGGTCTCGGTAATCTCAAAATGCCCTAAGGGGATAAAGATACCAATGGTATTTTGGTTGATACCATGACGTACCGCCATACCCAACTCAGGCACTGGCAGAAAGTCGAAACGAATGGGTTGGATGCCCGGACGAGGCCACAACCTACGGAATTGCAACTCAAAACAATAGTCGGGCTCGTTGTCGAGATCCTTGTCGATGCTCATTATCGTGTAGGGATAATATTTTTCGGTATTACCGTTAATGCGAGTACCCACAGGGTCATTCTCGTTTCTCCATTGCAGGTTGTTCAGCAAGACAATGGCCTGGTCATAAACGGAGATGTTGAGAGCGTTGTTTGAAAGCGTGGCTTGGTCAAGAGCCAGGACTGCAGTTTTCCATGATTGATAAACCGGTTGGTTTTGGAATGTCGTGGGCAGCGTTCCCGAAGGTGTAAAGGGCTGGCCTGCACGAGGGTTACCACTGGCATTATAATTGGTAATGTCCACTCTGTCAAGATAGTGCCCCGTGTTTTGCAGGTAGACGGCCTTGCCCCAATAGGCCTCAATGGTGATGGCTGTCACTCCCTCAGGCACATAATAATAACCGCCTTGGGCGAACACACGTCCGCTAACACCATAGAGATCTTTGTCGGTGCAATAGCGATCGGCAAAATTGTAACCACTCTCCCAATCGGCAACAAAAGAGTTGTAATCCGTGACGGAGCCATCGGTGGAGACTGCCGTCACTTTCCAACCAGTAACCACATAGTCCTTGTAATTTCCGCCATAACGAGTGTCATGAACATTGCTGGACGGGTCGCCGAAAAGTTCGTTATAATAAGGAAGTTGCACCTTGCAATAGCCATAGTCACAATGCAACGTATCCATGTCCGTGATGTTTCGGGATATGGTAGTGCCAGTAACGCCAGCAGAGGCATGGCTGCCAGGGTTGACGTTGATACTCAGCGTACCCAAAATCTTACCTTGATAGGGAGCAGCATCAGCGCGTTGCACCCAAACGCCTGCCTTATCGTCCCAATACTTGTCAGGATCAGGGTTGATGACAGAAGGATACTTGCCCCACTTCTTCAGGATAGGATAGGGAGCAATACTGGGGTCGAGCACCCACTTGGCAAGGTCTAAAGCAGTGACTTGTTCGTCGGTAGGTGCCGTTCCATTGGTTCCATTCACCCACCAAGTGCAGAGGCGACGGTTGCTGTTGAAGATGCTGCGGTAATACTCAAAACGAGTCAAATACTCCTCCAAGACAGGCCAGGAACGGTTGTATTTATCAATATCATTTGAATTTCCTGTGATGTAGGTGTCATCAAAAGCGGCACTCTCCCGGAAGAAGTCGTAAGGATTAATGCCAGTATTAGCATGATTACTATCCTCAGTTTTAATCACCTTGTTACCATAAACAGGGAAATAATTCTCACATTGGGAAATGTCAATATCGCCATAGAACATGCAATTCACCACAATGGTCTTTATAGAACTCTGGGATGAAGTCTGGTTATTGTTGCCCACTATTCCACCAACATAGTAAGTGCTGCTACCGCTGGTGCCACCGCCTTGGGTAATCCAGGCATAACTGAAGCAGTTGATAACGCGGGCGGTTCCGTCAAGCTTACCGACGAGGCTGCCACAATTGCGGTTATTGGTACTTCCAACGGTGGAAGGATTGTCAGAAATATGAACCTGATCGGTAGGCAAGATGCCACAACTGTAGATGCGAGAATCGCCATTGGCAGTGCAGCAGATGGCTCCCACATCGCCATCCTGGCTAATGTTCACTCCCTTGAGCATGATATTGCTGATGTGAGCACTCCCCGTAACGGTGGTGAACAAAGGCTGGGTTAACCCACTAATGACCGGGAAAATGCCGTTTTCATCAGCTTGGGCGGTCAGCGTGCCAGAGAAAGTGCTGACACCAGCTGTACCTCCACTAATATCCTGTGTGATGATATAGCTACCGTCTGAATCAGTAATTTCGCTCAAGCTGGTAATAGGGGTTTGTCCCCAAGCCGTCTCACCCAAAAAAACCACAAAAAACATCATAACGAGCATACATACTCGGCATGATAAACCCTTAATTCTTGTACTCATTACCTTCATACAAAACGTAAGTATTTTGTTTTCAATAAGTTAAAATAATAAACACTGGCCTATAATTAGGCCTAAAAAAGCGTTGCAAAAGTAGTCAAATTTTGCAAATAAAAAACGCTTTTTTTCAAAAAAACTCTATTCAAAATGGAAAGAAAACCGATATCGGTGGTAAATAATTGAAAATCAATTAATTGTTATTACCATTGATAACCACCTTGGTGTTGCCGCCAATCTTTCCCCTGTTGCCGCCACCGTAGACGTTGCCGAGCACCTTGGTTTGGTCTTTGACTAAAACCAAGGTGTTTTGAAGGACTTCACTTTCGTCGCCACCGCCATACACGTTGCCTTTTACCTCACTGTTTCCCTTGATGATGAGGGTTGCGTTGCCATGCACCGTACCCAAATTGGAGAGTCCCACGCTCGTATAGCAATACCACTTCTGCATTGTTTCAGAATAAAAATAAGGGTTACTTGTGTTGATACCAGTGACGCCAAGACTCTGAAGGCCAGCATCGTCAATCCACTTATATAACCTAACGATTCCGTCGTCTCTTAAATAATCGAGAGAACCCGGGTGACAAACGCCCGCAATGTCTCGAGATGGATATTTGACAGTATTTTTGTCGTGTATACTAAAAGAAGGAATCGTTGCCGAGAAGCCAGCGCCAAACGCCGAACCGTCGACGAGCGTGTTGTCGAGTGTCGATACGACGTCGCCGTTGACAGGACTGAGGTTGCCACCACCGTAAAACTCCTGCTTCACATGGCAATCTGTAAGCGTGGAAGTGACCTTTTGCACCGTGGTCATCGAAAATTGAGCATCCCAGCGGTAGGTGCGCGCCACCACATTGTCGTTGTTGCCACCTGAATTGTTCATTAACTCAAACTCAAATTGGGCGTGATAACCCACTCCCGCATTGACGAAAGTGAATGGCTCAAATTCGCTAAAATGACCAGTTGTGTTCCAATCGTTATCCGTGAGATTGTTTTGGGCACCTCCACCTATAGTATTGTCCCACAAGCTATTGCGCGTTAAGTTATTGCCTCCGTTGCCGCCACCAAAGAACTTGCCGAAAGTGGATCCCTTCGCAGTAGTGATCACCTCGGTTTCATCTTGCATGTTGCCCGTCTTGGGGCCTCCGCAATAATAGCCTACAAGACTGTTGTCAATGTCGACATGGATATTGCCCATGACAGGCTTGTCGGAATTGATGCCGCCACCATAAAACTCGTCCACAATCGAATGGTCAATCTTAAAAGTCACATCACCATTGACTTGTTCCATGCCTGCGCCCGCCATCAACCCAAACCGGCCTCCGTTAGTGTAGCAGTGCGGATTTCCCTCATTGCCCGAAATGTCTGCCCTGAACATACCAGTAAGGTAAAACTCGGGATACTCTCCGCCGAGTACACTGACCGCACAAAGACGCGATCTCTTGCTACCATTAGGTCTTGGGTCGACGTGACTCCCTGGCGTAAACTTCTTCATCCATATATTACCTCCAAGGATAATGTAGTGGGTGTGGTTATTAATGTCGCCGAAGGTTTGGACGGTGGTGACAATCTGCTCGTATTGGCCTCCATTCAATATCAATGGTGCCGTTTCCTTGGGTAATTGTATATGGCCATCATACTCAAATTGGTTGGTATGTATGAAGGCCGTCTCGGTAATCTCGAAATGCCCACGTGGTATGAAGATGCCGCAACCGTATGGGTTTGAATTTTTCTTAATGGCCAATCCAAGGTCGACAATGGGAATGAAGTCAAAACGTACCGGATGGATGTTCACTCGCGTTGTGCCAGATCCGTATTGCAGCTCAAGGCAATAGTCAGGTTCGTTGTCAAAGTCAAGGTCAACGCAAGTCCATGTGAAAGGCCTTAAGTTATTAGCGAAACTTGTGCTGCCACCAGTATTATTCCAGCCCAAATTGCCTTGGTTGGCAAGGTTCTTGAATTGGTAGTTGCTTACGAGCACCACAGCTTGGTCATAAACATTAACGCCCGTGTTCTCTTTTTGTAGATTACTGATGGCAGTACTGATACTATTGTAAACCGTCTGTTCGTTGAATGTGGATGGCATTGTGCCCGCGGGCGAAAAATATTGGTCGGCGAGGTCCAAGCGGTCAAGATATCGTCCACCATTTTGCAGATAGACTGCATTACCCCAATAGGCTTCAATGGTGATGTCGGTCACACCTTCGGGCACATAATAATAGCCGCCTTGGGCAAACACGCGGCCACTCTTGACGTACAAGTCCTTGTTGGTGCAATTGCGGTCGGCAAAGTTGAATCCGTCTTCCCACGCAGTCGCCGAAATCTCATCAGGAGTGTAAGAGCCATTCGGCGAGGCATACCCCTTGAAACTGCCAGGATTGCCTCCCGTCACTGAGATAATCTTCCAGCCAGTCACCACTTTATTGTTGGAGTAGTTTTTGCCATAGCGGGTTGAATGGTCAGTGGAGGTAGGGTCGCCAAATTGTTCATTATAATAAGGTAGCTGTACCTTGGCATAGCAATAGTCGTGGTGCAACGTGTCCATATCAAGAACGGGTAATACAAGGATCTTGTCATTGGCGCTACTGTTGTTCGATCCAGCTTTCACCGTCACCGTAAGCGTTCCTAACTTCTTGCCTTGGTAGGGATTGGCATTGTCGCGGCTAATCAACTGGTTATTCTTGTTCAGGACTTGGGTTGGGTCTTGGTTAATGACCGATGGGTATTTGCGCCATTCTTTCAGGATAGGATAAGGGGCAATGGTAGGATCGAGCACCCATTTGGCTATCAAGTCGAGATCTTCATCGGTTTGATTGGCAAACTGCTTTTGTGTCACCCACCATACGCAAAGGCGACGGTTGCTGTTGAGAACGCTGCGGTAATATTCAAACCTTGTCAGAAACCTTTCTTCGGCAGGCCACGAATTCTTATACTGGCTGATATTAGAATAATCGTCGTCAAACGTGGCCGTTTGACGGAAATAATTGTAGTTATTGATGCCACTGTTAGAAGTATTGGCAATAGTTTTGCCTCCATACACAGGGCTTTTGGTAGCTGCTGTTATGTCGCCATAAAACATGCAATTCACCACGATGGTTTTTATGGAACTCTGGGTTGAAGTCTGGCTGTTGTTGCCCACTATTCCACCTACATAGTAGGTGGTGTTACCGCTGGTGCCGCCGCCTTGGGTAATCCAGGCATAACTGAAGCAGTTGATGACGCGAGCGGTCCCGTCAAGCATACCGACGAGGCTGCCGCAATTGTGGTTGTTGCTACTCGCCACAGTGGAGGGATTGTCAAAAATGTTGATGGGATTTGTGGGCAGAATGCCACAACTATAGATGCGTGCATCTCCATTGGCAGTGCAGCAGATGGCACCGACATCACCATCTTGGCTAATTTGCACTCCCTTGAGCATGATATTGCTGATGTGAGCACCCGTAACAGTGGTGAACAAAGGCTGAGTTAACCCACTAATGACAGGGAAAATGCCGTTTTCATCAGCCTGGGCGGTCAGCGTGCCAGAGAAAGTGCTGACACCAGCTGTACCTCCACTGATATCCTGTGTGATGATATAGCTACCGTCTGAATCAGTAATTTCGCTCAAGTTGGTAATAGGGGTTTGTCCCCAAGCCGTCTCACCCAAGAAAACCACGAAAAACATCATTACGAGCATACACACTCGACATAACATTCCTTTAATCCTTGTACTCATTTTCTTCATACAAAACGTAAGTGTTTTATTTTCAATAAGTTAAGTTAAAATTAAAAAATATTAAAGTTAAAATTAATATATATTGGTCTAAAACTAGACCCCAAAAAAACGGTGCAAAATTAGTCAAAATTTGTATATAAAATATGTCTTTTTCAAAATTAATCTGACAATATGAACAAAATGTTTGTAAAATAATTGAAAATCCGTTAATTAGTATCTCCATTGATAATCACTTTTGTGTTGCCACCGATGGTGCCCATATTGCCGCCGCCGTAGATGTTGCCGAACACCTTGGTACGGTCTTTTATGTGTACCAATATATTGCCATCGACAGCACTTTCGTCGCCTCCGCCAAAGACATTGCCCGTGCTATGTTTCAGCAATCCGTTCTCAAATGTGCCGATGGTACTGTTGCCTTGGATAGTAAGAGTGACATTGTTTGAAACAGCGCCAAGGTGGTCGAGCGGCACTTCTGTGTAGAAATAGGCCGTATCATGGGTGGCAGGAGAAGGCTCAGTAATGGGATCTCCTGTGGAACCATAACTATGACTCCAATAATATGTATTGGAAGTGCCCTCCGGATTGTAGGTAATCATACCTGTATAAACATTGACCTCTGGGATGTTTTTATCCTTTTCGTGGATGACGACAGTGTCGACAGAAGCGGAGTAGCCAGCACCAAAGGCGGAGCCAAAAACATCGGTGTCGATGAGTGTAGAATTGACACTGCCCGTAACACCACCGAGAAATCCGCCGCCATAGAAATTCTTTTTAACGACACAATCGGTCAGTGTACTGGTGACATCACCCGTGTTGGTAGTGGCAAACTGGG
>JAEEGI010022401.1_pt1 | contig 12479 bp, 10 predicted proteins | sample 8958751 | NCBI WGS metagenome assembly JAEEGI01 (sample SAMN16246545, study PRJNA631951) | gut metagenome | biome: gut microbiome; feature: rumen; material: KS-attached | host: Bos | place: Iran: Karaj | collected 2018-10 | reverse complement strand
TTGTATTCAGAAGTCTCCTCGCTCTCGCTCACGATTTCTGGATTGATCATCTTGCGGTAGAAGTCCTTGAGTTCGGGATACTTCTCGGTAAGGTCCGAGCCGTCGACAATCAGAAGGCGCTTGCTCACGCCTACCTGGGGAGCCGCGATGCCGCAACCGTCCGCCTTCTTCATGGTTTCGTCCATATTGTTGAGCAGCTCGGTCAGAGCGGCGCGGTCGTCCTTGCTGAGGTCGACAGGGGCCGCAACCTCACGAAGAACCTTTGAGCCGTATAAATATATAGGTAGTATCATATCCTAATCTGTTTTTCTGTCCATAAAAGTCTGAAGGATCAGCGCAGCGCTCACCTTGTCGACAGCCGTCTTGTCCCGACGCGCCATCTTCTTGACACCTCCGTCGATAAGCGAACGGTGTGCCAGAACAGATGTGAAGCGTTCATCCTCCAAGGTCACAGGTATATCCGGAAAGTTCTTGCGGAGCAATTTAAGAAAGACATCCACATCGGCCGCAGCCTCGCTTGGCTTGTTGTCCATATTCATCGGATAGCCCACGACGAAGCGTACAATGGTCTCATCCAGACTGAGTTTTTTAAGATAATCTATTATCTTTGCCGTTTGAACAGTTTCCACCGGAGAGGCAAACATCATCAGGGGATCGCTCATTGCTACCCCCGTGCGTTTTTTTCCATAGTCTATGCCGATAAGCCTGTTCACAGCCTGCAAAGTTAACATTTATGTTGAAAAGACTTAAAAATATATTCCGCATCCGAAGGAACTGGAGGCTCACTGTCAGGGATATCGAGACTAACGCCGAGTTTTTTTCGCGGACCACATCGAGAGGGCTCCTCATTGCAATGGGAGCAATAGCAGCCTTTCTGCTGATTGCCGCCACCTATTGCATTACGGCCTTCACCCCCGTGCGTTACCTTATACCGGGTTACCCTTCGAAAGAGGTACGGGCAATGCAGGAATCCAACCAGCGAAGAATCGACTCTCTCGAAAATGAAGTGTCACTCTGGGCTTTCCAGGTCAACAACATCCAGCGCATCGTCACCGGCCGCGAACCCATCGATATGGACAGCCTCCGCGTGATGCAGAAAGATTCTGCCACCAGCCTATACAGGCAGTTGTACGCCCAAAGAGATTCCGTCCTGCGCAACGAGGTCATCAGCGAAGAGACTTTCAACATATCATCGAGGGGAAGGAACATCGAGCAGCTCGAAGGCATTCACTTCTTCACCCCTGTCAAAGGCATAATCACGCAGAACTACAACGTAGCCACCGGCCATCCCTATATAGACATCGCCGCAGCCGAAGACGAAATAGTATATTCAGTGCTGGACGGCACGGTCATAAGCGCAGGCTGGAATGACGACACCGGCTATACCATCCAGATACAGCACGGCCACAACCTGGTATCTATATACAAACACAATTCCCGTCTGCTCAAGAAAACCGGGGACAAAGTGTCAGCCGGCACTCCGGTCGCAGTGGTAGGAGACACCGGCAAGTTGAGCTACGGCATACATCTGCATTTCGAGCTCTGGCACAACGGAGAAGCCATCGACCCTACCGAATATATTAAGTTCTAGAATGGATATTCCTAAAAGACATATCGCGATACTTGGTTCTACGGGATCCATAGGCACTCAGGCCCTGGATGTCATCGGCCAGCATCCCGAAGCCTTTCAGGTGGAGCTCCTCACGGCAAACAGCAACAGCAGGCTTCTTATCGAGCAGGCTGCCCGTTTCCGCCCTAACGCCGTCGTCATATGCGACGAAAGCCGCTACGATGAGGTGCAGTCTGCTCTCGACCCTCTCGACATCAAGGTGTTCACCGGCATTGATTCTATCTGCAGGCTTGTCCAGGGCGAAGAAATCGACATCGTCCTGACAGCAATGGTCGGATTCAGCGGTCTGCGGCCCACAATAGCAGCAATAGAAGCTTCTAAGACCATAGCTCTTGCAAACAAGGAGACCCTGGTCGCCGCAGGAGAGATCGTCACGGCTCTGGCAAGACAGTTCAAAGCCCCGATAGTCCCGGTCGATTCGGAGCATTCCGCCATATTCCAATGCCTTGCAGGGAACTGTTCTCCTATAGAAAAAATCCTTCTGACCGGATCGGGAGGACCTTTCCTCAATGCATCAAAGGAAGAAATATACAACGCGACCAAAGAGCAGGCGCTGAACCACCCCCGATGGAAAATGGGAGCCAAGGTGACCATAGACTCGGCAAGCCTGATGAACAAAGGGCTGGAGCTGATCGAAGCCCGGTGGCTTTTCGACACCGCTCCGCAGGACATCGAAGTGGTGATCCACCCTCAGTCCGTCATTCATTCGATGGTGCAGTTCGAGGACGGCACTGTTATGGCCCAGATGAGCATTCCCGATATGAGGATTCCCATACAGTACGCCATAGGATATCCGCTCAGGCGCCGTCTCGACACACGTCGCATCGACTTTGCCCAGCTGGCGTCCATGTCGTTCTTCCAGCCTGATACTGAGCGCTTCCCTTGTCTCGGATATGCTTATGCCGCTCTTAAGGAAGGAGGCAATGCCACCTGCATAATGAATGCTGCCAACGAAGTGGCCGTGGCCGCATTTTTGCAAGGAAAAATCCGCTTCGGGCAAATTCCCGAAGTGATTGACCATACGATGTCGGTTTCACAGACAGTCCGCACCGCGGATCTGGAATCGATCTACTTAACAAACGATTCGGCTCGCAAGACCGCCGAAGAATATGTCAACAAATTGTAAAAATGGTTGTCTTAGTCAAGATAGTTCAAGTCATATTCGCCCTCTCGCTGCTGGTTCTCGTGCACGAGTTCGGTCATTTCCTTTTCGCCAAAATCTTCAAAATTCGCGTCGAAAAGTTCTATATGTTCTTCAACCCGCAGTTTTCCCTGATGAGGGTAAAGAAGTTCAAAGGCAAACTGCATTTCAAATTCTTCTCGAAGAACGTTCCCCAAATCGAGCCCGACACAGACCTGAGCACACTGGACGATGACGACTGGAACAAATATCCCGACAACACGGAGTACGGCATCGGTTGGGTTCCTCTCGGAGGCTACTGCGCAATCGGAGGTATGATTGACGAGACAAAGAAGGCCGACCAGCTCAGCAAGGAGCCGCAGCCTTGGGAGTTCCGCACAAAACCCGCCTGGCAGCGTTTCCTCGTGATGTTCGGAGGCGTGTTCTTCAATTTCATCCTTGCAATCGTGCTCTACGCCTCAGTGCTTCACCATTGGGGAGAGCAATACATCAAGAACGAAGATGCCACCTACGGCGTCGCGGTGAACGACCTTGCCTATGAGATAGGATTCCGCAACGGCGACCGAATCCTGAGTTTCGACAACGTTCCTGTGGACGATTTCTCGCAGCTTCAGGTCGACATGATCCGTTCAAAGGCCACGACGGCACAAGTTGTCCGCAGCAATGACACCATCCAGATTGCCATCGACCCGGTATATCTTCCCGCAATGCTCAACTCAGCAGGAATGTTCAGCCTCGCATTCCCCTTCGTGGTTGACAGCCTGGCAGCCGACTCTCCCAATGCCGGCAGCGGTCTGCAGAACGACGACAAGTTCGTCGGCATCAACGGAGAGGATATGTTCCTGGTACAGGACATCCAGAAAGAACTTGCCAAACACAGCGAAGATTCGGTAGTGGCTTCGGTGAGCCGTGATGGTGAAGTATTCGAAGTGCCTCTGGCAGTCGACACCGCAGGCCATATCGGTGTGCTGCTGGAGAACGACCTCAACAAGTTCTTCCACGTCACCGAGCACACATATTCCTTCCTGCAGGCAATTCCTGCAGGTATAGCCAAGGCTTGGAACTACATCGGCAACTACATCAAGGAGCTCGGCCTCATCTTCTCCCCCAAGACCAAGGCCTACCAGTCTGTCGGCAGTTTCATCGCCATCGGCCGCGTGTTCCCCGGCACCTGGGACTGGTACAGGGTATGGAGCCTTACCGCAATGCTTTCGATAATGCTGGCGGTGCTCAACCTCATCCCCATCCCGGGACTGGACGGAGGCCACATCCTCTTCCTCCTCATTGAAATGATCACAGGCCGCAAGCTGAGCAACAGGGCTATGGAAATCGCCCAGACCATCGGAATGATATTCCTGCTGGCCCTGATGGTCCTTGCGTTCGGCAATGACATACGAAGTCTGTTCAAATGACAATAAATTATAGTATCATGAAAGTGAACCACGCCATAAGACTGTTTTCTGCATTGGCCATCGGCCTGATGCTCACAGTTTCCTGCAAACCGAAAGGCAGCGGAGAAAAGATCCTTCCTGCCATCAGCGGCAAGGCCGGAGAGATAGCTGTCGTATGCTCGAGAGGCGACTGGCAGGCCGAACCCGGCAATGCTATCCGCGAAATCATGGCTCAGGAGTGCCCCTACCTTCCCCAGGTCGAGCCGCTCTATACGCTCTTCAACGTTCCGACCCAGTCGTTCAACAAGATATTCGAGGTGCACCGCAACATCATCTGGCTCAACATAGGTGACGAATATCCGGAAGCAAAGATGGTTCTCAACAACGATGTATGGGCGGCACCGCAGACTGTCGTGCGCTTCGAAGCGAAAGACCAGAACGCTGTGGCAGCCCTCATCAGGGACAATGCCGAAAATCTTCTCGCAATATTCGAGCAGGCGGAGCGCAACCGCATCATCGACAGTTCCCGCGAGTTCGAGGATCTCTCCATCCGCAGGCAGGTCGAGCAGTTTGCCGGCGGTTCGCCCTGCTTCCCCACCGGATACAGCATCAAGAAGATAACCTCCGACTTTATGTGGATTTCCAACGAGACCACTTTCACCAACCAGAGCATCCTGGTCTACAAATATCCGTACACCTCACCGCAGGACCTCACGGCAAAAGCACTTGCAGACAAGCGCAATGCAGTAACCCAGGAGAACATCCCCTGCACTACTGAGAACAGCTACGTGATCATCAACCCGATGATAGAGCCCGGATACAAAAACCTGAAATATAAGTCACGAGAGTTCGTGGAGATGCGCGGCCTCTGGGAAGCATACAACGACTTTATGGGCGGACCCTATGTCTCTCACTCATTCGTCAATCCCAAGACAAACGAAATCATCGTCCTCGATGCATTCGTATATGCGCCTAAATATCCGAAACGCAACTATCTGCGACAGGTTGAATCCATCCTCTACTCATTCGAGTGGAATGGAGATTAATATTTTCTCCAACATTTTTCGCAAATAATTTGTATTGGAGGAAAAAAATTTTACCTTTGCAGTCCTTTTTGAAGGAAACCGCACCGGTGGGTTCGTCTAACGGTTAGGACTCAAGATTTTCATTCTTGCAATAGGAGTTCGATTCTCCTACCCACTACTTTTAATATTTAAAAATTTAGTAATGGCAAATCACGCATCAGCAGACAAGCGTTTCCGTCAAAGCGAAACACGCAGATTGCATAACAAGTATTATGCAAGAACAACCCGGAATGCGATCAAGGCTATCCGGAACACAACAGACAAGGCTGCAGCCGAGGCTCTGGCCCCCAAGGTTTATTCAATGATTGATAAACTCGCAAAGTCATCAGTCATTCACAAAAACAAAGCAGCAAATCTGAAAAGCGGTATCGAGCTCCACATCAGCAAACTTGCATAGTTTGTCGATCCGGACACTCAGATAAAGAAAAACTTTCCAACCTTTGGCTGGAAAGTTTTTTTTTACGCAAAGATGAAAGCAATCAAACAATGGCAGGCAGAGGAGCGTCCGAGGGAGAAGATGGCCACCAAAGGCGCTGAGGCCTTGACTAATGCAGAATTACTGGCCATCATACTTCACACCGGCGACAGCGGTCATACTGCCGTAGACCTTGCAAGGGAGCTGATCGACCTTGCTGGAGGTTCTCTTAAAGCACTGTCAGCCCTGACTCCCGACAGGATGAGCAGCCTGAAAGGGATCGGCCCGGCCAAGGCAGTAACGATTGCCGCAGCTGTGGAACTTGGAAAGCGGATTGCAATGGACAGTTGTGAGGAGTTGCCGCCCATCTACAGTTCCAGAGCGGTCGCCGATATGATGCGCCCGCAGATAGGAAACCTTCTTCACGAAGAGTGCTGGGTGCTCTACCTCAACCGGGCCAACCGGCTGATCGGAAAAGAACGCATCAGCTATGGCGGAGTATCCTCGACTGTGATGGACATCAAGATAATTGCCAAGAAGGCTGTGGAAAAACTGGCAGGGAGCATCATTCTGCTCCACAACCATCCTTCCGGCAACGTCACCCCCAGCAGCGAAGACAAACGCCAGACTCTCGCCCTCCGTAAGGCCGTGTCACTCTTCGACATAGACCTTGTAGACCACATTATTATCGGAAACAGCAGATATTTCAGTTTTTGTGATGCAGGGATTTGATTTTGAGAAAAATGTTTCTACCTTTGCCACCCTATTAACCAAAAACGGATTTTTTGCATTATGGCAGAGTATTTATCAGCTGACAAAAAGCAAGAGATTTTCGCTAAATACGGAAAGTCTAATACTGACACCGGCTCAGCAGAGAGTCAAGTTGCTTTATTTTCCTACCGTATCGATCACCTCACCGAGCATCTGAAGAAGAACCACAAGGATCACAACACCCAGCGTGCCCTTCTTCGTCTTGTAGGTAAGAGGCGTCGTCTCCTTGACTATCTCAAGGAAACTGACATCGAGAGATACAGAAATATTGTGAAGGAACTCAACCTTCGTAAATAATCACATAGGAAATTTACTAAGGGGCTGCCGTTGTGTACAGCCCCTTTTTTTTGGATATCTATTTTTTTGTTGTATTAATGAACGTAATTAAGAAATTCATTCAATTGTCGGATGGCAGGACAATTGAGATCGAAACCGGCAAGCTTGCAAAACAGGCTGACGGTTCTGCTGTTGTCAAAATGGGTGGCACTATGTTGCTGGCCACCGTCACTGCTGCCAAAGAGGTAAAAGAGGGCACTGACTTCATGCCCCTCACTGTTGATTACAAAGAGAAGTATTACTCTGCCGGACGCTTCCCTGGCGGTTTTATGAAAAGGGAAGGCAAATCTTCGGATTACGAGATCCTCATCTCACGTCTCATCGACCGTCCTATCCGTCCTCTCTGGCCGGATGACTTCCACCTCGAAGTGTTCGTGAATGTTTATCTGATCTCTGCAGAGAAGGACATCCAGCCCGACGCCCTTGCCGGCCTGGCAGCTTCCTGCGCCCTCGCATCTAGCGACCTGCCTTTCGGCGGCCCTATCTCAGAAGTAAGGGTAGCCCGCATCGGCGGTCAGTTCAAGATCAATCCGAACTTCAGCGAAATGGCTGACTGCGACCTCGACCTTATGGTTGCTGCCACAGAAGAAAATATTATGATGGTTGAAGGCGAGATGAATGAAGTGAGTGAACACGATATGCTCGAAGCCATCAAATTCGCACACGAAGAAATCAAGAAGCATTGCCGCGTACAGAAAGAACTCATTACCGAACTCGGCAACGACACCAAGCGTGACTATCCTCACGACGTCGAGGACGAAGACCTTCGCAAGGCTGTACACGAGTTCTGCTATGACAAGTGCTATGCCCACGCCAAATCTTTCAAACCCAAACACGAAAGAGAAGACGGTTTCGTGGCAATCAAGGAAGAATTCCTCGCCACCATTCCTGAGGAAGAGCTCGAAGAGAAGACTCCCCTGGTAGAAAGATATTACCACGCTGTCGAGAAAGAAGCTATGCGCAATATGATCCTCGACGAGGGTATCCGCCTCGACGGTCGTGTTTGCAATCAGGTGCGTCCTATCTGGTGCGAAGTGGATTATCTTCCCTGCGCCCACGGTTCAGCTATCTTCACCCGCGGCGAGACCCAGTCACTGGCTACCGTCACCCTCGGCACCAAGCTCGATATGAAAGAAATGGACGAAGTTCTCATCCAGGACGACCAGCAGTTTGTCCTCCACTACAACTTCCCTCCTTTCGCTACCGGTGAAGCCAAGTCACAGCGCGGCGTCGGCCGTCGCGAAATCGGTCACGGCAACCTGGCGATGCGCGCCCTCAAGCCCGTCATCCCTATGATGCCTGAGAATCCCTACGCAGTACGCGTCGTATCTGATATCCTCGAATCCAACGGTTCTTCATCAATGGCTTCTGTCTGCGGAGGTTGCCTCGCGCTGATGGATGCAGGCGTGCAGATCCGCAAACCCGTGGCAGGCGTTGCAATGGGCCTCATCACCGACGAGATCCATCCCAATGACCGTTACGCCATCCTCACCGACATCCTCGGTGACGAAGACCACCTCGGTGACATGGACTTCAAGGTGACAGGTACCGCAGACGGTATCACCGCCACCCAGATGGACATCAAGGTCGACGGCCTTTCATACGAGGTTCTCGAGAAAGCGCTCGAGCAGGCACGTCAGGGCCGTATGCACATTATGGGCGAGATGATGAAGACCATCGACAAGCCCCGTGAGGACTACAAGCCCTTCGTTCCCCGCATCAAATCGTTCGAGATTGCCAAGGAATTCATCGGTGCTGTTATCGGCAAGGGTGGCGAGACCATCCAGAAGATCCAGGCTGAAACCGGTGCTGTCGTCAACATTGACGAAATCGACGGCAAGGGTATCGTTGACATCGCTACCAACGACGCCGAAGCGATGCAGAAGGCATACGACTGGATTATGGGCATCTGCGCCGTTCCCGAGGTTGGCGAGACCTACCACGGAAAGGTTACCAGCTGCGTAGAATTCGGTGCGTTCGTCGAGATTCTTCCCGGCAAGGAAGGCCTGCTCCACATTTCAGAGATTGACTGGGGCAAGACTGAGAAAGTCGAGGACGTGCTCCACGAAGGTGACGAACTTGACGTGAAGCTCATCGAGGTCGACACCAAGACCGGCAAACTCCGTCTGAGCCGCAAGGCCCTCCTTCCGAAACCTGAAGGTTATGTAGAGCCTGTACGCAAACCCCGTCCTCAGGGACCGCGCCCCGGCGGTGACCGCAAACCCGGAGGAGAGCGTCACGGAAACAGCGAACGCAAGCCCAGAGGCGAGCGCCCGCAGCACTCTCACAGAAGCGAGAAGCCGGCAGAGGAATAATCCTCCAAGCCGCTTACAATAAATAACCCCGGAGGCTGACGCTTCCGGGGTTATTTATTTCTAATAGACTCCTGTCTCTAAAGCTCAGGCATGCTCGGCAATGTATAATCGGGAAGCATGTCATATATCTCAGGTCTGGGCTGACGAGGCATCTGAGGAGTGCCCTGCGGCCTTGCACCGCCCTGAGGCATCTGAGGCCTGCGGAACACGCCTACCTGCTGCAGTTCTTCGAGAGTGTGCTGTGCAGGATAGCAGTCGTCAGGAATAGGCATATTTGAGAATGTCTGGAAATACAGGATGACAGCATCTCTCCACCACATTGCATCTTTGGCCTGGCGGATGAGCTTGGTGCGGACTTCCTGATAGCGCTGGTTGTCGACGTAAGGCTCAGCTTTCTCCCATATTCTCACATACTCTTCTGCAGCCTCGATTCCTTTCTGATAGGTATGGCAGAGTTCATTCCACAATGTCTGGCCGTCCTTCATCTTGTAGTCCCACGGAACGTGGTGGAACCACAGGAGAAGATTTTCGGGGCAGGTCTCGATATTGTCATAGGTAGAAGCCAGCGGCTCGTTGTACTGGGCAGTAGCTCCGGAACCGGTGGCGACTGTGCGGTCAAAGCCTACGCCGTCAGGACCGGCCTTGTGATAGAACTGGGGTGACCAGTCCTTGCGGTAGCTGGTTTCCCAGGGGCCGGGGCCGAAGTGGGCGTTGGAAGCCATGATGTGGTGCAGTCCGAGAGGCATCTCATAGCTTACATTGACTTCCCTGGAACGGTTGAGCATATCTTTAACCGGTTTCAGGAACTTGGGATCGCTGCTGAACGTCTGGCGGAGCCATTCGTCTGCAATCTCGTCCGAACTCAAGTCGGGGTTCCAGGCCATACGGCCGTATGCATACCAGTTGATCTGGGCCATCTGATGGCCGCACCAGTTGGCATCGTCGCCGATGTTGGTAACGCCTGAAATGGCGCTGAGCTTGTTGTCCCTGTACTTGCCTTCTGTGACGGCGGCCACTGTAGAGCCTTTGCCGAACTCATAGGTATCAGTATCAAGACATTCCTTCCAAAGGGGATGGAGATAGACCATATGCTTCGAGTGGCCGAGGTATTCCTGGGTGATCTGCACTTCAAGCATAAGGTTGGTCTTCGGAGCCTGTCCGAAAAGGGGACTGATGGGCTCGCGGGGCTGGAAGTCGATCGGACCGTTCTTTACCTGGACAAGCACGTTGTCGCGGAACTGGCCATCGAGGGGAACGAACTCGTCGCTGGCCTGCATCGCGCGGTCTTCTGCCTGTGCGTCATAAACGAAGGCCCTCCAGAACACTACGCCGCCGTAAGGGGCTAGAGCGTCTGCAAGCATATTGGCACCGTCCGCGTGGGTACGGCCGTAATCCTGGGGACCTGACTGACCCTCGGAATTGGCTTTCACCAGATATCCTCCGAAATCGGGAATCAGGGCATATATCTCTGCCGTCTTGTCTTTCCAGAACTGAACGACCTTCGGGTCAAGCGGGTCTGATGTGTCAAGCCCGCCGATATGCTTCGGAGCAGCAAAGTTCAAAGACAGGAACACCTTCAGTCCATAAGGGCGGAAGATGTCTGCAAGAACCTTAACTTTCTGAAGGTACTCGGGAGTCAGGATCTGCGCATTGGCGTTCACATTGTTGATGGCCGTTGCATTGATGCCGACAGAAGCGTTTGCACGGGCATATTCCTGATATACCGGAGACACCTTGTCGGGAAGTTCATCCCAGTTCCAGAGTGACTTGCCAGCATATCCGCGTTCGACAGAGCGGTTCAGGTTGTCCCAATGGTTGAATGCACGGTACTCATAGGCAGGGACCTCTGTGATGGTCTTGCTGCCTTTGGGGAGTGCGTCCGTCTGCTGGAGGCGGAGCAAGCCGTACACACCGTAGAGAGTTCCTATGGCAGTATTGGCCTCGACGCTCACCTTGCCGCTTGAGAAGACGAGCCTGTAGCCGTCGCGTCCGAGAGCATCGTCCTGCTTGTCAAGGACTTTGATTTCTACAGCCGCCTTGCCTTTCCAAAAGCGGTCGATCTCATTCTGGGCGATGGCTTCTGTCGTATAGCTGGCAGGGGTTGCATCGCTGACCTGCTCGAGATTGTGGAACCACAGGTCATGGCCGTCCGTATCGGCAGGCTTCTCAACCTTGCAGCCTGAGACTGCAAGGATGAGTGCCGATGCTATGACGAATGTCTTGAACGATTTCATAGCTGTTATTCTTTGCCGGCCATACGTTTGTATGTGCCGAGTCTCCATTGTGCAAACTGCTGAGTACGGTCGAAGAGCTCCTGAGCCTGCTCAGGGAATGTCTTCTGCAGCGATGCGAAACGGACCTCACCCTTGAGGAAGTCCTGGAAGAGGCTCCAGTCGGGCTCCTTGCTGTCGAGTGAGAACGGGTTCTTGCCCTGCTCCTCAAGAGCCGGGTTGTAGCGGTAGAGATGCCAGTAACCGCACTCTACGGCACGTTTCTCTTCGAGTTGGCTGTGCCCCATACCGGCCTTCAGACCGTGGTTGATGCAAGGTGCATAGGCAATGATCAGTGACGGACCGTCATAAGCCTCAGCTTCCTTGATGGCATTGAGGAACTGAGCCTGTGAGGCGCCCATAGCAACCTGTGCTACATATACATAACCATAGCTGATGGCCATCATTCCGAGGTCTTTCTTGCGGACCCTCTTGCCTGAAGTTGCGAACTTGGCAACGGCACCGGCAGGTGTAGACTTGGATGACTGTCCACCGGTATTTGAATAAACCTCAGTATCGAGCACGAGGACATTGACGTTCTTGCCTGATGCAAGCACGTGGTCGAGTCCGCCGTATCCGATGTCATAACCCCAACCGTCGCCGCCGAAGATCCACTGGCTGCGTGCAGGTATGAAGTTTTCAAGCTCGAGAAGCTGCTTGCAGGTGTCGCATCCGCAGTCCTTCATCAGAGGCACGAGTTTGTCGCAAACCTCGCGGGTGCTGGCAGCGTCATTGCGGTTCTCAAGCCACTGGGTGAAGAGGGCCTTGATCTCTGAAGAGCATTTCGGACACTCGAGACCTTTGGTCATAAGGTCGGCGACTGTAGCGCGTACCCTGTCTGAACCAAGCCTCATACCGAGACCGAACTCCGCGTTGTCCTCGAACAGTGAGTTGTCCCAAGCCGGGCCGTGACCTGCGGCATTGGTGCAGTAAGGAGATGCCGGGAACGATGCTCCGTAGATTGAAGAGCAGCCAGTAGCGTTGGCGATCATCATATGGTCGCCGAAGAGCTGAGTGATAGCCTTGATGTAAGGAGTCTCACCGCAACCTGCGCAGGCGCCTGAGAACTCGAAGAGGGGCTGGCTGAACTGTGAGTTCTTGCCATTCTGCATCTTGTTCGCAACA
>JAEEGI010022396.1_pt1 | contig 12481 bp, 9 predicted proteins | sample 8958751 | NCBI WGS metagenome assembly JAEEGI01 (sample SAMN16246545, study PRJNA631951) | gut metagenome | biome: gut microbiome; feature: rumen; material: KS-attached | host: Bos | place: Iran: Karaj | collected 2018-10 | reverse complement strand
TCCGGCAGCGGAGCATCAAAAGGCCGGTTTAACGCAGCCGTCATGACGGTCTCCGTCTGGTCGGTCGGGACGAAGCCGGCGGCTTTCAGCGCGTTGATTTCCGCTCCGTTCTCATCACAGACCGCGATCCCGAGCCCGTTCTCATCCCTCAGTTCCCGCCAGGCATAGTCCAGGATCTTGGGATACAGATCCCCGTATTCCGGCAGCGCGCCGCAGAAGGCCTCGCCGAAATACATATCGTAAACGGCGGCGCCGACGATCCGGCCCCCGTCCTGCCAGAGTCCGATGGAGCTTTTCAGGCTTTTATCAAATTCCGGATGCTCGATCATCCATTCCAGACGGGCCCAGTTCCAGTTGACGTGACTTCTGTCCTCTTTGTTTAATTCGATCAGGAAATCACAGAGCGCCTCGTAATCTTCGTCCCGGTAAGGGCGGAGAGCGATTGCCGTCTTCCGGACCATCCGGATCCCGGCAGCCGAGACCGCCTCACTGAACTTTTCCATCCCGTCCGGCTGAAAGCCGTGTTTTTCATAGAAACGGATCGCCTTTCGGTTCTCTTTCAGGACCCAGAGACATATTTTCGGGTATTCCGCCAGCTGCTCCAGAGCGGCCTTTAAAAGACGCGAGCCAATCCCTTTTCCCTGATACTCCGCCAGCAGATACAAGGCAAAGATTTCCCCGCAGTCCGGAATTTCCCGGCTTTCGCCGTATCCCGCAAAGCCGATCACCTTTTCGCCGTCCTTTGCCACCAGCAGATTGTCAGGCCAGCGGTAAGATTGTTCCAGACAGCGCTCAAGCGTTCTGGCGTCCAAAACTGCCTGCGGCATCATGCCGGGGTAAGTCTCCTGCCAGGCTTGCCAGTGTACGTAGGCTTTGCCGCGGATCTCCTCATCCGTTTCCATCTTCTTGATTATGAGGCTCATAGCGTACTTTCCGGTCTGCCGGAGCCGGCAGGCCTCAACCTTTCACAACGTCCATCATGACGGCGCTCAGCAGGATGCCCTCCTGCGGATCGTCTTTGACGGCGCCGATATAATCCTTGCCGAACATGTCAAAGAAGTCGCCGCTGACCGAAATATCCGGCAGCCGTCCGACGATCTCGCCGTCTTCCAGCAGATAGGACATCTGCACCGGCGTGGCAAAGTGTCCGTCGGGGGTGGCGTCGCCGCCGGAGGCCATGATGATAAACACCGCCTTTCCGGGCACCAGTTCCTTCAGGCTGCCGGCGGTCGGTTCAAACCAGATGCGGTTGACGTTAAGATCAGGCACGCCGTCGTAGGCGGCCGAGGCCGTTCCCAGATTGGAAAGGCCGTACTGCTTTGCGGTCTTTTTCGTTGTGATCAGACCCTTCAGCACGCCGTTTTCGACCATCGTCGGCCGGTAGTATTCCGCTACGCAGCCCTCGGCATCGAAGAAACAGGTCGCCGGCGACGTTTCTGGATTGCGGTCATCGCGGACCGTCAGCTTGTCCGAAAAGACCTTCTCTCCCAGCTTTCCGCTCAGGAGCGAAGCGCCCACCGCGTACAGATCGCCTACGAAATGGTGTGCGAAGCGGCCGATCAGGCTCGAAGGATCTGCCACGACCGGATAGCGGCCCGGTTCCAGATCCACGGGCGTGTAAAACGCGTCGTACTGCTTCTTGAACAGCGCCAGCACCGTATCCGCGTCAAAATGCGTGCCCTCCCAGGCCAGCGCGGTATCGAAAAGGTTGCCGGAGCCGCGGTTCTGCACGATCAGCTCGATCGAGATCATCCGTCCGGCGCTTAAAAGATGCCGCCCCGCGGAATTCCGGTATTCCGTCCGGCTGTCCATCAGATAGATCTTGTTGGAAAATGCGAACTTCGGGCAGAGTTCCTGCAGCTGGTCCAGGAAAGCCTGCATAACGGGAATAAACTGCGGGACAGGGATGATCTCCGCTTCGTCACGGATATCTTCCCGCTCCAGCGGGCCGCCCAGATCACAGGGATACGGGATCCCGAAAGCCAGCGCTTCCACCGCTTTCGCGGTCAGTTCCTCCTCGTTAGGCTCGCCCAGGCAGCCGGCGATGCCGATGCAGCCGTTTTCATACACGCGGACGGTGCCGTTTGTTTTCTCCAGTTCGCGGAAGCTGTCGATCTTCCCGCCGGTGACGTTAAGGGTCACGGAATGCTCCGTCGTTCTAATATATTCTTTTTCCATCCTGCTCACCTCACTGTACGTTCATGGACGAGACCCGCACGTACGGGCCCCCGAAGCCGACGGGCAGATTCATCTGCTCCATTTTCCCGCAGCCGCCCGATACGAAAGACAGCAACTCCACGTCTTTGGTCAGTCCGTCGATCAGGCCGAGCGTTTCGAACACGTTGCCCGTCAGCACGCTGATCTGAACCGGACGGCCCAGTTTGCCGTCAACGATCTCATAGGACACGCTCGGCGCGATGGTAAAGGTGCTCATACCGCTTCCGTGATTGATCGACTTGATGAAATAGCCCTTCTTGATCGGCGCGATCAGCTCATCGAAGTCCAGGTCTCCGCCTTCGATGTAGGTGGTCGTCATGCGGACGATGGGCTCGAAGGTGCAGTCGATGGCGCGGGCGTTGCCGGTCAGGCCTTCGTCCAGCGCCGCTGCGGTCTGCGCGTTGTGCAGGCGGCCGGCCAGCACGCCGTTTTTGATCAGATAGTTCTTCCGGGCCTTCGTGCCTTCGTCGTCATACGGGACGAAGCCGCAGCCGGGAACGCCGCCGTATTCGGCGATGGAAAGGATCGGCGAGCCGACGGTCTTGCCCAGCTGCCACTCTTCCTTCATGGATTCGTCGGAGAGCATGAAATCGGACTCGGACTTGTGGCCGAAGGATTCGTGTGCGAATACGCCCGCCGCCTGGGGAGAAAGCACCACCGGGAACTTTCCGGACTCCGCGGGGATCGAATTGCGCAGGAAATACGCCTGTTCCTTCACCGCCTCCCGGATCTCCTTTTCCAGGCTCCGCATTTCATCAAAGCGCGTGAAGCCCTTCTGCCAGTTACCGGGGAATTTCTTCTCGCCTTCCGCCATATTGAAGCCGAATACCAGCCCGCAGGTCTGATAATCGTAAGTGATGTCTGCGCCGAGGCTGGACTCGAAATGGAAGCGGCTGCTGCGGTCGAGGTAAGCGCCCTGCGCCATGGTGACGGAAGGCTCCTCGGAAAGCAGCGGCAGATACGAAAGCAGCAGCTCCTGCTTTTCCTTCAGCGGGATATCCCGGACGGAGCAGTCCCCGAAGCTGATCACGGTATCGACGTTCTTCTCGAAGCGTTTTACCACCGGATCCTCCGGGATGTGCGGGTTCTCGGCCGCGGCAGCATACAGGCCGTCCAGCGTCTTCTGCAGATGATCGACGTCCGTCACGGACGCGTAATACCAGAGTCTGCCGTCATAAACGCGAAGAAAAGCCTGCCGCTCCACGGGGTTTTTCATCTCCTCGAGGATCCCCGCCTTGTAGGAAATGACGGTGCGGAACCGCTCTTCGGTTCTTATATCGGCGTAAAAGCCGTTACGAAACTGAATCATAAAGCAACTAAACTCCTTTCCACATATGCTTTTAAGGCTGATATGAATGCTTTCTGCCCCTATTATGGCAGAAACAAGGGCTAAAAGAAAGATACTGGCGATACTGACAGGATATTATTTTTTCTACCGTCGGTATGAATAAGCCGTACCGGAAGGAATCATTCCTCCCGGTACGGCAGTGCTCCTTTATGGACTTTCAGTTCCTTAGAACGAATCCATCAGGGCGTTCAGCTTTTCGACCATGACGCCTTCCTTGGCCGCCGCTTCTTCATTGCTGTCGCCGCGCACGCCGCAGTACAGCTTCACCTTCGGCTCGGTGCCGGAAGGACGTACGCAGACCCAGGCGTCGTCGGTCAGCTCGAAGTACAGCACGTTGGACTCCGGCAGATCGGTCACGCCTTCCTTGCCGGTCGCGAAATCCTTCGTGATCTTCAGCTTGTAGTCGCGCATCGCCATGACGGGCAGGCCGCCCAGCTCCTTCGGCGGATTGTAGCGCAGGCTGTCCATGATGGCCGCCATCTTCGCCTTGCCTTCCAGGCCGGGGAAGTTCTTGGAGATGTTGATATCCTTGTAATAGCCGACTTCTTTGTAAAGATCCTGCAGGGCATCCCAAAGGGACTTGCCGAGGGTCTTGTAGTAGCAGACCGCCTCGCACAGCGCCATCACGGCGGCGATGCCGTCCTTGTCGCGGCAGTACGGTCCGAAGGAGGAGCCGAAGCTTTCCTCAAAGCCGTAGATGTAGTCCACGCCCGGTTCGGTCTGCTCCAGCTCACGCAGCTTGCCGCAGATGTACTTGAAGCCGGTCAGGGTCTCATAGAAGCGCACGCCGTACTTGCGGGCCACCGCGCCGGCCATATTGGAGGTCACGATGGTGCTGACGAAAATGCTGTGGTCAGTCAGGCCGCGCGTCGCCTTTACGCCGCCCAGCTCGTAATCCGCCAGAAGCGTGCCGGTCATGTTGCCGGTCAGGCGCATGTATTCGCTGCCGTTCTTTAAGAACACACCCAGACGGTCCGCATCCGGGTCATTCGCGATAATAATATCCGCATCCACCTTCTTCGCCAGTTCCAGCGCCAGCTTGAAAGCCTTGGGATCCTCGGGGTTCGGATAGCCGACCGTCGGGAAGTTCCCGTCGGGCTTCGCCTGCTCTTCCACCACGAAGACGTTGGTGAAACCGAGTTCCTTCAGGATCCGTCTGGCAGGGATCAGGCCGGTACCGTGCAGCGGCGTATAAACGAGCTTCACGTTGTCCTTCTCCGCTTCGATCGCTTCCGGCCGGCGGATCAGCTTCTTTAATTCCGCATAGTAGCGGTCGTCCAGATCGGAGCCGATGATATGATACAGGCCCTCCGCCATGGCGTCCTCGATGCTCATGGTATTGATATCGGCAAAGCTCTTGATCGCGTTCACCTCTTCGATGATGTTCTCATCGTCCGGGATCGTGACCTGCGCGCCGTCGTCCCAGTAGGCCTTGTAGCCGTTGTACTCGGGCGGGTTGTGGCTCGCGGTGATATTGACGCCGGCCACGCAGCCCAGATCACGCACCGCAAAGCTCAGCATGGGCGTGGGATGCAGGATCGGGAAGATATAGATCGGAATGCCGTTCGCGCAGAGCGTCAGCGCAGTCTCGCGCGCGAAGTCCTCGGAGTGGTTCCGGGAGTCGAAGGAAAGGGCGACGCCTCTGGCCTGCGCGCCTTTCTTGATAATATAATTGGCCAGGCCCTGCGTGGCTTTGCGGACCGTGTACTTGTTCATGCGGCGTGTGCCGGCGCCCATGATGCCCCGCATACCGCCGGTGCCGAATTCCAGATCGCCCTCAAAGCGTTCACGGATCGCGGCTTCGTCTCCTGCAATGCCCCGCAGCTCTTCCTTGGTCTCCTCGTCGATGACCGGATCGGCCAGCCAGCTCAAATACCTTTCCTGTGCGTTCATATTCTCCTCTTTCCGCGGCTCATGCCGCATTCTTTTCTATACTGTTTATAATTTGATCCGCAGCCACTTTTTGGTCCGGATCCGGGAATAATTCATAGTCAGGCGGCACAGCTGATCCAGAAAGACCGCCGTCCAGGCCCCGTACAGGCCAAGACCGAAAGCCGTGGTCAGCAGCCAGCCAAAGAAAGGCCTGACAAAACCGATGCTGACCATAGCGGTGACGGCGACGAAGCGAGTATCGCCGGCTCCGCGCAGACAGCCCGTAAAGATGACCTGCGCCGTCTGGATATAGGTTATGACGGCCAGAAACAGCATCAGGTAGCTGCCGCTCTCAATGACCTCCGGCGTCTTGGAATACAGCATCATGATCTCACGCCGGAACGTGATGATCAGGGTACTGAAGATCAGCACGGCGAAGAAGACCACGCGCTGCCCGATATTGCAGTAGATCACCGCCTTATCCGGCCGTCTGGCGCCTAAGCTCTGCCCTGCCAGCGCGGTGGACGCCACCTGGAAACCGTCGCCGATGAAATAAGAAAGCGACAGGAAGTTCGCGCAGGCGATATGCGTCGCGTAGGCGACCGTGCTTAAGTCCGCCACGATCCGGTTAAAGACGAAGAAGCCGAATCGGGCGCAGAGCTGCTCGATCAGGGCATTGGACCCCACCTTAATGATCGGCCCCATGACCTTGGCGGACGGCCGCCAGGGAGCCTTGCAGAAAATGCTGATATAGTTTTTCGGGTTCAGCAGCCTTGCCGACGATACGCAGAAAGCCACTATGGAACCCATCGCCGTCGCGATCGCCGCGCCGCGGATCTCGAGCCTCGGAAAGATCCAGATCCCGTTGATCAGCAGGTAGTTGAACAGGATGTTGACCAGGTTCCCGATCAGGTTGCTGGTCATGGAGATCCGGGTGTTGCCGCTCCCTTTCTGCGCCGCATTGATCGATCCGTTAAGGCACTGAAAGATGATCGAAAAGGCGATGATCCGGAAATAGGCCACCGAATCCGCAATATAGTCGTCGTTGGCGCCGGCAAAACGCAGAAACGGTTCCGCACAGAGGAAGCCGATCGTCGAGGTGACCAGGATGATACAGGCCGCGATCATCACGCCGTTGCGCATGGCATGATTGGCTTCTTCCCGTTTCTCTTCTCCCTTCCGCCTGGCAACGACCGCCGTGATGCCGACGTTGACCGCAAACACGAAGCACATCATGATCAGCTTCGGCTGCTGCGTGATGCCGACGGCGGCAATGGCCTTATCGCCCAGCGTAGCTACCATCAGGGAATCGACCAGACCGACCAGGCCTATCAGGACCGCTTCGATCACCGAAGGCCAAGCAAGCTTCAGAAAAGTACCGTATAACTCCTTTTCCGACGGCAGTTCACCGACGGCCTTCTCTCCCGAAAGGAGAGCCGGGATCTTGAAAAAACGAAACATGCGAAGGCGCTACCTCCCGATCTTCCCTCTTGATTATTGTAACTGTTTCCCCGGCAAAATGCAACCGGCTTCATAAAAAGAGGAACGGCTTTCGTCCGTTCCTCCGGTCCGTTTGTCCTTTCGAAGACGCTCTCCCCCCGTAAATACGATCGGCGTCCTCTGCCTCACTGGATCTGATTGTTGTTTACGTATTCTTCAAATACCGCCCATACTTCGCGGCTTTCCATGCCCAGACGCCAGGCGGCAATGCCAGCCAATCCGTAAGGCGTGATGGTATCCAGCCGAAGCGCCATGGATTCCACGTCCTCGATCCAGATCCGGACGGCATCTCCGTCGATCTTAAATTCGGCATAGTACTGCCCAAGGTCCAGATTCCAGACGGGATCCAGCTGATACTTTTCGATGTAGGAAGGGATCTCTCCCATCCGGAGCGAGACGCTGGACAAGTTCTCGCCGCTGCCTTTCCACAGCCTGGTGAACAGCGGAACGCCCCAGATGATCTGCCGGGCCGGGACCTGCTCCAGCGTGTCCTCGACGCCCTGCACCACGAACGGCAGGGAAGCCGTGGAGCCCGCATCGGAGCCGGCATAGTGCTCGTCGTAGCCCATCACGACCACGTAATCCGCGAACACCGCCTGCTCGGTCCGGTTGTAGTACTGCGTCCACGGCGAAGGTACGTAGTTATCCACCGAGAGGGTCAGCCCCAGCTGGTGACAGGCAACGGAAAGCTCCCGGATGAACTGGAGGAAACCGCGTCCGCCCGCCGCCGGCAGACTTTCGATATCGATATTGATACCGTCTGCTCCGCAGGCCTGCAGCGTGTCCATAATACCGGAGATCAGATGCCGGCGGTTGGTGGTCACGTCGAAGTTGGAGCAGAGCTCGTCCTGGTAGATCTCGTAGTTCATGTTGTTCAGCAGCACCCAGACCTTCAGGCCCATCGCGTGCGCCCGCTCTACGTAGGAGGCGTCCGCCATCGAAACGATCTTCCCGTCCGAACCGCTTAAGAACAGCCAGGTCGGCGAGATCACGTTGATGCCCTTAGCGTCCGCCAGCAGTTCCTCCAGCCGGTCGTTGTCCGAACGGTACCCGACCTGCTGCCAGATGATGCTGACCGTCGTGCCTAACTGATTGGTCTTATAGACCGGCTCCATAAAATCGGACCGCGTCGTTACGATGTTCGGATCCGAGACCTCTTTCTTGGAAACGTAGCCGGGAATCCCATCCGCCGTGCAGATATAGTTCCATTCGGCCTGCTCTTCCAGATAATGGACCCGTTCGCCGATCTCCAGCACCGCCAGAATAGGGCTGGACACCGAGGCCTCGGTCCGGACCGTCGCCCGTTCCTTGACCAGGATCTCTCCTTCTTCCCCGTAGGTCGTTTTTAAGACAAGGTGCTGGGGCTGTTTGTAAAGAGTCCAGTCCATGGCCATGAACTGACTGACGTAATCCAGAAGGACGTAGATTTTCCCGTCCCGCTGCAGCAGTACGGATCTGCCGCCGAACAGCGTCGACATATCGGCTTCGGCCGTCCCCTCCGGCTTCGTGTAAAGCAGAAGCGTCTCCGCCTGATCGAAGTAAAAGCGCTTATTCAGTTTTTCCTGCAGATAGCTGACAGAAGTGTAAACCGCGTCGCCCTCAATCCAAAAATCTTCGTGGGTTAGTACGTTATCCCGAACGACTGCCACCGACCCGTTCCGTGAGTTAAAGAACTCTTCCAGATCTATCTTCCGGCTGCTGGGTCTGTTTTCGGTAAGGACAGCGATCAGAAGCAATGCGGCCACAACGACAAGAACGATCACGACAGGCAGGGTGTTTTTCGCTTTTTTTCTGCTTGATGCCATGGGACAACCTCCTTACTTTCCGGAAAAAGATTATATCATAGCTTTTCCGGCGTGTAAAGTTCGGCGGCGTAATGAAAGGCAATTGAGAATTGATTGATCAGCTCCAGACTCTGAGATGTTTGATTCTTGCAGAAGGGTATGGCATTTTCAGGTGAGATCGGGCTTGGAAAAAGAAAGACCTTTCATATCTCCCTTGTCATTCAGCAGAACGGTTCCGACCCAGCCCTCTCCGTCCTGATCCGCCAGCGCGTTTTCCAGGCTTTCCTTTGTCTGAGGAATGCCGTCCACGACGACGGTCAGGCCGGTAGCAAGGCAGGACTCCAGCGCATCCAGAAAGGCCGTATTTTGACTGTGACATATCTCCGGTTTCCGCATGAGCAAATCCCCCGCTTCGTCCGTCCCGTTCCTGCGGGACCTGAAAAAATGATAGCACGCTTCCCCGGAAAATGGTAGCTTTCCGGGGAAACGTTTCGCCGCAAACAGGGGTGTTTCGGGGCTGATTTAAGGCTGTTTTGCAACGATTCGGAGCGAGGGGAACTGAAATCCAAAAGATATCAATGAAATTCCGTAATACGCAAACAGACCGCCCGTAGGGCGGTCTGTTCCAAGAGGATCTTCGCAGCGATCACTCTTCCACTTTGACGATCTGCTTTTTGTTATAGGAGCCGCAAGCCTTGCAAACCTGGTGAGGTACCATCAGCGCGCCGCACTTGCTGCACTTGACCAACGTAGGATTGCTCATCTTCCAATTTGCTCTGCGGCTGTCTCTTCTTGCCTTAGAGGACTTATTCTTGGGACAAATAGACATATGACCTGACCTCCTTATTCCAAAATTCACGACAGGCGCGGTGGGTGCCAAAAAATCGTGCTTTGCTATTGTAGCGAAGGTGTCCCTCTTTGTCAACTGTTTTTTTCGTTTTTTTCGCAAAAATTTCACGCTTTGCGGCACGTATTTTTCTTGCGCAATCCGCGGGAAAGCACTATAATACAATTTTGTTTGGACTTGGATCCTGCACCTTAGGAGGTATTCTATGAGTTATACGCGCAGAACCGGAACCATCTCCCGGGGCATCCGCTGCCCCATCATCCGTCAGGGCGACGATCTGGCCGCCATCGTTACGGAAAGCGTCCTGGGAGCCGCCAGAGATGAGGGCTTCGCCCTTCGGAACCGCGACGTCATCGCCGTCACCGAATCCGTCGTGGCCCGGGCACAGGGCAATTACTGCAGCGTAAACGATATCGCTGCCGACGTCAAAGCCAAGCTCGGCGGCGGCACCGTCGGCGTCATCTTCCCGATCCTCTCCCGCAACCGCTTTGCGATCTGCCTGCGCGGCATCGCCCTGGGTGCGAAGAAGGTCGTTCTGCTCTTAAGCTACCCCTCCGACGAGGTCGGCAACGAGCTCCTGAGTCTGGACGCGCTGGATGAGTCCGACGTCAACCCTTACTCCGACGTCTTAACGGAAGCGCAGTTCCACAAGAAGTTCGGCGCGCCGCGCCATCCCTTCACCGGCATGGACTACGTGGCCTACTACCGCGGCCTGATCGAGTCCTGCGGCGCTGAAGCCGAGATCCTCTTCGGCAACCATCCGGAGCAGATCCTGCCGTACGCGGACCACGTCATCAACTGCGATATCCACAGCCGGAAGCGCACGAAGCGCCTTCTGGAGAAAGCCGGTGCAAAGGTGGTCTGCAGCCTGGACGGCATCATGAACGCGCCCGTAAACGGCAGCGGCTACAACGCGGATTACGGCCTCCTGGGCTCCAACAAGGCGACCGAGGATTCCGTCAAGCTCTTCCCCCGCGACGCGCAGGGGCTGGTCGAGGAGATCCAGGCCCGCATCCTGAAAGAGACCGGAAAGCACGTGGAAGTCATGGTCTACGGCGACGGCGCCTTCAAGGATCCGCAGGGCAAGATCTGGGAGCTTGCCGATCCGCTGGTCTCTCCCTTCCACACCGAAGGCCTGAAGGGGACGCCCAGCGAGCTGAAGCTGAAATATCTGGCCGACAACGATTTCGCCGAGCTCTCCGGCGAAGCCTTAAAGGAAGCCATCAGCGAAAGCATCCGCAAAAAAGACAAGGACCTTGTCGGAAAGATGGCCTCCGAGGGCACGACGCCCCGCCAGCTGACCGATCTGATCGGCTCTCTGTGCGATCTGACCAGCGGCTCCGGCGACAAGGGTACGCCCGTGGTCCTGATCCAGGGATATTTTGACAATTACACAAACGAGTAGTATAATACGTAGAATAAACCGTATAACCGCTCTCACAGAAAAACAGGAAAGCAATTTCCGGAAAGGAAGCAGGCCATGAAGATAGAAAGAATCAATGACAATCAGTTTCGCTGCACCATGACGCTGGGTGAGCTGCTGCAGCGCCATCTGACCTTAAAGAAGATCAGTTCCGACTCGAACGAGGCCCGCCGACTCGTCCGGGAGATGCTGGAGCGTTCGGCGGATGAGCTAGGCTTCGAGCCCAACGAATACCCGGTCATGGTGGAAGCCGTCCGGAATTCGGAGGGGAATCTGGTCTTTACGATCACGAAATTCAACTCTCCCGACGAAGTCCCGCCGCAGTTCCGCCCGCAGGGACGCGACTGGCCTCTGCAGGCGCTGCAGCGTCTGGCCAACGATATCCAGGAAGAGGAAAAGCAGGCCAGGATCCGTCAGCAGCAGCCGGTGGCCGTCTTCACCTTCAGCCAGAAGGAAGGCGTCAAGCTGCCGCCCCGCTTAAAGAGCACGCCGAAGGGGATCGTCTCCAGCTTATATCTGATGCCGGAGTTTTCGCAGTATTATCTGGTCATCTCCTCTTCGCCGAAATATCTGGACGATTTCCGGAAGGTCTGTCTGCTGCTTTCGGAGTACGGGCGGCCGATCCCCTCGACTTCCGCGACCAAGGCTTACTACGAGGAGCACGCCCAGACGGTCTACGCACGGCGCGCCATCGAACTGCTGCAGCCGCAGGCTTAATCGCAGGACTGAGAAGGACTGAGCGGGGCTTGACATCGTCAGCCGTCCTCTGCTAAAATACCGCTCGCACGGACCCTTAGCTCAGCTGGTCAGAGCAGTCGGCTCATAACCGATCGGTCCCGGGTTCGAATCCCTGAGGGTCCATACTGATGAAACGACCGTTCGGTCCTGCGCCGGACGGTCGTTTTTATGGGATGCGACTCTCTATCGGCCGGCCCTCTTTCGTTTTTATTCCCTGCAGGCAAAAAACTTTTCAAAAGCGCTTGACGAAGCGCGAAAAAGGTTATATAGTAAGGAGGCTTGAAAAAGCAAGGCCCAGTGGCTCAGTTGGTTAGAGCGCCGCCCTGTCACGGCGGAGGTCGTCGGTTCGAGTCCGATCTGGGTCGTTTTTCTTTTTCCGCGGGTGTGGCGGAACAGGTAGACGCAAGGGACTTAAAATCCCTCGCCCTCACAGGCGTGCCGGTTCGAGTCCGGCCACCCGCACTATAATAATCCGTTGGTATACCAACGGATTTTTACATTTCATCGGCAAATAATCCCTCGCCCACTTTTCAAATAGGCGCAAAATCGGCGCCAAACTTCCGGCTATTCAAAGCCTTTGAGAGCGAGAAGCCGTGAAATCCCTCGCCCAAAAGTTCTAACGGGGTTCGCTTGCAACTCATGGGGGTCCTTTGTCATGTTAGCTGTCCCTATCAAATCAATCTACATCACCTACCTGTCCGTATCCTCGCGGAAGCCAAACTCATTCCGATCATCACTAATCATTGCCTTCG
>JAEEGI010022395.1_pt1 | contig 12481 bp, 8 predicted proteins | sample 8958751 | NCBI WGS metagenome assembly JAEEGI01 (sample SAMN16246545, study PRJNA631951) | gut metagenome | biome: gut microbiome; feature: rumen; material: KS-attached | host: Bos | place: Iran: Karaj | collected 2018-10 | reverse complement strand
AAAAATTGTTTATATAATTTATTAATTATGTATTGTTACTTCAAATTTTCCTTCTACTTCTTTTCCATTTTGTAATATATTAATATAAAAAAAATGTAATTCTTCAGGAGTATCAATGCTTTTAATATTATTAATTTCATTATCATTATTATTATTACTTAAATTAGAATTATTAGAATTAACAATTTTCCTATTAATAGAACTTTGAGTAGATGTAATTTGTTCATTTGAATTTATACTATTTGTTTTCTTATTTTTTTGAAACATATTAATATGAATTACACTTTGTGATTTTTGATGTTTAACTCTTTTATATAATTGATTATAAATAACTTTAATATTATTTACAGAATTATTTGTTTGATTTATTTGATTATTTAATTTTTCTGTTGAAAAAGAATTTGTTGAATTATCTCGATTTTTAAATTCATTTTTTATTATATTATTAAATTTATATTTTTGAGAGTTTAAAGGATTTTTTAAAGCATTTGAAGAAGAATTATTACTCGAATAAAAATATTCATTTTCATTATAATTATTTCTTTTATTCCTATAATTTCTTATATTATTTGAATTTCCTTTTCTTAAATAATTCTTATTTGAATAATTTTGATTATTAAAACCAATATTTTTTTTACTTGAATTTTGACTAGAAGAAAATTGAGAATAAGTTAAAATATGAGAATTAATTGGAGTATTATTTTTTTTAAAATAATAATTTTTTTCTATATTTTTATTTCTTTGTGAATTTGGAGATAATAAAAAATTATTACTTTGTCTATTTGTAGAATAACTATTATATAAATCTGACATTAAATTATTATTTTTATTATTTGAAGAACGATGAAAATAATTATTTAATTGAGATGAATTTTCATTATTTGTTTTTAATACTCTTTGAGTTTCACTTAATAAATTTGTCATATTTAATTTTGTTTGAGTTATTGGTGACATAAAAGTTATATTTTTCAATTTTAAATTTTTTTTATTTAAACCTGAAACATAAGATGACATATTTTAATTTATTTTTTTTTTCATTATTATTATTTTTCAATTTGATTTTTATTTTTTCAATAATTATAATTTTGGATTTATAAAGTATTTTTTTCAATTTAAGCAATAAATTTAAAATGAGAAAGTATGGAAGAAGAAATAGAAATTTAGAGGAAAAGAAAGAAGAAGAAAAGAAAGAAGTAGAAAAGAAAGAAGAAGAAAAAAAAGAAGAAAATTCAATTAATAGAAGAAGATATAATAGAAGAAATATAGATAATAAAGAAATTAAAGAAGAAAATATAAATGAAAATAAAAAAGAGGAAAGTTCATCTCCTTCATCTTTAATAAGAAAAAATAGAAATAAAAGAGAAAGTAAAGAAAAAGATAATATAATAAATGATAAAACAGAAGAAAAGACTCATTCATATAGAAGGAAGAAATATAATGAAAATAATGAAGAAAAAGATAAAACTGAAGAAAAAAATATACAAAGAACTTATCAAAGAAGAAGTAATGGAATAAATGAAAAAGAAAATAAGGAAATAAAAAAAGAAAATAATAAAAAAGAAGAAGTAAAAAAAGAAGGAAAAGAAATACTATTAAATGAAAAAACAGAATTAAAAAATAAATACAATAAAATGGAAAATAATGATGCTGATAAAATATTATGTGATGATTTAAAGAAAATATATAATCAAATAAAAATAAATAATATTGAATTTAAAAATGAAGTTTTTTATAAAAATTTTAATCATTTAATAAATGAAATGGGAACTTTTGATAAAAAAATAAAAAATTATGTTCCAACAAAAAATACTCAAGAAATTTTAGATAATGTTCTTCCACCTGATATTCTTGTTGAAAAATATACTGAAAAAGCAAAAAAAATGAAAGATTAACTTTTTATTATATTTTAAATATTATTTTAATTATTTTTTTTTAAATTATTTTAAAAAATATTTATTTATATTATTATTAACTTTTATTTTGAAAAATTCTAAAAAAAAAATATATAAAAAATAAATGAATTATATAATTTAATCAAAATATTATTATTATCTTTTTTCACGTTCGTTTTTAATATATAATTCGACTTTTCTTTTTTGAGAATTCATATATTGATTAAATATTAATTGTTGAATTTTATTTTCTTTTTCTTCTATTATATCATCATTGATAAATTCCAATTCATCCATTTCAGAATATCTTTTATTTTTAGAACTTTCTTTAGATATATTTTTATCTAAAAATTTACTTCTTATTCTTTTTCCTTTTTTTAAATTCTCTTCAATTTCTTTTTCTCTTAACATATTTAAAAATTCTTTTTTACTATGACATAAGAATAAAATATCAATGTTTTTTTCAGCTTCAATTAAATAATTATTATATAAATTAATTAAATAATCTTCATTATTTAAATCAATATTATTATTATTTTGTTGTAAAACTGAATTTTCTGAATTAACGTTTAATATTGAATTATCTTCTGAATTCACAATAGATTTATCAGTTGTTTTTTCACATAATTTTTTTATATTATTAATTACTCTATCATATTTTAAAGAAACATCAGAAAAAATTTCTTGATTTTCCATATATTTCCTTGTTAAATCTTCATCTTCTTTTATTAAATTGTTATTTAATTTTTTATTTTCTATATCTATTGTTTTAATTGCTTTTATTTCTTTATTATTTTCATTCTCTTTTATAACAATTGAACTTTTTAATTCATTTAATTTCTTATTTAATTCTTCTATTCTTTTTTCAATAATACTTTTTTCTTTTTCTTTAGAAATAACTTTACAAATAGTATAATTAAATTTTTTATCTTTGAAAATAATTTTATCAACCATAACTTTTAAATTAGAAGTTCCAGAAAATAATTTAATTTTTCTAAAAGCTTCTTCTAATTCAATATTTTCTATTAATTTTTTAGTCATTTTTTTATTAAGATAATTATCCAATAAGTATAATAAATGTAAAGTATGTCTTTTATTAATTTCTTCTTTATCATTAATTGAATTTTTAGCATCATGAGCAATTTTTTTTTGTCTATTATATCTTTCATTTGCAGAATTTAAAAACATCCATTTTTGTTCTATTATTGTTTTATAATAACCTAATTGAAGATCAAATTCATTTTTTTTAAAATTATTTTTCTTCTTTTGATCTGCTATTTTATTATATATTTGGTTATATTTTTCTCTTATTTCATTCTCATATAATTTTTCTCTTTGTAATTTAAATTTTAATTTATTTTGTTTTTGTTCATTTATATTTAATTCTTTTATTTTTCCTTCTATATCTATTTTTAATTTGTTTATCATTGTATTATATGTTTTTGTATCAAATATTTCTTCTCTTAATTTTTTTTTATTTTCTGTCATTGCTTCTTTTATATTATCATTCATAAAATTTATTTCATCACTTTTTTTTTTTGTTTTCATATCCATTGTTTCAATTGAATATATTTGCTTTTCTAAATTATCTCTTTCTTTTTCTATTTTCCTTCTTTCTAATATTAAATTGTCATATTCACTTTTTAATCCTATCAATATTTTTGTTAAATCATTTATTTGTTTTTTGCTTAGCATATCTACGTTTTCATCTACGGATGCTAAATAATATTTCTTTCTGTTTGATTCCATATAACTTCCTTTTATTTTCTCATAATTTTTGGATTCATTGTTAAAATCGTAATTTAACATTTTAATTTTTATTTATTTTAAAAAATGAAAAATTATTATTTTCTTTTCATTTTATTATTACCAAAACATATAATCAAAAAAAAAGTAATTAAATTAACTTATTATAAATTCTTTATAGAATAAGTATTTATAAATACCAAATTAATTAACTATATAAAAAGTAAATAAATTCATTTAAAAAACAATTTCAAAACATAATTAATCATCATACAAAAAAATATATTTCCCAAAAAAACAAAAAAAATCAATTAACATTATTAATAATACTTTTCATCATTTTAACAAATTCTTCAAAACTTAAAGAACCATCATGATTAATATCATTTTCATCAAAGCATTTTTTTAACTGTTGTTGAGCTTTAATATTATTTTTATTTTTTTCATTTTGATAAAATAAATTTGTGACTTCTTCAAGAGTAATATTTCCATTTCCATCCCGATCAAAATAATTAAAAGCAAATTTAATAAAATCTCCATTTAAAAAATATTGTTTATCAATAGCAGCTCTAATAAATTCTTCATATTCAATAAATCCATTATGATCAGTATCAATATGATTAAAAATTAATTCAACTTCATTTTTTAATTTATCACCTTCAGAATATAAATATTGTTGTAATCCATTAAATAATTCTTCTTTAGAAATTTTTCCATCTCCATTTTCATCAATTTTATTAAATAATTTAATAGCATCATGAGCTTGATTTAATTGAGTATTATTATGTACTAAATAAGCAATAACAGCACATCTTAAAATATTATCACTTCTATAATTAATTAAATTACCAATTAATTTAATGGTATTCATTTCATTTATTGAATTTATTTCATTCATTTCTTTCGAAATTTCAATTGAAAACCAGTTATGTTTTAAAGCTTCTTCAGCAGATAATCTTTTCTTACAATCTATTATTAATAATTTCCTTATTAAATCTTTTGCATTTTCTGATATTATTCCCCAAGGATAACTTTCCATATCATATTTACCTTTTTGAATTTTATCAAATATTTCTTTCTCATTTTTACCATTAAATGGTGTTTTCCCAGTTAACATTATATACATTATTACTCCACAAGACCATAAATCACATTTTTCATTATAATTTTTATTTAAAACTTCAGGAGCTATATAATATGAACTTCCTATTAATAAATGTTCTTTCTTTGTTTTTGAAAAAACTTTCGCTGTTCCAAAATCTATTATTTTTATTGGATGAAATCCATTCTTCATTCTTTTTACTATTAATATATTTTCTGGCTTTAAATCTCTATGAACTATTTTCATATTATGACAATAATGAATTGCTAATAATATTTCTCTCATATAATATGCTGATAATTCTTCATTAAAAGGTGCTTTTGATTTTATTTCCTTTAATAATTCTCCTTCTTGACAAAATTCTGTTATTATATTATATTCCATTTTTAAAGAAAAAAAATCTAATATTTTTAATATATTTGGATGGTCCATTTTTTTTAAAAGTTCTATTTCATTTAATAAATTTTCTTCATTTATTTTATTATTTGGATTTTTTTTTATAACTTTCATTGCATAATATTTATGTAATTCTCTATGTTTTACTAAATATACCGTTCCATAAGAACCTGAACCTAAAGTTTTTTCTCTACAATATACTAAATCTGGTTCTTGAGAAGATTTAGATATAAAAACATTTGAATCTATTGATACTATTATTTTATTTTGCTTTTTTTTATTAGTTATATTTTGCTTTTGAACTGTTTTTGGACTTAAATCTCTATCTAATGATGTTATTGTTGATTCAAAAAAATCATTTGATTCTTTAAAAGTTATTTTACTCTTTCTTCTTTGATCTATTTTTGTCTTCTTTTTATTTATTGATATTTGTGATTTTTTGGTTAAACATGTTGATCCCATTATACTATATTTTGAATATTTAATTTTTGGAAATTTATTTATTTTTTTATTTTTTTCTTTCAAAAGGATTTATTTTTCATAAAATTTTAATAATAAAAAGCTTTATTTATTGCTGCTCTATTGAAGTTTAGTATTCATTTTCTTATAATTATAACATTAATTAAAACAACAAATTCTTTAATTTCCAATTAATAATTTGAATAACATTATTTATTAATTTAAATTTAATAAAAAAACAATAAAAAATTTAAATAAAATAAATATAATATAATTTATCCTGAACTAAAGGAACTTTTCCTTCTACTAATAGAAACTTTCCTGATATTATTTTCAAATTCTTCTTTACTCATTTTTAATTTAACATAATCTATTTTTAAAATATATTGAGCAGCAAATTCCATTTGTGTTAACAAGAACCCATTAATTCCTTTTTGACTATTTCCGAGAAAGCATTTAATATAATAAATATTACTAAAAAATCTTTTAGGTTTAGCTTTAATAATAATATATTGAAAAATAGGACTTAAATCATCAGCTCCAGCATCATCATTTTTTCCAGTAGAAAATTTAATAGTAGTATTAATAGTATTATGTGCTTCTGCTATTGATTTTAATTTATCAAAAACTGTTTTTCCTTCATCTATCTTACTTATACATTTTTCTGCAAATTTCAATTCATTTACATATATTTTCTTCACATCTAATTTATCTGGTGTTATCCATGATAATTTACTCACTTTTATATAAAATTCATTGTCTTTTTCAAGAGGATTTTTAGGAAATACTGATTTATATATTTTCTTTAATATGTAGTTTTGAATCCCTTCTTTTATAAATAATTTTTCTATATCTGAATCTTTGTTAAATATTTCTGATTTGTTTATTGAGTTTTGAATTATTTCTATATAGTCATTTAATGTTTTATAAAATTTATGCCTTTGTTCTCCTTTTGCAATATCTTCTTTTACATAATAATTTATTGGATTTGGTAAGTTTATAAATTTCGAATTATCACTATTGAAAATTTTAATGAATTCTGATATTTTTTTTAAAACTATAATATTTGGATCTTTCTTATTTAATAAATTTATTTTCTGTGGTAATTCTGTTGTTATTGAAAATGTTGGAAGTATTTTATCATCTTCTTCATCTTCATTATTATTATCATTATTTAATTTAATTATTAAATTTGAATCAAATTTCGATTTATTAAATATCATATATACTATTATTTCTTGTTTTAATATGAATTTTTCCATTTTCATTAATCTTTCTATTTGTCTTATTTTAAATATATTTTTTCTCGTCTTTTCTATTATTTTCTCAGAGCATCTTTGATTTAAACCAAAACGAGTATTAACAATAGAACTATAATTTCTTAATTTTTGTAGAGTATCATATTCTTCTTTAAATATAATTTCATATAATTTTTGAAGATCATTTGATAAATAATCTTCACTTAACATTTCAATATTATTTGATATATATTGTGAATACCAAATTAAAGGAATTCCATTATATAATTCACTATCTTCAGTATCATCAAAATCATCTAAAGTATATTTTACAGCAAGAAAAAAATTTTTAGAACAATTTGAAATATTTAAATATGGATAATCTTTACTATTTAATAAATTTAATCCAGTTAAAACTGTTTTAATACATATTTTAACTCTATGTAATATAAAATCAATATCATTATTATCTTTTATTTCTGGAAATGTATTTTCTTTGGGATTAAGTAAATTACTATATTCTGGATTTTCTTCTTCTTTAAATATTAAAAAAAATTTCCTTTCTGATTTACTTTTTATAACTAATTGATCTAATTTATATTCATCACTTATTATTCTTCCCATTGTTTTAGAAAATAAATTAAATTTTGGTAAATCTTTAAATTCATCTATATTATTTCTAATTATTTTAATTAAAAAAAGTATATCTTCGATGCTAAAACAAATACATTGAATAGTATAAATTTCTTCTTTATTTTCTTCAAAATAATTATATAATTCATTTCCTTTATATTCAATAATTTTATTATCATTATCATTATTAATATTATTTAATATTAGATTTCTAATAATAGGAAAATCATTTTCTTCTAATTTTTTTTTTAATAAATTATCAACTACTCTAGGTAAAGGAACATCAATTAAATTATCATAAAATTTATTAATTAAGGGAAGAACTTCAATAAGATAATGATTAAATATAGTAAAATCAGTTTCTAAATTAGATTCAAATAAACTTCCTCTATTTATTTGAGTTAAAACTTTAGATATTTCAATTAAACAATTTCTAGTCTTTCTAGATAAAATAGTTGAAGTTATTATTGCATTAATATCACAATTAATTAATATTGGTAATATACATTTTCCAAAAATAAACTCTCCAATAAAAGCATTTTTTTCATATTTACTTATTTTATTAAATTTCTTTTTAATTAACATAAATATTATTTTACAAATACATCTTAATACATAAGGTATTGCTGCAATTTTATCAATTAAACTTTGGATTATTGTATCTATATATTTTTGTATTTTTTGAAAATTTTCTTTATATTTCTTTAATATTTCATATCTTTGTTGTTCTGGAAATTCTTTTAAACTTTTTAAAAATTTTTTATTTGTAAAAATATCTGAATCTTTATTTATTCTTTCTAATTGACGATGATAAAATTCTTTTAAATTAATATCTTTTTCTTTATTATATCTTTCATTTAATTCATTTTGAGTCAAATCATTTTTATAATCATAATTAATATTTGAATTTTTTCTTTTTTTATAATTACTATCAATACTAATATTTGAACTTTGACTATTATTTATAATATTATTTGAACTTAATTTATCTTCTTCATCTTCTTCTTCTTCTTCTTTTTCATTTTTATTTTTCTTTTCTTTTTTATTATATTTTTGCTTTAGAGAATCATTTATTATTATATTACTAAAATTTCTTTTTAATTTTTTTTTTTTTAATTTTTCATTTAATGATTTCTTTATTTTTTCTTCTAAACGAGGAGAATTTAATAAAATAGATTTTTGATTATTTTTATTTATGTAATTATTAAATTTAATAAAATTATTTTTTTTATCATTATTATCTAATTTTTCATCATTTTCCTTATATTTAGTTATTTTTTTATCTTTAGAAGAAGAAGAATTTTTCTTATTTTGTTGGATATTATTTTTATTGTATTTATTATTTATTTTATTATTTATTCCTTTTGTTTTTTGAATAATATCTGCAAAAATTTCTAATTCATTTTCTTCTTCATCTTCTCCTAAACTTTGAATTCTTCCATTTTCAATAAATTTAAAATCATTTTCTTTTTTTTCAACTTCTTCATTTTCTTCTTCGTTGAATCTTTTTAATCTATAACTTTCTGTTCTGTTTTTAAATGAATCATCTTCTTCTTTTTCATATTCATTAAATACATCTTTTAATTGATTTATTAATGTTGATTTTTTAATTTGATTTTTTTCATCTATTTTTTTTATAGGAGAATTTGATTTTAAAATGTTATATTCATATAATTTATTTTCATCTTTTTTTTTTAAAAGTTTTATATTTTTTTTTTTTTAACAACAATTTCTTGGTTCAAAATTTTTTTTTTGAAAATTTTTCGGGTTAATATTTTTATCATATTTTTTTTCATTCATGTAATCTCTTTTATAATTAAAATTTTGATAATTATCATTTTTACTTTTAAATAAATGAATAAATTTATCTGATTCTAATCCTTCTAAATTTTTATAATTAACATTATTATTATATGAATTACAATTATCATTAATTCGACAAATATCTTCTTCAACAAGTAAATTATCATTATTAAAGGCATCAATTAAATCATTTGCAATAACACTTAATTCATCAGAAGATTTATCATTCTTATTTTCTAAATTATTATTCTTATATTTATTTAAATATTCATAATAATATGAAGCAGAATTATTTTGATAATTTATTGGTTTATAATTATTAATAAGATAATTATTTGTATATGGATTAACTGAATACTGTTTTAAAGGATTTTTTGCTCTATTATTTATTATATATTTATCTAAATTACTTGAATTATAATTTTCACTTAAAATATTATATGGTTCATTATTTGAATTTATTGAATATGAATTTTTAGAATTAAGAGAAGAATTTGATATTGAATTAGGAATTGGGTAATTTTTATAATAGTTATTTATATTATTATTATTTATATTATTATTAATTATATTTTCATCTTTTAGATTATAATTTTCTTTATTTTTATAATATTGATAATTCTTATTTTCTTTTGAGAGAAAATCTTTTAATTGAGTAATTTTATTTTTTAATAAATCAAAACTTATTTTCATATCCATTATTTCTTTACTTGTTATCTCATTGGGTTCATAATGATATTTTAAATTATTTTTTTCATATATATTTTCAGCAGAATTATTTTTATAGAAAAATCTATCACTTTTATTTCTTCCATAATCACTTATAACACTGTTAAAATTCGAATAATAATATTTATTCTGATTTTCAAATTTTAAGTTTTGATTAAATGTGCTTTTAATATTAGTAATTGGATTATTAAAATAATTTTGAGGATAATTATAATAAGGTAATCTATGAGATAAATGATGGTTATTAATATTTATAGATGAAGATGAAAGTCTCATTTTTATATATTTATTTTATGAAATAAAATTTTTATTAAATTAACAAATTAATTGAATATAATAAAAAAAATAACTTAAAAAAAATGGAATCCACAGTTTCAAAAAATACAGAATTTTTATCATCAACAGATAAAGATATAGATGAATATTTAATGCGTGATTCACCAGTAAATTTCAGAGAGGGATTATATCCAACAAAGGAGAAAGACATAGTATGTGACAGTGAAGATTTAAAACAAAAATTATTAGGAATAGAAGAAAAATATATAAAACAAAAAAATGGAGAATTAAATGATGAAGGAAAAATATATGTTTGGGATAAACATGGAATAATTATTCCAGAACATTATTTTACTGATCCAAATAAAGACCCTTCAAATAAGAATCCAAACGGTGAAATTGAACAAAATTTAATTGTTGGATATGATAAATTTGGTAATCCTTTATTTTCAAATAAAACTTTAATTGGTTATGATAGAAGAGGTTTACCTATTTATGCTGATAAAATAATTGTTGATTATGATAAAAAAGGAAATCCAATTTTTGCTTCTACTAAAAAAGGAAAGTATGCTAATTTAATTATGCCTAATAGTAAAACTCCTCATACTACTTATCAGGATACTTTCACTGATCCTAATCATAGACTTAAAGCAAAAATTAAGAAATAAAAAATTTTTTTTAAATTAATTTTTTGTGAAATTTTAAATCATTATATTAATAATAAAGAAAAAAAAATTTTATTAAAAATTAGAAAAAAGTTTATTTAGAATTATTCCATGAATTTTTCATAGGAATTCCATTAGAATCTTTATAAAAATTAATAGCAATTAAAATACCATCAATAGCTTGCCAAAGAACATAAATTAATCCCATAAAATTAATAAAATAGAGAAAATTCTTATTTTTAATTTGATTATATTGTAAACAAGGAGAAATTGCAGTTAAAATAAAAGTGATAAATGCAAAAGTGAATTTAAAAAATCCTAAAGTATAATTTCCTAAATAAAAATGACCAGCTCCTAAACCTAATAAAAATTCTAAAATAAAAACTTTAGATTGATTTGTTTGTTGATAATTACATTGATAATTTCCTTCCATTTCTTTTATTGTTGTATAATCTCCTAAACATACACATTTATTATCTCTTGTACATATTCCTCTTGATTTTGGACAATTTATTTTGTTACATATTAAAAAATTTTTTGGATTGTGAATACGAGATTTTGTTATTGGAGAATATATTAAAAGAAGATAAATAATTATTAGATTTTTTTTCATTTTGTTTTTTTTTAAATTTATTTATTTTTTTTAAATTTTTTTTTATTTTTTTATATTATTTCACATTTAATGGAAAATTTCATTGTTGTTTATATTGATAATGTTAATAATGGGGAAATAAGAGTTAAAATCAAGGAAGATAATAATAATTATATTAAAATTCAACCACTTGATTTTGAAAAGGAATGTCATTTTGATTTTGATAATTATTATATTGATTTATTTCAAAATATTGAAATAATCCAAATTAACGACTCAAATATTTCATTTCAGGAAAAATTTTTTCCTTTTGAAAATTTAAAAGAATTATATATTAAAAAATCAAATTTAAATAATATTCCTATTAAATTTGTTGAAAGAATAAAAATTAAAGGAGATATGAATAATATAGAAAATAATTTAAATTCATTGGAACAATTTATTGGTGAAGGAAAAATAGAAAAATTAAATGAAATTTATCTTTCTTTTATTTTAAATAATAATAAAAATTTTGATGTTTTTTCTTATTTTATTAAATTTCCAAAATGTTTTGAAAAAGTTTCTTCAATAAAAATTTCAATTAAAGGTAATTTTACTTTAAAAGAACCAGTAGAAAAAATTATTGAAAATATTCAATCAAAAATTAAAAGCTTTATAATAAAATCTTTTTCTGAATTAGAAATTTTTGATTCTTTTATTAATTTAATTGAAGGATTTTCAAAATTAGAAATATTATATTTAAATTCTAATAATAGAAATAATAATTTATTAAAGCTATCTCCTTATTTAGAAAATTCAGAAGATATAGAAATTAATTTTGATAATTATTCAATTGAAAAATTAAGAAAAATTGATTTACCTTTATTTCAATTTAATTTAAAGAAAAAAGAAATTATATTATATGGTGAAGCAAATATTGAATTTTATAATGAAAATAATTTTAATTTTAT
>JAEEGI010022394.1_pt1 | contig 12482 bp, 12 predicted proteins | sample 8958751 | NCBI WGS metagenome assembly JAEEGI01 (sample SAMN16246545, study PRJNA631951) | gut metagenome | biome: gut microbiome; feature: rumen; material: KS-attached | host: Bos | place: Iran: Karaj | collected 2018-10 | reverse complement strand
GTCTGCGGATTCATCAGCACAGCACCAACCGTCTTGGCGTTGGTCTCTGCCTGGGTCGCAGCGATCCATTTCTCTACGATAGCCTGAATATTATAGTCCAGCGTCAAACGGATGGTATCGCCGTCTTCCGGCTCTTTCCGAACCGTCTCCAGAATGTTGTCACTGTTGACGTAGGTATATTCCATACCGTCGTTTCCGAGCAGCTCGTTATTGTAGCGGCTCTCCAGGCCGTAAATGCCGTTTCCGTCCTGCGTAAATCCCAGCACGGAACAAGCCAGCGTGCCGTAGGTATAATTTCTGCGGTAGCTCTCTTCCAGCCAGATACCGTTGACATTCCGGTCTGCCTTTTTATCTTCAATAAACTGCTCCACCTCAGCAAATGTCAGGCCCTTTTTCAGGACAACATAACTGCTGTTCGGGTTCTCTGCGATCTTCGCACGCAGCTCTTCTGTTGGAATCTGGAAATGCTGCTCGATCAGAGCAACGGTCGGCTCTAAGTATTTATCTTCTTTGTAGAGGATGACTTTCGGATCCAGGATCAGATTGTAGACTTTTGTACTGGTAGCCAGCTGCACGTTGTTGCGGTCGATGATGTCGCCGCGCTTTGCAGTCAGCGTAGTCGTAGCTGTTTCCGATTGAGCCAGAGCGGCTTTGGCGTATTTATCGCCGTCAAAAGCGAGGATCCAGGCAAGACGCACGACCAGTGCGGCAAGACAGACACCAAAAATAACCGCGATGATCCCGAACCGCTTCTGCATCAATCTTCCGTATTTCTGGTTCTTGTCCTCTTTCCGGTTTGTCCGGCGCCGAGGTTCTGCCTTTCTTTCCCGTTTCATATAAATCTATTATACACGAAATACCAACTAGTTAGTTGGTATTTCTGCTACTTGCTGAACATATTCAGATTCGGACGAATCATAGGTTCGGATCTGTCCCGAGGTGCTTCGGACCATGCCGAGTTCCGTTGTCGCAACCTGTACGACGTAGTTCAGATCCACGGCACTGTTCAGGTCGTACTGTCTGGAATCGTTCTGGGCTTTCAGCTCAGAGACTTGAGCCTCCAGTACGTTGATCTCCCGCTTCAGTCCGTTGTTTTCTCCTGCGATGCCAAGCATCGCCACGCACAAAGCTACGAGTAAGACAGCTGCGGCACAGATCAGGAAAAAGTTGATCATCTTTTTCTGTCTGGACACCTTTCGTGTCACCTGCTTTTGTCTTTCTGTTCTCTCCTTCGGAAGACGAATGCGCACAACCTCAGGTTCCACCCCTCTGCGGACCGTGTTACCTTCGGCAAAAATCCGCTCTACACTATTCATTTGTGGTCTGCTGTTGATTGTTCTCGCTCTCATTTCCTCGTTCAAACACTCGCAGCTTTGCGCTGCTCGCTCTTTTATTTTTTTGACATTCCTCATCAGAAGGAATGACAGGCCTCTTAGTTACAACACATCCCTTGCTTTTTCTTCCGCAGGTACAGACCGGGAAGTTTGGCGGACAGATGCATGGATCTTCAGCTGTCCGGAATGCGTTTTTGACGATGCGGTCCTCCAGGGAGTGGAAGGTGATGATTGCAAGTCTTCCTCCCGGATTCAGAGAATCGATCATCTCATCTATCGAATCCTTTAAAACATCCAGCTCTGCGTTCACTTCAATACGGAGCGCCTGAAATGTTTTCTTCGCGAAGCCTTTCTTACCTTTCCTGACCGATGCAGGGATTGCTGCCTCGACGATATCGGAAAGCTGCTTCGTCGTTGTGATCTCGTTCTTCTCTCTTTCGCTTACAATGTGCTTGGCGATGTTATTGGCGAATTTTTCTTCACCGTATTCCCGGATGATCCTTGCCAGGTCTTCTTTGGAATACGTATTTACAATGTCTTTCGCACTCACCGCGCCGTCGCGGTCCATCCGCATGTCCAGAGGAGCATCTTCTTTATAAGAAAAGCCGCGTTCCGGATTGTCGATCTGATAGGAGGAAACTCCGATATCAAGCAGGATGCCGTCGACCTTTTCGATGTTTAATTCATCAAGGATCTTTCGGATATTGACGAAATTGTTTTTTACCAGGGTGATTTTTTCTTCAAAACCGGCCAGCCGCTTAGCTGCTGCCTTAAGGGCTTCTGCGTCCTGATCGATCCCGATCAGACGTCCGGTTGTCAGCCGCTTCACAATTTCCAGGGAGTGTCCGCCGCCACCAAGCGTTCCATCTACATAGATGCCGTCGGAGTGGATGTTTAAACCTTCCAGACATTCATTCAGAAGAACGGACGTGTGTTTAAATTCCAAATCCCCACTCTCCCATATGTTCAGCGATATCATCCATATTGTCGTAGGTGGAGCCCTTCTCCCAGGCTTTCTTATCCCAGATCTCGATTCTGGCTCCGGTGCCGACCATGGTGATGTCTTTCTCCAGTTCCGCGAAATCTCTTAAGTTCTGCGGAAGAAGGATCCGTCCCTGTTTGTCCAGTTCTGCGTCCATGGCACCAGCCATGAAATGCCGCACGAATTTTCTGGCGTCTTTATTGGCAACAGGCAGGCTGCGGAGTTTTTCGGAAAAGCTTTCCCACTCTTCAGACGGAAAAACCCACAAGCAGCCGTCCAAGCCCTTCGTTACCACGAACCGTTCACCAAGCAGTTCCCGGAATTTCGAAGGGACTATGATCCTGCCCTTAGCATCTATGGAATGGTTGTATTCACCCATAAATTGTGTAGGCACCTGTTACCTCCCAGCGACATTCGTCAAATTTATACTTAAGCGCAAAGCGCGTCGTATATGAATTGAAAAGTTGTTGTGTGTTAAATCGTTTGTTTGCAGTGTCGTTTGTTTGCTGTGCTGTTTGTTTGCTGTGCTGTTTGTTTGCTGTGTCATCAGCCTGCATCAGCGTGCATCGTCGGCGCGAAGCGTCGTATATCTTACAGCGAGGTTTCCACTCGCGAATCTTTAACTTAAGGAGCGCCGTGCCATTTACTCACAGACAACCTTTTGCAAATAAAAACCGGTGTTGAAGCTGCGAGTCTTTCCCACTTTGCTCCACTAAGTCCCACTTTTCACCACTTTTACCGAAATTTTACTACCACATTACCGAAAAAGCAACACCTTTTTGCGAACTTTTTCATTATTTTTTCTATTTTTTTCTTGAATTTCTGGCAGAAAAGCTGGACTGATCATTTTTGCCATTTTCAGCGTGATGAGAATACGTTCCGGGTTCGTTTTTTTCCCTCTCCAAACCCGAGATTGCGTTCTGGGTTCGCTTTTTCTTCCTCGCCAAACCCGAGATTGCGTTTTGGGTTCGTTTTTTCTTTCCCGTTGACCCCGAGATCGCGTTTCGGGTTCGTTTTTTTCGATTGTTTACGAATAAAAACGAACCCGGAACGCAATCTTGAGCAAATCCATGCTGCAGAAACGAACCCGGAACGCATTTTTATCAACAAAAAAGACCGGTGCATCAGCACCGGTCCTTGCTTCCCCCGACGGAACGTCGGGGGAGCCCCGCGGCTTTGAGCGGTTCAGGGAAACTCGCTAGAGTTTCTTCATATCGCCCCATTTGGGAACCCTCTCCCAAGTTCACGTTATTTCTATTTATACTGTTAAATCAAAGCCCTCATGATCCGACTTTCACTTCCGACAGGATCTTCAATGCGCCCGTCGGGCAGGCCTCTGCACATTTCAGGCAGTCTTTGCAGCCGGCGATCGTTTCCGGATCATTAAATTCCGGACGAATCACAGTGGTAAATCCACGGCCAACCAGACCTAAGATGCCCTTCCCTGCCACTTCATCGCAGGTACGCACGCACAGATTGCACATGATGCACTTCCGCTGATTCCGCTCAATGGAAACCAGTTTCGTCTCCACAAATCCCGGATGGAACTTGCCGGCCAGACGGCCCGGATCGATCGGGGTGCAGTTCGCACATTTGATCAGCGAGCATTCTGCGTAATCATGGCAGCCGCATTCCAGACATCTCTTTGCCTCGTTCATCACTTCTTCTTCACTCAAGTTGATCACGATATCAGCAAAGTCCCTCTTTCGTTCCTCAGCCGGGCGCAGCGGAACCTTGATCCTCGGCTTGCGCTCTTTTGCAGCCAGTTCTGCCTTCACCTGCTCCAGATCACGACGGATTGAAACAAAAGGCGCTTTATACGGCTTGAGTTCTCCGTTCAGATAGCTGTCCACCACCTCGGCACAGCGGTTGCCGTCACCGATAGCCTGAATAGCAATACCCGTCTTGTTGTGTGCTGCATCACCGATGGCAAAAACACCGTCCACGTTGGTGCAGAAGGAATCCTCATCGATCTCAATAACGCCGCGCTGGTTCAGCTTCACGTTCATGCCGTCTGCATTGATCCGCTGACCAATGGCAGCAATAACGGTATCCACTTTCAGTGTTTCAAAAGCGCCTTCCACAGGAACCGGGCTTCTTCTGCCGCTCGCATCCGGAGCACCCAGCTCCATGACCTGCAGCTTGATCTCGGATACCCGTCCGTCTTTGGAGATGATCTCAGACGGATTAGTCAGGAATTTATAGATGACGCCCTCTTCGATGGACTCTTCAATCTCTTCATCTGCTGCCGGCATCTCATCTCTGGTTCGTCTGTAAATAACATAGACGTTCTTAGCCCCAAGACGGACAGCGCTACGGCAGGCATCCATAGCTGCGTTGCCGCCGCCTACTACAGCTACATTTTCGCCGATGTCATACGGAATGCCCTGTACATCACGGCGGAGGAATTCGATCGCGCCGATCACGCCTTCTGTATCTTCACCAGTGCATCCGATCTTAGCAGATTTCCATGCGCCAATGGCAACGATCGTCGCATCCGCACTTCTGCGGATCTCTTCAAAGGTAACATCCTTTCCGACATGGATGCCGTTCTTCATATGGACGCCCAGATCTTCGATCAGTTTTACTTCTTTTTCTAAAATATCTTTCGGCAGTCTGTATTCCGGAATACCGTAATACAGCATACCGCCCATTTTATGCATTGCTTCGTAGATCGTGACATCGTGGCCTTTCCGTCTCAGAAGGAAAGCAGCCGTCAGTCCGGAAGGACCGCCGCCAATGATCGCGACCTTCTTGCCGGTCGATGGCGCAATCTCCGGAACATAAGGATTCTCTTCCAGGTCCTTCAATCCGGCAAATCTCTTCAGGTATGCGATAGAGACTGGCGATTCCACATACTGTCTTCTGCAGTCCTGCTCACAAGGATGCGGGCAGACAGACCCGATACTAGCCGGCAGCGGGAATCTTTCTTTCACAATACGTACCGCATCATGATAGTCACCTCTGCTGATAGCCTTCACATAAGCCATGCAGTCTGTTCCTGCCGGGCAGCGAAGGGAACACGGTCCTTTGCAGTCGCCGTCATGATCACTCATCAAAAGTTCCAGAGCGATCTTCCTTGCCTTTGTCACACGCTCGGAATCGGTATATAAGATCCAGCCGTCTGTCGCTACCGTGGAGCAGCTTCTCATCAGTTTTGGAAGGCCTTCGCCCTCTACCAGACATACGCCGCAGGCGCCGTAGTGTGCCACTCTCTCATCATTACAAAGCGTCGGAATATAAACGCCGTTCTTTTCAGCGATCTGGAGGATGGTGTCACCCTGATTTCCGATACATTCTTTTCCATCTATAATAATCTTAATCTCACTCATAACGGCCTCCTACTCTACGCTGATCGCATCAAACTTACAAAGCGTCATGCAGTGTCCGCACTTGATGCACTTGGACTCATCGATCACATGCGGCTTCTTGGTCTCGCCGCTGATGGCTTTGACCGGGCAGTTCCGTGCACACATCGTACATCCCTTACATTTCTCAGGATCGATGCGGTAATGCAGCAGATCCATACACTCGCCAGCCGGACATTTCTTGTCGTTGATATGAGCCTCATACTCATCGCGGAAATACCGGATAGTCGTAAGCACCGGGTTCGGAGCGGTCTGCCCCAGACCGCAGAGTGCGCCGTCTTTGATCGCGTTGCAGAGTTCTTCCAGAAGTTCGATGTCGCCGTCTTTTCCATTCCCCTCAACAATACGAGTCAGGATCTCCAGCATTCTTCTGGTGCCGATGCGGCAGTGCACACATTTTCCGCAGGATTCCTTGGATGTGAAATCCAGGAAGAATTTGGCCATGCCGACCATACAGGTGCTCTCATCCATTACGACCATACCGCCCGATCCCATGATCGCGCCGGTTGCGGAAAGAGCTTTATAATCGATCACCGTATCCAGGAGCCTCTCCGGAATACATCCGCCGGACGGGCCGCCCATCTGTACAGCTTTGATTTTCTTATCTTCACGGATGCCTCCGCCGATATCAAAAATGACATGACGCAGCGTTGCACCCATCGGGATCTCCACCAGACCGCCTCTTTTAACTTTGCCGGTCAGTGCAAAGACCTTGGTTCCTTTGCTGCCTTCCGTACCCATAGCTGCAAACGCTTCACCGCCGTTGTTGATGATCCATGCCACATTGGCAAACGTTTCCACGTTATTGATATTGGATGGCTTCATCTTATAGCCGGCTGCTGCCGGGAACGGAGGTTTCAGACGCGGCATCCCGCGCTTGCCTTCCAGAGATTCGATCAGGGCCGTTTCCTCGCCGCATACAAATGCGCCGGCACCTGCCATATAACGGAACTTGCAGGAGAAACCGCTGCCCATGATGTCATCGCCGATAATGCCTTCTGCCTTTGCCTGTGCAATGGCATTTTCCAGACGGATGATTGCCAGCGGATACTCTGCTCTGACGTAAACGATCGCTTCGCTGGCGCCGATGGCGTAAGCCGCGATCAGCATACCTTCGATCAGATTATGCGGATCGCTTTCGATGACGGCACGGTCCATAAAGGCACCCGGGTCGCCTTCGTCTGCGTTGCAGATCAGATACTTTTCTTCACCCTCGCTGCCGCGGGCTGCGTTCCATTTGAACCAGGTCGGGAATCCGGCACCGCCGCGTCCGGCCAGTCCGGAAACCTTAATCTCTTCGATGACCTCTTCCGGTGTCATGGTCTTAAGCACTTTCTCCAGTGCCTTATATCCATCTTTTGCTTTATAGCTGTTGATATCGGTCGGATCGATGATGCCGCAGTTGCGGAGTGCGATTCTTGTCTGCTGGGAAAGGAACGATGCATCATCATCGCTGATCATCATTGGCTTCAGCTCATCCAGATTGTTCTGCAGAACTGCGTTAACGATTTTTTCTGCGTCGCCTTCTGCCACATGGACCAGTCTTGCCTTTAAATCCTCACCTTCGTAAAGATCGACGATCGGCTCCAGGAAGCACATGCCGATACATCCGGTTGTCTCAAGCGAAAAATCAGAAGGATTTGCCCGTAGAGATGCCAGTGCGTTATACACTTTTCCGGCGCCGGCTGCGATACCGCAGCTGCCCTGTCCTACTACGACTCTCATGCGATCTCCTCCTTCCTGTTTTTGAATTCATTCAGGATCTCAACCGCCTTATCCGGCGTCAGAGAACCAAAAGTTTCTTCATTGATCATCATGACCGGAGAAAGGGAGCAGCATCCCAGGCACGCCACGTTTTTCAGCGTGAAGAGACCATCCTTTGTGGTCTCACCATTCTGGATCCCCAATTCATTGGTGATTGCCGCTTCAATACGATCTGATCCGTTGACATGGCAGGCCGTACCCTTGCACAGCATGATCAGATACTTTCCGACAGGCTCCAGACGGAACTGCGTATAGAAGGTGGCAACACCCATCACCTTCGCCGGAGTCGTGCCTGTCTGGGCCGCTACATAATAGATCACATCCGATGGCAGATAACCGTAAATATCCTGCGTTTTCTGCAGGATGCCGATGAGGCTTCCGGCGTCTCTGCCGTACTCATCCAGCACTGCATCCAGTGCTTTTCCTTTTTCGTCCTTGCAATCACACATAGAGGTCGTTCCTTTCTTTCTTGTTTATAAAAGTATTACATTAATAATACAGGCAATACATTTAATGTAAAAAATGTATTACATGTTGTAAAAATCCAGTTTCAATTATATTAAAACAGGCAACAAAAATATATAATTTGTTGCCTATTTATTGTATTATTTTTAAAACAATGTGCGGTATTCAGTTGCACAGATTCCGTTATAAATCAGCTATTCCATATCAGCGGAATATTCCTCGCCTTCTTCAAAGACCGGATCCAGAAAAGCAACAACCTTGTCCTTAACTGCCTTCATCTCCGGCGGGATCTCCTCTCCCGTATACCATCCGCTGAACTGTCTTCCATCCGCTGTCTCCAGAGTAAATCCGTAATAATCGGCATCGCCAGGATGGAATGTCGGCGGCATAATGGACCAGTTTGTCAGTTCATAGAGATTGCACTCTTCCACCAGTTCCTTGACCTTTGCAAAATAGCCATCCGGGATCATGATCGTAAGATCTTCTTCCTCAGAGTCATCCAAAGACCAGACATACTTGTGCAGGCAGGTAATATAATCCGTATCCCTTCCCGGCATCAGGATATTGCCATAGCTGTAGAACGTTTCCCCTTCATTATAAGCAAAATCGAAACGGGTAAACACATAGGATTCCTCCGGCGGAAGCACCTGTGGGTGCCCGTTCACAGCAAACACTTCCCGGAAGAATTTCAGGAGCGCACCGCTCCACTCTGCCTCCGGATCCCCGTCCAGATAGAAATAAAGCCTCTCTCCGGATGCATACTCAGCCGACAGATAACACGGGGAATACTCTTCCGGCAGACCGGAGGTATATCTGTTTTTTCCATTCCACTGGACCAGATCATATTGTTCAATGATCTCTTCCACTTTATCCAGCACCGCTTCTTCCACTTCGCAGCCGATCTGGTAGCGTTTATCTTCGGTCAGTGTCAGTTTCCCATCGATTGGTTTTAAGGAAAAGCTGTATCGATAGCCGCCTTCTGCCGGATCTGTTTCATAACGGTAGAAACCGGTCTCCATAGAAACCAGTTCTTTTGATTTGATCTCTTTTGGGGCACTCGGGTCAGAGTGATCGATAACGCCTCCGGAAACCGGATCATCACTTGGACTCTTCTCGCATCCGGACATCATGAAAACACCTCCTATAAGAATGAAACCTAAAAGGAGACTCAAACCTCGTATCAGGACTTTTCTACAGTTCTTTTCTTTTCTCATGTCAGCTTTCTATCGGTCAGTTTTAAAGATCAGTCTACAAATTCGATCGTAACATCATGTTTCAATGCCAGCTGCGCTTCTGCTTCCACACATTTGGTAATACCGGTGATGACCGGACAGACCACATGTACCGGAAAATGTTCTGCTGCATAATCAAACAGCGGTCCGCGTCCCGGTTTCTGCAGACACACTTCATACGCATCCAGCGTATCGCCCAGCTCTTTCATCATATTCTGTACTGCTTCACATCCGCAGGCTACTTTGACCTTGATTTCAGTTGGCTCGTCTTCATCTGCCTCTGCGGTCACAATCGTCTTAAAGCCGCATGGACCTGGCTCTACTTTTACTTTTGTCATATCTGTAATCTCCCGTTATCTGTTTCTTAACAATTATTTGGACAATTGTTAAAGTTTTATTACTTTTTAAACAAGCTGTCGATGGCGTTTCCGATAAAGGACTCCACAACGTCGCTGATCTCCGTGCCTTTCAGCGCTGCCATCGCTTTCTTCTTGCTGTCTGCATCTGCTTTCCTGTAAAGCTGCACCAGCTTTTTCTCCGTAGCCGTTACCTGCATGGAACTCTTGGATGCAGTAGAACTGCTCTGCTTTGGTTTACTGCCAGATGTTTGTTTCGGTTTCGTAGTGCTGGTTTTTCCCTGCTTGCTGTAGGTGCTGCTGGCCGCCGCATCCGTCAGGGACTTCTGCGTCACGCCCGTCACCTTTGCGATCTTCTTCAAAGCCTCATTGGTAAGTCTTATTTCTCCGCGCTCTGCCTTGCTGATATCAGAGGCAGAAACACCCTTTACCTTTCTGGCCAGCTCTTCCTGTGTCAGCCCGGCATCCGTCCGTGCTTTCTTGATCAGCTTTCCAACTTTATTTGCCATAACCCCTCTCCTTTTTAAAACCACAGTTAATACATTTTTCATAATTATAGACTATATTACATGCACCGTAAAATTTATTTTTCAAATTTTTTATCAAATCGATGTAGTATTTCCGTTTCGATCCGTAGTATATAATTGAGGCGGAAAGGAAAAGCATGGAAGACAATAAAATCATTGATTTATTTTTTAAACGATCAGAGCAGGCCATCTCGGAGTTATCCGCAAAGTACGGAAAACTCTGTGAGAAGATTGCCCGCAATATTCTGAACAATGCGTCCGATGCCGAGGAATGCGTCAATGACACATACCTGGGTGTCTGGAACAGTATCCCCCCAAACCATCCCGACTCTTTGTCGGCGTATGTCTGCCGGATCGCCCGCAATCTTTCACTCAAGCGCTACCAATATAACACAGCCTCAAAGCGCAACAGTATTTACGATACTGCACTGGAAGAGCTGGAAGAATGCATCGCTTCTGCAAAAGATGTAGAAGGCGAAGTGGAATCCGCAGAACTTACAAAGACGATTGAGCAGTTCCTCGACACCTTAAGTGAGAGGGACCGGGTCATTTTCATGCGGCGGTACTATTTTTCTGATGCCTATGCAGACATCGCTCTGCAGACAGGTCTTTCTGAGAAAAATGTCTCCGTCCGTCTTACCCGCCTTCGCAGCAAACTGAGGAATTATCTGAAAGAGAGGGATTATATCGTATGAATACCAAACAGTTTTCGGAAGCGTTAAGCAACGTAAACGACAAATACATAAATGAAGCACTGGCTCCTGATGAGCTGCTGCAGCAACAGGAAGAAATCTCCACGAACGATGTTCTTTCTGCGCAGGCCGCTCCCGCCAAAGCAGCGCAAACGCCTAAAAAACTGCGTACACATCTGAAGGTGTGGCGCGCCATCGCCATCGCCGCCTGTGCGATCCTGGTGATTGGCGGCGGACTGGCTGCATGGGCAGCCCTGGACGGAGCTTCTTATAAAAGCGCCGATTCCTACCGCGATTACGAAACAAGCGGCATGCCTTCCTACAGTGGTACAACGCCTTCCTATAACGGCGCCTATGACAGCAAAGATGAGATGGCCTACGAAGCAGAGGCTGCAGGCGAATATGCAATGGATGAAGACGTCAGTTTCATGCCAAATGAACAGCCGGCCGGCGGAAAAGACAGCGGCATGACCGGAAATGTCATAACGGATGATGGCGCTGTCCTGAATCCGGCAGAAAACGGACTCAAGATCATCTACACTGCATATATCAACATGGAAACCACGCAGTTTGATGAGTCGGTCAGACAGATCGAGGAGCTGGCTAAAAAGAACAATGCCTACTTTGAAATGGCAGGCGTCAGCAGCGCTTCCACGTATTACCGTTCTGCAAGTTACGTCGTCCGCGTCCCGGCCGATCAGCTGGATTCCTTCCTGGAAGGAGCGCAGGGGATCTGCACCGTCACCAGCCTCCAGAAATATGCAGAGGATGTCTCGGAAAGCTACTTTGACGTTGAAACACGCTTAGAGACAGCTAAAACCAAGCTGGCAAGACTGCGCGAGCTTCTGGCTGCAGCATCCGATATGCAGGACATCATCACCCTGGAAAACGAGATCAGCAGTACACAGTATCAGATCGACAGCCTGACCGGCACGCTCAATCACTATGACTCCCAGATCTCCTACTCCACCGTTTCCATCGACCTTAGGGAAGTCTACAAAGTCAATGAAGAAAATGCCCCGCTGACCTTTGGCCAGCACATCACCAAAGCATTTAAGGAAGGTCTGGCCGGATTCGGCAATTTCCTGGAAGGCCTGCTCATCTTCCTGGCGGGCAACTGGATCTGGCTTCTGATCGTAGCCGCTGTGATCGTCGTTGTCATCCTTCTGATCGTCAGAGGCAGACGGAAACACAGAAAACAAAAATAGTAATAGATGAAATATAAAAGCCGGGCATCATCGCCCGGCTTTTTCTTTTATTAAAACTTATGGCCTCCGCCACCGCCGGAGAAACCACCGCCTCCGCCACCGGAGAAACCGCCTCCGCCGCCTCCGGAGAAACCGCCGCCACTGCTGCTGCCGCCTCCACCGCCGCCAGAGAAGAACCCTCCTCCGCCGCTGCTGGAAGAAACACGCGTCTTAGTTGTTGTCGTCTTTTTCGTAACGGCTTTCACATTGAACAGATTCACCGCTGCCATCTTGACCAGATCGATCGGAGGCGCCTTCTTCACGCCCATCGTTGCACCGATAATGATCGCGCAGATCAGCATGCCCAGAAGGATCGACAAAATCGCGTTGCTGATATGTTTCATCGGCTCAGCAATCCGCCCTCCGCCCAGAACCGCAATGATCTGAGCAAACGTGTTCCGTGCACCTTCGTAATACTCCGCATTGGATAAGCTCTTATAGTTGTTATCCGTGATGACATTGGCCTTTGCGGTGGTCAGCACATCATAGTTTTTCCCGTCCGAGAAAATATAGAA
>JAEEGI010022387.1_pt1 | contig 12483 bp, 8 predicted proteins | sample 8958751 | NCBI WGS metagenome assembly JAEEGI01 (sample SAMN16246545, study PRJNA631951) | gut metagenome | biome: gut microbiome; feature: rumen; material: KS-attached | host: Bos | place: Iran: Karaj | collected 2018-10 | reverse complement strand
AAGGAGCACTTGAACTGAAATTCGTTCTCGACGAACCCTTTGCTTATCATGGTGGCAACCTGCTGGTTCAAGTCGATGTGACCGAGCCTGGTGAATATGGCGCAACCTATTTCTGGGGCACCGCTTCTGAAGATGAAAACGTTCCAAACTGCACCTACTTTGAAAACTATAATTATAGTGGAGATTTCCAAGCACAAGATCTGTCCAATTTCCTTGCCCGCGCCACCTTTGGTTACACCCCTGGCAACAAGTACTATGTGTGCGGCGGCTTCAACGGCTGGAATGCTGTAGAACCTCTCGAAATCACTGCCGACGGTGCAACCTTCGACGCAGTGCAGACCGATGATCCCAAGTGCCTCGATTTCAAACTCCTCACTCCTGGTGAGAACGACTGGATCTGGCTCGGTGGTATCGATGAGAACAATGTGGGTTACTTCTATCTGTACCAAGAAATGCTGACCGATGGCACTGAAATCACACTCTACGATGATGGTGCGAACTTCCGCCTGCCCGCTGCTGGCAACTACACCATCCAGCTTGTTGAAGATACCGAGAGCAAAGACGCTGTTACCAACATCAAGATGGTTGTCACGCAGAACAATGCCATTTCTACTGCTGTCAACGACATCAGCGCTAAGACTGTTGCCAATGTGAAGTATGTGAACCTGGCTGGTGCCGAGAGCAACAAGCCATTCGACGGTGTGAACATCATGGTTACCACTTACACCGATGGCACCAAGTTAGCTGCTAAAGTTATCAAATAAGAGATTTCTTATTCAGTAACTCCCATAAAACTCTCGTCCTCTCCAGGGCGGGAGTTTTTTTATTATTTAGCTCACACTTATTAATCACATTATTTTATCAAGCACATTGCTAACAAATCTCCCAAAACCCGTGATCATTATGACAACCAAAACCCGCTTTTCGTTTCATTTTGCCAAAACAGCCTACTTGCTTAAAATTTAGAGATTTAACGAAGTTTTCACCTCTAAAATTTTTTATTGTCCACTTTATGCCTAACTTTGCCCCCGAAATTCATGAAATGTCTTGTGAAATCAAGTTATTAAACACTTAAATTCCGATATGTTAGAAAAAAACAATGTTCGTTTCCGTCAGAGCATCGTCGTCCGTTTCTCAGGCGACAGTGGCGACGGTATGCAGCTCGCCGGTAACATCTTCTCGAATGTGTCGGCCGAGATTGGCGACATCATTTCAACTTTCCCCGACTACCCCGCCGAGGTGCGCGCCCCGCAAGGCTCGCTCAATGGCGTGAGTGGTTTCCAAGTCAACATTGGTCACGGTGTGCACACCCCTGGCGATGAGTGCGACGTGCTGGTCGCCATGAATCCTGCTGCACTCAAGCAGAATGTGAAATTCCTCAGCCCCCGTGGCGTGGTCATTGTCGACATCAACTCATTCCAGAAAGCCGATCTGGAAAAAGCCGAGTTCAAGACCGACAAGCCCTACAAGGAACTGCACCTCAACACACAGGTTGTGGAAGTGCCCATGACCGAGATGGTGAAGGCTGCGCTGGCCGACAGCGGCATGGACCTCAAGGCACAAATGAAGTGTCGCAACATGTTTGCGCTGGGTTTGGTATGCTGGCTCTTCAACCTGCCCATGAGCGCACCGCTGCGCTACCTGCAACGCAAGTTTGAGAAGAAGCCCGAAATTTATGAGGCCAATGCCAAGGTGATTCGCGGCGGCTACGACTACGGACACAACATTCACGCTTCGGTATCGAACTACCGCATCGAGACCGACAAGTTCCGCCCGGGCATCTACACCGATGTCAATGGCAACAAGGCCACTGCTTGGGGTCTCATCCTCGCTTCTGAGAAGAGCGGACGCCCCTTGTTCCTGGGCAGTTATCCTATCACCCCTGCAACCGACATTCTGCACGAACTCGCCAAGCGCCGCGACATGGGCGTCAAGGCCATTCAGATGGAAGACGAGATTGGCGGCATCTGCTCGGCTATCGGTGCATCCTATGCCGGACATCTGGCAGTCACTTCAACCTCTGGCCCCGGTCTCGCACTCAAGAGCGAAGGTCTGGGACTGGCTGTGATGGCCGAACTTCCGCTTGTGGTAATCGATGTGCAGCGCGGCGGTCCTTCGACCGGACTCCCCACTAAGACCGAACAGACCGACCTCATGCAGGCCCTCTATGGCCGCAGTGGCGAATGCCCCCTCGTGGTGCTGGCAGCACTCTCGCCTGCCGACTGCTTCCATATGGCATTTGAAGCAGCACGCATAGCACTGGAACACATGACTCCCGTCATCCTGCTCACCGACGCCTTCATCGCCAACGGCTCTTCGGCTTGGCGCATCCCAGAAGTGGGCGACTACCCCGACATTCACCCCAACTTCGTGACTAAGGACATGCGCGGACACTGGACCCCCTACATGCGCAACATCGATTACGTGCGCTATTGGGCTATCCCGGGCACCGAGGGCTTCGAACACCGTGTGGGCGGCCTCGAGAAGGACTACAACACCAGCACGCTCTCTAACAATCCCGAGAACCATGAACGCATGGTCAAGGCACGCGAGCTCAAGGTGCAGAACGTGGCCAAGTACATCCCCGAGCTCGAAGTGCTCACCGAGTGCGACAACCAGACCGACACCATCGTGGTAGGCTGGGGCGGAACCTATGGACACATCTACACGGCCTTTGAAGAACTCAACAAAACTGGCCGCAACATCGACTTCGCCCAGTTCCAGTACATCAACCCGCTGCCTACTAACACCGAGGAGGTGCTCTCCAATTACAAGACGGTGATTGTAGCCGAACTCAACAACGGTCAGTTTGCTGCCTATCTGCAGTCAAAAATTCCTAATCTCAACATCAAGCGCATCAACAAGGTGCAAGGTCAACCCTTCATGGTTCACGACATTGTAGATGGCGTAAAAAAAATAATGGGAGGTAAATGATATGGAACAGAACAATATGAACACCCAGAAATACCAACCTAAGGATTTCAAGAGCGACCAGTCGGTACGCTGGTGCCCTGGTTGCGGCGACCACGCCGTGCTCAACGTGCTTCACAAGGCTATGGCAGAACTCGGCATTCCGCCCCACATGACAGCCGTCATCTCGGGCATCGGATGCTCATCGCGTCTGCCCTACTACATGAACACCTATGGTTTCCACACCATTCATGGTCGTGGCGGTGCAGTGGCCACTGGCTTCAAGGTAGCTAATCCCGAAATGACCGTTTGGCAGATTTCGGGCGACGGCGATGGACTCGCCATCGGAGGCAACCACTTCATACACGAGGTGCGTCGCAACATCGACCTCAACCTCATCTTGCTCAACAACAAGATCTATGGCCTCACCAAGGGCCAGTTCTCGCCCACAAGCGACCGTGGATGTGTTTCCAAATCGTCGCCCTACGGCACTACCGAGGACCCCTTCATCCCTGCCGAACTCGTGTTTGGTGCACGCGGCACTTTCTTTGCCCGCAGCATCGACATCGAGCTGCAGATTTCGCAGGAGATTCTGGTCGAGGCACAGAAACATCGCGGCTGCTCAGTAGTTGAAATTCTGCAGAACTGCATGATCTTCAACAACGGTATTCACTACTATGTGGCCAACCGAGACACTCGCCCCGACCGCACCATACACCTCGTTCACGGCGAGAAGATGATCTTCGGCAAGAACCATGACAAGGGCATCGTGCAAGATGGTTTCGGACTCAAGGCTGTCACCATCGGAAAAGATGGATACACCCTCGACGACGTGCTCGTGCACGACGCACACTGCGAGAACAACTTCCTGCACCAGCAGCTCGCCATGATGGACGGACACAATCTGCCCCTCGCTCTCGGCGTGATTCGCGATGTAGAGGCTCCCACCTACGATGCCGAGGTTCAGGCACAGGTCGAGGCTGTGCAAGGCAAGAAAGGTTTCGAGACCCTGCGCGAGATGGTCATGGCCGGCGACACCTGGGAGGTGAAGTAAACGCCGACCACTCAAAACTGCAACTAACAACAACGCCCTGCTTCATCACCACGAAGCAGGGCGTTACTATTTCGTTTCAGCCGAGAAGGTGTATACACAGGCTCACGGGGCCTACATTCTACAAACCTGACTGTTATTTCATGCCAACTCTTAACCGCGAGCACGCTCGCTCCCTCAACCATCAGCGCTTCTCCAGAATCCACGGAATGGGTACCAGTATCTTCATCTTCATGAAGCTGGGATTCTCCTGGATATTCTTGATAAAGGCCACAGCCTGAGGCTTGTCGTCAAAACCCTGCACTATCACATGATACTTCTTGTCAGCGTTGTTCATCACCACATACGATTCAAAGCCCTCCTGCTCTTTCAGGCGGTCGCGATAGGAGCGAGCATTGATCAGCTGGTCGAACACCGCCACCACTACACTATATTTCTTCACATCCTCATGTTTGCCATCAACGATGTTGCAGTGTGCACGCACCACGCGAACACTGTCGCCATTCACCACCTCGGTGTAACGGCGCTTCTCAGCCTGCACCTTGTCATAAGCTTCTTGCCCCACATTCTCCTGAGTGCGGGCAACTGCCTTGTCATAAGCGGCTTTATAGTTCTCTTCGCTGGTCTTACAACCCACGGCACCCAACATCAGCACCGCCACTGCCAGCAACATGTAGTGTTTCATCGTCATATCTCTTTTATAACTTAATCCAAAATAATTCCTTGAGGATTCTCTCGGTCCTCAGCAAGTTCTATCACCTGGCAACCGGTTATTTCCCCGTTGTCAAGAGTGAGTTTGATAAGAGTGCGCACCTTTTGCCAACCCTGCCTGCCAGCAGCTCCGGGATTAATGGTGAGTACACCCAGCTGGCGGTCGGGTATTACCTTGAGAATGTGACTGTGGCCACACACAAACAGTTTAGGTTGAGAGAGCTGCAGGCGAGAGCGAATGCCCGGGGCATAACGGCCCGGATAGCCGCCAATGTGTGTCAGCACCACCTTCACACCCTCAGTCTCGAAGATTTCCATCTCCTTGTATTTGTGCCGCAGCACACCACCATCGGCATTGCCATACACAGCCCTGAACACTGGCACCAGCCCTTCGAGACGCAGCGCCACCTTCTCGTTGCCTATGTCGCCTGCGTGCCATATCTCGTCGCAGTCGGCAAAGTGCACCGCATAGCGGTCATCCCAGTAGCTGTGCGTGTCGCTGATGATGCCTATCTTCTTCATTTCTCGGTGAATTCCATAAGGCGGGCAAGATACTTGCCTATGATGTCAAATTCCAGATTCACCACTGTGCCCTTCACAATGTTGTGGAAGTTGGTCAACTGGTGGGTATAGGGGATGATGGCAACCTCAAAGCTGTTAGGCTCACTGTTACACACTGTCAGGCTCACACCATTTACCGTCACACTACCCTTCTCCACAGTCACATAGCCCTTCGAGGCCATGCCAGCAGGCACTTCGTAAGCAAAGCGGTAACGCCAGCTACCGTCTTCCTCGGTCACGCTCTGGCAGGTTGCCGTCTGGTCAACATGGCCTTGCACAATGTGACCATCAAGGCGCCCGTTCATCAACATACTGCGCTCCACGTTCACCTCGTCGCCCACCTTGAGCAGACCCAGATTACTGCGGTCAAGTGTCTCCTGAACAGCTGTAACGGTGTAGGTACCGTCACCGGGCAACTGCACCACTGTGAGACATACACCATTGTGCGCCACACTCTGGTCAATCTTCAACTCGTCGGTAAAACTGCACTTCAGCGTGATATGCAGGTTTCCTTCTTCTCTCTCTAGTGCCACCACCTGGGCAGCTTCTTCTACTATTCCTGAGAACATATCTTGTTGGTTTAAGGTTTTAAGTTTAGGGGGTTAATGACCCTTCTTAGCGTCTTTTCGGGCCTTGTCGATAATCTCCTTGGTCGACATGCCGTCGAGGTCGGAGCCCCTGGTGCCACCTTGCGTGTTACCGCCAGAGCCTGAACCGCGGCCGGAGCTTGAGCCACGGCCCGAACCTGAACCGCTGCCCTTATCGCCGCCCGTCATGCCTGGGCCTGAGAGTCCACCTGAATCAGGCTTCTTGCCTTCTTTATCAGGATCAAGGCCTGCCTTCTCCATCTCTTTCCTCTTCAGAGCCTCTGCATCTTCATCAAGATTCACAGGTTGGTTGCCAATAGAACCCGTGGTGACTGAGGAAGCAGCATCGCCCTTTTCCTCGCCCTGCAGATAGGCGGGCGGGATGAACACCTCGCCACGCTCCTCGGCCTCGGCACGGAGTCGCTCGGCCTCTTCACGCATACGTTTGAGGTCTTCGGCAAATGGCTGGAAATTGGAGCTGAGTACCATAAACTCGGTGCGGCGGTTAATCTGGTCGGCAGCAGCACGATCTTCTTTAGAGAGGGAGTCTACGCGTGCCACATTGAGGGTGTCACCCACAGCAAACTGCGGATAGAGCCTGTTAATGCGCTTGGTGACAACTTTGGGCCGGCGCTTGCCATAGCCTTGGGGCTTGAGACGTGCGAGCTCGATGCCGTGCTTTACAAGATAGTCGACTACCGACTGTGCGCGGCGCTGGCTCAATCCGTCATTATACTGGTCGCTACCCACTCGGTCGGTGTGAGCCGAGAGCTCGATGGTAACATAGGGATTCTCTTTGAGGGTCTTGACCATCTCGTCGAGTGCTTTCTTTGATTCGGGCCTCAACGAGGCCTTGTCGAAGTCATAGAAGATATTCTCGATGACCTGCGGTTTCATCATGGCTGCGAGCACAAAGTCGACGTAGTATTCGGCATCCGACTCCTCTATGTCGCTTTCAAACTGCTGCTGAGCATTCAGGTAACCAGCAGCGCCAGCAAGCATCACATACTTCACGCCACGCTCCAGGTCGAAGCGGAAACTGCCGTCGGGCTTGGCGGCTGCCTTCTGGTTGCTGCCGTCGTCGCCCACAATGCGTATCACAGCATTGGGAACCGGTTCCTCGTCCTTGTCGAGCACATAGCCCGATATCCACACCTTCAGTTCCGGTTTCTCGAAACTGTATATCTTGTCATAACCACGTGCATCCTTGCGATTCGAGCTGAAAAAGCCTGTTTCTCCCTTGCCAAAAGTAATGCCGAAATCATCGCCCGATGAGTTCATTGGAGAACCCATATTCTGGATAAACCACCTGTGAGATGGCTGCAGCGTAGCCTTGAACAGGTCTAGACCGCCAAAACCCGCGTGACCGTTGCTCGAGAAGTAGAGCACACTGTCGGTACGGCAATACGGGAATCGTTCGTCACCGGGTGTGTTAATCTGAGGGCCAAGGTTCTCGAGGGTTCCCACACGTTCTTTGATGTTGATGCGCCACAAGTCCAGACCTCCATAACCGCCGGGCATGTCGCTCGTGAAGTAGAGCCAGTTACCGTCAGCGCTCACCGCAGGATCGCCATACGACGACAACGTGTCGGCAGTGATATCAAACTTGGCGGCAGCACCCCACTTCGCCTCCGAACGCGCTGATGTATAAATTTCGACAGGCGATGCGGCATCGGCCTTCCTGATCACTTTGGCAAGATACATCGTCGAACCATCGGGGCTGAACGAGGTCACACCCTCGTCCCACTCGGTATTCAGGTCACCTTCTACAGCTTCTGGCCGCTGCCATTTGCCTTTATCGTCTTTTTTGGAAAAGAAGATATCGCTACGTTTTGTACCAGTTATCTCACTCTTGTTCTCACCTGTAGCCTTCTCGGTCGATGACGTGAAGAAGATCTGGTCGCAATCGGCTCCAAGGTACTGTGGGCAGAAGTCGGCACGGCGCGAGTTGAACATCTTATCAAGTTTCACGGTGTAGCGCGAGCCCTGCTCTTTCCATTTGGGAGCCATGTCGCACGCACGTATGCCCTGCTTAGCCACATAGTTATCGGGCACATAGGTGAGGTAGCGCTCATAGTTCTGACGAGCCTCGTTCCATTTGCCGTTCATATGCTGGGCCTGTGCCAGATACAGATACACGGTACTATCTTCCTCAAACTCATAACGCAACGCATTCACAAAAGCCGCCTCAGCACGAGAACTCTGACTTAGGTGACGGTAGCAGAGACCCATCTTGTAGGCAACCTCACCACGTAGCCAACGGTCTTCCTTATGGCTCAGCTTGTTGTAAATTTTGCGATAAATGATGGAAGCATCGTTATACTCTCCACGCTCATAGGCCTCGTCGGCAACACGCATCTTGGGTGTCTTGCACGAGTCAAGACCCAGCAACAATGCCCCGGCAAATAAAGCCACAAGTATGTATATCGTTCGTTTCATTGATGTTAGCTCTTTAGTATGGCAAGGGCATACCGCCCTTATTAATCGTTAAACGAAGAAATAGCAGATTTATTGCACTTGTGGGCATTTTTTTGCAAAAAGGGATTGCGTATTGTCGCTGGAAGCAGAGGTGGTCGTCAGTTGAGAATGATGTTGATAAGAGCCGTCACGTCGCTCACGTTCACGCGTCCGTTTCCGTCAATGTCAGCCGAATCCCAGTTAATGGGAACCACACCCAGAATCATGTTTACCAGTGTGGTCACATCACTCACGTTCACATGGCCATTGCGGTTAACATCCCCTGTAGGTAAGGGCACTAACTCATCTCCGGTTATTACCACCAGTTCATCGCGTACGACGTTATTATCGGCATCGACAATAAAACCATCGAGCAGTCGTGCACCTGGAGGCGATACGATGTTGCCCCACAACTCTGCCACCTGCAGTGGTACAAGACCTCCTACCACTACCTCGGTTTCCTGACCAGTAACGCTAAGGTGCGGGATGGTGATGCCAGCTTCACGGCACTTGGTGGCATGTATCGCAGCGCCACCCGTAACGAGTAGCGTAACAGAGTCTTCGTCTCTGGAGGTAATGGCCCTGTCGCTACCAGCACCCACTATCAGCTGGCCCTTGCCAGTGATGACATTTTCAAGCCCTGTAACGCCCAAGATGCCATCAACCACATTCGTGCCCGAAAGTTTGATGACGAAGGGGTCGAGATGGCTGCTTACCCTCCTGATGGATGCATCGCTAAGGGTGAGTACGTGGCCTTGGAGACGCATGGTTCCGTCACGCACCACATCGTCCTGATTCATGCTATTAATCTGCAGGCCATCTATCCACAGAGGGTATTGGTCACCGCCTATGTGCACCACACAACTGGCTAGGCAATCACCCAATTTAGCGCTGATCACCACACTGTCGCCCACTTGGGTTCGAGTGAAATCAATCACCACCCTACCGGTGCTGTCGACAATCGCCTTGCGAGAATCACTAGAGGTCCACTCCACAAGCGCTGGGGCATTGGGTGGACTGAACACGACATCCAGTTGACACACGCCAATAGCTGGGTCAACAATCACCTGGTTTGGCAAGATGGCAAGCGAGTCGCACGTCGGAGCCACCACCTGCAAATTCAGTTCTCCTACCTTTTTGCTACCTTTCTTAATGACATAGCGACCAGTGGTTCCAGCCACAATCTGTGTGGCATCAAGGGTTAGCGTCCTATTCACAGGGTCAAAGGTCAAAGCCGACAAAACATCCTCTCCTTCCACACTTGAGTTCTCAGGAATGGCGGTAACATCGTCGAGCGAGGCCGCCTGTGGCTTGCACTCCACGGCAAGTGTTACGCTGCTCCCAGCCGACAACGTCAAGACAGAACCATCGCCTACGTCAACATGGGTGGGCTCATAGGTGCTATCGGCATTCGACACATTGAACAACGTAGTATAGGTTTCTGTGCTTTTCCGGTACACATACATTACAGCATGGTTGTACTCAGTAGGCTTGTCGAGCAGAGCATAGACCGTGGTATAACGATGCTCATTGTCAAAGACTACGGGCTTGATGCACAACGAATCGGTGTATAGTACGCCATAACCAGCTTCATTCACCTGAGTGGTTCCTCCCGTGAGCATCCAGTTCCAGCCTGCTATGCCGGTGAAATCGGTCGCATTGGCAGGCATTGGCTCAGCCTCAATGCGCACCACACCGCCAAGCGGCACATTCTTCATACCCTCTACATCATCGGTCACAGTGCAATTCACGCCAGTGATCTTGAAGTTCACCCTCTTGGTCGCCACACCACTCCCATAGTAGATGGCATTGTAGAGCACCACCTTGCCGGCATCATACTCACCACTCTCCTTGAAACGCGTATAGACGTAGTTCACAGCGCCCTGAGTGCCCTGCAACCGCAGTGGAGCCAACGTGTCGTTAGTAGACTGGGCACTTACCCAATCACTCTCTCGCAACGAACCCACGCTCTTGAATGTATTCAGTACCATATATTCCTGATTATCCTTAGGATTCATCACCCACAGTCGGTTCTGATCAAGTGAGAGCTCAGGCTTTTCAGGATTATGCTCATGCTGGCACTTTATCACCACCACAGGGTGGGTAAGTAAGCACTTGTCATGAGTGTCAAACTGAATTTTGGCATACACATATCGTTGGACGTCGGCAGTGCTTGTCAAGTAAGTGAATCCCTCTCCCACTTGCTCATAACGCGATTGGATGTCACCTGTCGACCTGTACCACTCAATACTGGGTACTTCATCGGCGCAATTCACATAGTTGAGCAGCGACTGCGGCAACTGCACAGTCACTTCTTCGCCCACATGATAAATGCCCTTTGAGGTGCAATGTCCTGCCGAGAAAGGTGCAAGACCTGTACTATCCACAACATGCCAGTCCTGCAGACTGGGACGGGTAAGATTAATGCGACCAATAATGGCGCGGCCATCGCCATTCACAAACCAATGACCACTATCATCTACCTTATAAATGGGATTATTGTTCACTCTATAGGGGCACAGCATATTCACTCGGCCGTTGGCACGCATAGGTGCTACAGTCGAGACGAAGTCATGCATGCCGTTGCGCATAGTAATGTTAATGTCGCCTTGCACACTCACTGCCATATGGCCTCTTGCATGCGATTGGGCCATAACGCTGTGATTGTCGATTGTGAGATCACTCGAGCAAAAGATGGCCTCACGGCCGGCACTGATGCGCACCGTAGTCGAGTCATCTCCTATGATGGTCATCTGCTGTGCCTGAATGGCACGGGAGTTTTCTCCTGCTGTGATAGAGGCCGAACAATTGTGAAAGCGCACACCTTCAACATTTGCCTGGATAGCCATCTGCTCGGCATGCACCGCCAACGAGCATGCGGTGGCCTGGACATCGCCTCTCACGGCATAATCGTGCTGAGTGCCATCGGTTTGCGAAACATCCAGTTGTCCGCCATCAATTCTCACAGCGTGGGCAACGATACCACTTCCATCAAGGGCAGTCACGTAAACTTGAGCATTCTCTATCGTCACGGTATCAGCACCCCAACCAACCTGTCCACCATTTGACTTAACGGTTGCAATACCATGACAACCTGAAATATAACATCTGGTGCCAGATTCTTTCACGGTGATGTTGCCAGCATTGGCAACACCCACATTGGCGCCATATATCCACACCTCGCTACTCGTTATCATGATGTTTCCAGCATTTGCCAAAGCACATCCTTCCTGACCATCAGGCCCGCTATTGCGAGCCTCGAGTCGCATCTTCGCATGTTCGCAACACAACTCACCTCCATTCAGGTTCAAGGCATTGTGCTTACCTGTAATCTGCAGCATACCATCACCTGTCAGTCTCAGTCCCGTTACATCTATCGCATAGGTCTGGTCATGGCAATCATCAACGGTGAGTTTGGCTCCTTTAATAGTAATGATTTCAAGCGGATGGTTTCCAGAGATGCTCGCCAATCGGCAATCTTGGTCTACAAGTATCGTCGTAGGCCCACCAAGCAAAATCTGCTCGGCATGGAGTTGAGACACGAACACGGTATCGCGCACCAGCTCTCGTGCTTGTAATAACGATGGACACAACAACAGCAATGCTGCAACATAATATGCTGCCAACCATCTGTTTCTTGTCACCAGTCGTCTCATAGCAAACATCATTTAAAAAATTTCCCAATATACTTAAAGGAATAATTATGCTAAATTAAATAATTTTTATATCTCATCTCTGTTTTTCACAGTTAAAAATAATTAAACCCCACACTTCATAAAAATGAAAACTCTAGAACAGCAGCTCGTCTCCCACCAATTCGAGCACACCGCTAGCACCTCTGGGTCTCTAGAAACACTAGCCTTTCTAAATCATCCAGAATATATTGAGTCGCTGGAGAAGCTAGAAATACTAGAAAATCTAGACAGGCTAGAACGGCTAAGCGGGCTAGAAATACTAGAATATCTAGAACAACTAGAGCAACTAGAGCAACTAGACGGGCCTTCACGCTATGGCACAAAAAAAGAGGACTCCTTGCGGAATCCTCTCTTAAGGGGCGGTTACCTACGCCTTCCCATGTCGCAGACCATCGCCGTGGTGACGCTTAAGTTCCTGTTAGGGATGGGAAGGAACGGTGGGACCCTCACGCTATGACACAAAAAAGATGAGCCATTGCTGACTCCTCTCGGTTTAGGGGGCGGTTACCTA
>JAEEGI010022385.1_pt1 | contig 12484 bp, 3 predicted proteins | sample 8958751 | NCBI WGS metagenome assembly JAEEGI01 (sample SAMN16246545, study PRJNA631951) | gut metagenome | biome: gut microbiome; feature: rumen; material: KS-attached | host: Bos | place: Iran: Karaj | collected 2018-10 | reverse complement strand
GCCATTACCTCTCGGATGCCGACGACTATCTCGAAGGAAAGTTCCAGGGACGTGGCCGCTTAGCCAACCCCGTGAGCATCCTCGAGTATGGCGATGGCCGCAACCGCAACTCCTTCGGCAACCGCCTCATCACCTTCGACATCACGCCTCGCTACGAGTTCAACCGCCACCTCTCGCTGCAAGAGCACTTCACGCTGGGGCTGGTGAACACCAACGAGAACTACTACCTGCCCATCAACGGCGTGCCCGACTTCTATATCGAGGGCCTCGACGAGGGCACCACCCTTGAGAACGTGGTGCAGAGCATGACCTCGCGCCAGACGGCCATACAGAGCGACACCCGCCTGAACTGGAAGTTCAACCTGGGCAGCTCGTCGTTCAACGTCATGGCTGGCGTGCGCTTCCTCAGCAGCGAGTACAAACTCACCTCGCAGCGCGGCTACAACGAGTTTGGCTCGGGCAACGACAAGACCCCGCAGATGTCGGGCTCGCTCAGCTTCAAGACCACCGGCGGCGCCGACGACAACACCCGCGAGCTGGCGTGGTATGGCTTGGTCAACTACAGCTTTGCCGACCGCTTCTACATCGACGGCGGAGTGTCGGCCCAGGCCTCTTCGCGCTTTGGCGACGATGCCTCCGGCCTGCGCCTCTTCGACAAGGTGTGGGGCCTCTTCCCCAGCGTGCAGGCCTCGTGGGTGCTCAGCAACGAGCGATGGCTGGCCGCCGCACCGGGCATCAACCACCTGCGGCTGAGCGTGGGCTTCGATGTCACCGGCAACGATGCCATCGACTACACCGCCTCGCGCTCCTACTTCATCGCCAAGCGCATGCTGGGCGAGAGCGTCAGCGGAAAAATCATCGGCAACATCGGCAACACCGACCTGCAGTGGGAGACCACGCGCCGCTTCACCGCCGCCCTCGCTGGCAACTTCATCGACAACCGCCTCGCCCTGCGCCTCGACGTGTTCAAGAGCTTCACCTCCAACCTCCTCTCGCTGCGACAGCTGGCCTACACCAGCGGACTGCAGCAGAACTGGAGCAACGACGGCAAGCTGCAGAACATGGGCTTCACCGTCAGCCTCAATGCCAAGCTCCTCGCCCTGAAAGACTTCAGCTGGGAGTTTGGCGCATCGGCCGGACACTATAAGAACAAGGTGACGGCGCTGCCCAACGGCAACCAGCCCATCGAGAACAGCGTCTATGGTGCCACCATCATCACGCAGGTGGGACAACCCGTGGGACTCTTCTACGGACATCGCGCCCTGGGCGTCTATGCCACCACTGCCGAAGCCGCTGCCGACGGCCACTACACACTGCTGCAGAATGGCGATCGACAGTATTTCGAGGCTGGCGACGTGCGCTTTGCCGACATCGACAACAACAAGGTCATCGATGCCGCCGACCGCGTGGCCATCGGCGACCCCAACCCCGACATCTACGGCAACATCTACACCACGCTCACCTACAAGAACCTGTCGCTGCAAGCAGTGATGAACTATTCGTTAGGCAACGACATCTTCAATTACGAGCGCTCGCTGCTCGAGGGTGGAAGCCTCTTCCTCAACCAGACCACGGCCTTGGCCAACCGCTGGAACACCGAGGGACAGCACACCAGCATCCCCCGCGTCACCTACACCGACCCCATGGGCAACTCGCGCTTCAGCAGCCGATGGATTGAGGACGGCTCCTTCCTCCGCCTGAGCAATGTCACGCTGGCATGGAACATCCCCATACAGAGCACCTATCTGCAGGGCATCACCCTCTGGGGAGCCGCCTCCAACCTCTTCACCCTCACGCACTATCTGGGCAGCGACCCCGACTGTGCCATGGCCACCGGAGGCATCCTCTCGCAGGGCATCGACATCGGGCTGCTGGGAGCAGGCCGCAGTTTCTCCTTGGGCGTAAACATCCATCTGTAAAAGGCCCCACACCCATCGTGCCCTTCCCCCGCTGTCGGTTGGGTGGGCGGTATATTTACCGCCACCTACCCCCCAAGGGATGGGAATAGAAAGAATAGCAAACAACGAAAACACCAAAAAGACAATATGGATATGACACAGTTTTTAGGCAAGAAGATAACCAAACTGTTCCGCTTCACGGTCTATACGCTCCTCCCCCTGGCCGGAGGAAGTTGGGTGGGGGTCGCCTGCTCCGACATGCTCGACACCTCAAGCGAGCTGGTGGAGTTTCAGGAAGACAACACCCTGAACCACCCCACCGACAGCGTCTACAGTCTGATGGGCATCATCAACCGCATGCAGCTCATCGCCGACCGCACCGTGCTCCTGGGCGAGGTGCGTGCCGACCTGGTGCAGCCCACCAACGCCGCCTCGGCCGACCTGAAGCGCCTCGCTGCCTTCAACATGGCCGAGGACAACAAATACAACCAGCCCAGCGACTACTACGCCGTCATCAACAACTGCAACTTCTTTCTGGCTCATGTCGACACGGCCCTGCAGCGTCGTGGTCGCCAGCTCTTCATCAACGAGTATGCCGCCGTGAAGACCTTCCGCGCATGGACCTACTTGGAGCTGGTGAAGAACTATGGGCAGGTGCCCCTGGTGCTCGAACCAGTGATGACCGAGCGCGAGGCCGCCTCCTATCTTGATGGCAAGCGTGCCACCATCAAGGAGGTGTGCGACTATTTCATCGCCGACCTCACGCCCATGGCCTATGTCGAGCCCCCCGTCTATGGCAATGTGGGCGACCACCAGTCGGCCACATTCTTCATCCCCACGCGGGTGCTCCTGGGCGACCTCTGCCTCTGGGCCGGACGCTACAAGGAGGCTGCCGGGTGGTACAACAGCTACCTCAACGACCAGAAGGAGCCTCACCTGCTGAACCCACAGCGGCGCGTCGTATGGACCAACATCACCGACTTCCAGCAGCCACAGAACGCCTACAACAGCACCACCAGCGAGGAGAACATCAGCGCCATACCCATGGAGAGCCGAGTGTTCGATGGCAATGTCAGCGACTTGCAGAATGTGTTCAACTCCACGCGCGACAACAATTACTTCTTCCAGCTCACGCCCTCCAACGCCATGCGCAGCCTCTCGGCCAGCCAGGTCTACTGCATGGAGTACAAGACGCAGACCACTACCGACACCGTCTACGTGCCACGCACGGGCTTCAGCAACGACATCCTCATCGGCGACCTGCGCTTCTTTGCCAACTATACGCTGCGCTCCGAGGGTGGCCAGGATCCCTATTCCGAGTATTCCACGCTGCGCCAGACCATCAGCAAGTGCGCCCGCAACACCTCGGTGTCAACCTACCGCCTCACCATGGTCTACCTGCGCTATGCCGAGGCCCTGTGCCGCGCCCGTCTGCCGCAGTCGGCCATGGCCGTGCTGAAGTATGGCCTGTGTCCTGAGAACAATGCCGAGCGCATCGACAGCTTGGAGCGTGTGGAGGCCGGGAGCCTCATCACGTTTGATGCCAACGTCTTCACCAAGGAGGGCAGCATCGGCGTACACTCTATCGGCTCTGGCGATGCTGCCTGCAACGCCCTCTACGACCTGCCCATGCCGCCCACGCCACTGCCCACTCGCCAAGACACCATCGACTATCAGGTGCCACTGGTAGAGGACCTCATCATCCAGGAGATGGCGCTGGAGGGTGCCTTCGAGGGCTATCGCTTCCACGACCTGATGCGTGTGGCCCTGCGCCGTGGCGACCCGTCGTATCTGGCCATTCCCGTGAGCCGTCGCAGCGGCCAGCCCGATGCACAGCTGCAGCAGCTGCTGATGAATCAGGACAACTGGTACCTGCCGCTGCCATAAAGTCTCAGGCCGAGATCATCCCCCCCTCATCGAGCAGGTGACAAGGACGCTTTTCATTGTCCTTGCCACCTGCTTCTTTTTGTAGATGATGCAGCCCCCAAAGTAATGCGCCCGATGCCGGATAGCCCGGAATTTCCGGATTATCCAGAATTTCCGAAATCTCCTGAATCTCCGGATTTTCCGGAGTGTCCTTCGCGGCCGAAAATTTGGTGGCGCTTTTTTAAAATTTGGTGGCGCTTTTTGAAAATCCCAGGCCCTGGGATTTTTAGGGGGAGTGCTCCTGCTGCAACTTTCATGCCACCATGTCTTGCCACCGCCACCAAAACTATTGCCTTCGTTGCCCCCTTTCGGGCTTTATCCTTAACATTTGTTGCAGAAAAATATTCATTTTATTTCAAATATTATACCGAATACAAAAATAAAAGTAAGCGAAACATACGCGGTAGCTTACTTTCAGAATTATGTGTACCTTTGCAATGTGAAAAGAAAGAGGGCCAGTAAATGTTGCTGGCGACAGCAAAGTGCCCGAATGCTTAGTTAAAGAAATACGACAGTAGTGATTTTCTTCATATAACTGCATTATTCATGGTTATTAGTTAGTAGTTAGTTATCGTTAGTTATGGTAAAACTAATCGTCGCGGTCGGCCTGTATGAGAATATCGGCGACCGCTTTTTCTTTTGTTTTTGTTCCTTTTGGAACATATAGAAAAACGATTGAAACATAACGATAACCCTATAAGGGCTTATATTCGTAACTTTGCACCATCATTAACAACTAACACAAACCTGAGTTTTTACCATAACCATGAAACAAGCGCAAAACTTCATTCGTTGTTTGGTCGTTGTGCTGCTGGCGGGCTGCACAAGTGTTTGCCCTTTGCTGGCGCAGATAGCACAATTTCTGCCCGGCGACCAGTTCTCATCCAGTCTCATCTCCAGTCTTTGCCAGGATCGTCAGGGGTCGATGTGGATTGCCACCGACTATGGCCTCAACCGTTTCGACGGGTTCAATTACCAGACGTTCCTGCACGACGAGGCCGACTCCACATCGCTCAACTGCAATTCGGCGGTGAGCCTGTTGTGCGACAGCAAGGGACGCTTGTGGGTGGGAACCACCCGTGGCCTCGACCGATTCAACCCGGCTAACGACCAATTCATCCACTATCCCTTCCCCAACGGCGAGCAACCCCGCGTGACAAGAGTGTTGGAGCGTGGCGACGGCACGTTGCTTGTGGGAACGGCTGGCTATGGCTGCTTCAAGCTGCGTGACGACGATAAACTCGAAGAGTACAACATCGAGGAGGCTTACGACTATGTGGGGCGCCTTTTCGAGGACAGCCAAAATCGCCTGTGGATGAGCGGCTTCGACGACCGCATCATCATGCACGACATGGGGCAGATACATACCTTCCACTACAGCGTGGGCGAGCCGCGCAGCTTTGTGGAGTTCGACGGCCAGCTGTTGGTGGTGTGCCAGCATGGCATATTGACCTTGAAAGAGGGGGAACTGCGAAAGGCCGACATAGACATGAGCGCAGTGGAGGGCAAGGACATCGTGTTCACCCATGCACAGAAAGACCTGCACGGTAATTTATATATAGGTACGCGCGGGCAAGGTCTGTTCTGCGTGAAGGCGTTCCCCGAATGCCGATTGCAGCCCATGGACATCACCGCCATGGGCATCGATGCCTCCACGGCGAAAATCACCACGATGACCATCGACCGCCAGGGCAACCTGTGGGCGGGCTGCGAGCGCAAGGGCCTGCTGCTGTTGCGCCAGTTGCCTGTGCAGTTTGCCAACTGGAGCTTCGAGGCGCAGGGCATCCGCTTGGGCAGTACCATCAGCAGCGTGTGCGAAGGCGATGGCGGCATCTTCTGGGCTACCGTGCAGGGCGTGGGGGTATATGGCTTCAACAGGCAAGGGCGCGTGGTGGCTCGGCCGAAGGCACCCGATGCCGTGGAGTTCATCTTCCGCGACAAGCAGCACCGCTATTGGATAGGCACCGACGACGGTCTGTTCAGCTACGACCCCCTGTCAGGACAGTCGCAACTGAAGGTGACGTTCAACTGCGACAAGTTCAACGACATGACCAGCGACAACGAGGGCAACATCTACATCAGCACCTTCTCGCGCGGCTTCTGCGTCTATAATCCGCAAAGGGGGACGCTGAAGAACTACAGCACCTTCGATGTGGACAGCGTGAATGGCAGGTTGTGCAACAACTGGGTGATGGGCATGAGCACCGACCGCCAGGGGCTGCTGTGGCTGGCCACCTCGTCGGGCGTGGCGTGCTTCGACCCTGCCACGGGCAGCTTCCGCTCGCAGGGCTGGGAGCAGCAGCTCAACGGCACGGTGTGCTTCGACGTGTGCGAGCTGCGCGACGGCAATATTGCCATCGCCACCGACCAGGGGCTCTTCCTCTACGACCGTGCTTCGCGACAGACATTCCTCTTCCCCGGCAGCGAGGCGCTGAGAAACAAGGTTGTGGACTATGTGGTGCAGGCCAACGACGGCGACATCTGGTGCTCCACCTCGCAGGGCATCTGGCAATATTCGCAGGAGAGCCATTCATTCCTCACCCACACCCACGGCTATGGCCTCAGCAAAAAGGAATACATCTATGGCGTGGGCATGCATACCGACGACGACATGGTCTTCTTTGGCCACAACGACGGGCTCACCGTGTTTCAGCCCAAGGACATCCGCGAGAGCCGGCCTACGCTGGAGCCGCTGCAGCTGACGGCATTCCGCGTGGCCGACCAATACGTGAAGGCCGGAACCATCATCAACGACGTGGAAGTGACCGGCGACGACGTGTCGCAGAGCGACCACTTCACGCTGAGCTATCTCGACCACACCGTCACGCTGGCGTTCTCGCAGTTCAACTTCGACATCCCTTCGAGCATCATGCTTGAGTATCGCGTGAACGATGGCGACTGGATTCACAATGCCGAGGGAAAGAACGAGATAACACTGGGACACCTGCAGCCGGGAACCTATCATATCGATGCCCGCGCACAGCAGGCCGGCGAGTATTCGCCCGTGAAGCAGGTGACGATCACCATCCGCGCACCATGGTATCGCTCCACGCTGGCCTACATCATCTATCTGTTGGTGGCGCTGGGCGTATTAGCATGGGTACTGATAGGAATGAACCGCCGCGCCAACAGGCAGCTGAACGAGGAGAAGATGAAGTTCCTCATCAACGCCACGCACGACATCCGCTCGCCGCTCACCATCATCATCGCCGCCCTGAAGAAGCTGAAGGAGCAGCTGCCCACTCTTGGAGGGGAGAAACCGTCGGGGCGCAGCAGCGGGAAGGGCGCGGCAGGAGCCTTGGACACCATCGACCGCAATGCCCACCGCATCCTCGACCTGGTGAACCAAATCCTCGACGTGCGCAAGATTGACAAGCAACAGATGCACCTGCACTGCCAGGCTACCGAGATGGTGTCCTTCGTCAGCGCCGTGTGCAAAATGTTCGATTTCAACGCTCAAGAACGCAACATCAAGTTCCAGTTCCTGCACGATGGAATCGACCGTTTGGAGGCCTGGGTCGACCCCACACAGTTCGACAAGGTCATCACCAATCTGCTCAGCAACGCATTCAAATACAGCTACGACGAAGGCGAAATCACCGTAAGGCTCAGCACCGACGCAGAGCGGAAATCGTTCTCGCTGGCCGTGAGCGACAATGGCGTGGGACTCGACGGCGACAGCCTGAAGCACATCTTCGACCGATTCTACCAGGGCAGCAACTCACGACGCATGAACATCGATGGCACTGGCATCGGACTGAACCTCTGCAAGATGATTATCGACATGCACCACGGCACCATCAGCGCCAAGAACCGAACGGGCGGACAGGGGTCGGAGTTCGTCATCACCCTGCCGCTGGGCAACAGCCATCTGAAGCCCGAAGAGATGGAGACAAAGGTGGAGAGCACCAACGTGCGAACGGTTGTGGCGAAGCCGCAGAGCGGCACCACCCACCACCGCGTGCTCATCGTCGACGACGACCAGGAGATAGGCAACTTCATTTCCTCGGAGCTGGGCCACTACTATCGTTTCACCGTGTGCAGCAATGGCAAGGAAGCGCTGAAGGAACTGTTGCAGAATGAATACGACCTGGTGGTGAGCGACGTGATGATGCCCGAGATGGATGGCTTCACCATGCTGCGCATGATCAAGACGAACATGAACCTGAGCCATCTGCCAGTGGTGATGCTCACCTCGAAAGACGACGTGGCCAACCGCTTGGAAGGCCTGGAGCGGGGAGCCGACGCCTTCTTGGCCAAGCCCTTCGACATGAAAGAGCTGCACCTCACCATCGAGAACCTCATACAAGGGCGCCGACACCTGAAGGGGAAATTCTCGGGGGCACAGCAGCAGACCGACAAGCTGGAACAGCCTGAAGTGAAAGGCAACGACGAGTTGCTGATGGAGCGCATCATGAAGGTGGTGAACAAAAATTTGGCCGACAGCGACTTCAACGTGGAGATGCTGTGCCACGAGGTGGGCATCAGTCGCACACAGCTGCACCGCAAGATGAAAGAACTCACCGGACTCTCGACCAGCGAGTTCATCCGCAACATCCGACTGGAGCAGGCGGCCCGACTGCTGAAGGAGCAGAAGGTGAATATCACGCAGGTGGCCTACACCGTGGGCTTCTCCAACTTGGCGCATTTCTCCACCATCTTCCGCCGCCATTTCGGCGTTTCGCCCTCGGAATATGCCGAAAAATGAGGCTTGGAGCAAAAACAAAAACTTACGGAACAATCAATAAAACGCATTTCTCGCAACGTATCTACCTTTGCACACAGAAATTTCAAAACATCTTTTTCTTTATTATTAACTAACAATTTACAACATGAGAAAAACTTACTTGATGATTCTTACGGCAGTGCTTTGCTTGCTCGCCGCAGGAAACGTGAGTGCAGGTGAGCGTATTCCGTTTGATGCGGAACACTTCACCTTCCACAACTACGATGGTTGGGGAGTTGATGCCGTCGAGACCGGCGAATATGCTGGCAACTTCCTGATTGACCAAGTGGATGGTTGCCCCATTGGCGACACCAACTGCAATGCGTGGGTCGACCTGGGTAGCTACACCAAGCTCTATGTGAAGATGGAGGGCGCCGACAGCAACGGCGAGCTGAATGGCTCCAACCCCCGTATCTTCATCAACCGCACCGCTGAGAACGGTCAGTTCAATGCCGACAAGGCTTCGTCGCAGTGTATCGTCCTGCCTAATGGCGGATGGGCCGGTGACTACTACACACAAGAGGACGACGGCACCTACGTCATCGACCTGAAGAAGATTGCCCGCGAGTGGGGCTTTGTGCATTTCCACTCCATCAAGGGTTCCGCTTGGAACACCCAGGCTATCGTCTACAGCATCGAGGTGGAGAAGGCCGCTGCCGCTCAGCAGGTGGGCTGGATCAACCAGATTAACAACAGCGACATGGAAGGCGAGGATGCCAGCAGCTTCTTCTCGAAGACCGCTCAGAGCGCTCCCTACCAGTCGGAAATCACCGACGGTGTGGGTGTGAACGGAAGCCGCGGTATCGTGGTGGAAGCCACTGCTAAGGCTGCCGACGCTTGGGACAACCAGTTCTGGTTCCGCTTCAACGAGGCTGCTCCTGAGGGCACCAAGTATCGCGTGAGCTTCGACTATCGCGCCGACACAGAGGCTACGGTGAGCACACAGGCACACAATGAGCCCAGCCAGTACAACTATTGGGACATGTTTGGCAACCTGACCTTCACCACTGAGTGGCAGACCTTCACCAAGGAGGGTACCGTGACTGCTCAGCAGGCACGAGGCGATGGCGGCACCAACCCCGTGTTCCAGTCGGTGGCATTCAACCTGAACGAGCTGGCCGATGCCAACAACTACTACTTCGACAACATCAAGTTCGAGGTCTACAAGTATGGCACCACCGCTGAGTTCTACATGGACATCATGAAGATCGACTTCGGCTTCGACACCAACATTCCCGAGCTGGTGGCTGCTTGTGGCAAGCCCCGTCTGCTCTTCCCGAAGGATATGGTGAGCGTCACCATGGATGGTGAGCCTCAGGACATCATGACCGTTGAGGGATTCCCCGATGGACGCTTCTACATCTTCATGGAAGGCACGCTTGAAGACGATGCCGAGGTGGAGGTGTCGCTGAAGAACCCCGCCGATGCTGCCTATCACTTGTTGTATCGCTCAGGTCCTGGTGGAGACATCACCGACTTCGCTACTCCCGCAACCTTCAATGATGAGATTGGTCTGGCCGACGATGCTTACTCCTACAACTATGTGAAGCCCGTCGTGATTGCCACTGATCCCGAGGCTGGCTCGTTCCACCTGCCCAACAGCCTGAAGCAGTTCAAGGTGACCTTCGACAAGAACGCCGACTGCGCACAGCTCGAGGCAATCCTGACCAATGGCGCACAGTTCAGCCAGAAGCTCAGCGTGACACCCGCCGATGGCTTTGCTGAGGAGGTGATTCTGAACTACGAGGGCGAAGACCTGGCCAATGGCGAGTACACCCTGAAGCTCAACTACATCTTTGCAGAGGAGCCGCTGACGGACGACGATTACAGCACCTATGAAACATCCTTCTATATTGGTAAGGTGGAGTTCGATCCTGAGGATGTTCCCACGGACGTGATTCCCGACTACTTCGCTACGACCAACTCTGGTGGTATTCCCGAAGGTTACATCGTTCTCTTCGGCGAAGAGGAGCGCACCTCTGAGGGCAGCTACAGCAGTGGCTCGCGTATGTTCGACTTCGCCGAGGGTGGCGACTTCACAAAGGGTCTCTATTTCCGCGAGGGTTATGTAGAGTACGGAAGCCAGCCCGACCACGAACTGGCTCTCGAGGCCGGCAAGAAGTACAGGATGCACTTCAACACCGCTATGTGGAAGGACAACGGTACTGTCTGCACCTTCGAAATCCTCAACGAGGCCGACGAGGCAGTGGTTTCGATGACCATTGAGAACAAGCCCAACGTGAATGGTAGCTATGCTGCTGTCAATGGCTCCACCTTTACGGAATTTGACTTCGTGCCCGAGGTTGATGGCAAGTACCGTGTGAAGTGGACGTCAAATGGCTTCGTGGAAGTGCTCTTGGCTAACGTTCTGATGAAGTATATTCCCAACCAGGTGGGTATCGAAGAGACCCAGCTGCTGAACACTGCTCTGGAGAACGCCAAGACCGTGCGCGACGCCAACAATGTTGACCGTTACATTGGCACTGCCTACGACAATCTTGTGTCTACCATCCTGAAGTACGAGCTTGAGGCTCCCACCTACACCGCTCCGTCGTCATTCCGCAAGGCCGCTGCTGCCCTCGACGCAGCCGCCCAGGCCATGAAGGATCACCACAGCCTCTGCGACAAGTTCGACAGCGTTGTCCGTTCGGCCATGGAGACCATCCTCGCCAATGCTGAGAACAAGTTCGCCAAGACCGATCTCTATGCTACGCTGAAGGCTGAGGCTGAGCAGTACGCCACTGTTGATGAGGAACTCAACATCACCGTCACTCCCGAGAAGGACGACATCGTGATGAACAGGGCCATTACCAACATGGAGGCTCTTGCCAAGACTTGCTCGCTGCTCTTCACCGAGGGTCCCTCTGACGTGAGCAACACTGGTGTGAAGGTGCTCGTTGAGCGTCTGCGCCTGGGTGCTGAGGCCCTGATGACCTTGGGTGCCGCTGCCGACGACGAACTCGTGGTGGCTGCCGACAACGCCCTGACCGACGACGATGAGCTGGCTGAGAAGATTAAGAACAGCCTGAAGGTGAAGCTCTATGGTCAGATTAAGGATGGTGCCGACCTCTTCCCCGTGCTGGAGGATCAGTATGACGATGAGGGTAACGCCGTCACAAAGAGCTACGACATGACCGTGTTCGTTAAGAACCCCAACATGTACAAGCTGCAGACTGGCACGAACTACGCTGAGGGCAGCGTTCCTGGCTGGAGTGTTCCCGAGGGCTACAACGCTCCTGGACTGTCAGTAGGATGGGGTTCCGCTCAGGGTAGTGAGGAGATTGCCGAGGACTGCATGTTCCAGACATGGGGACCCAGCTACCGCATCCAGCAGACCATCGAGGACCTGCCTGCAGGTGTCTACACACTCCGTGGCGGCTTCGGTGAGCGCATGGACGAGAACGATGCTCCCAATGCTCTCGACGATACTTACTTCTTCGTACAGACCAGCGACCTGGCTGCCATCGACGAGTTCGAAAGGGCTGACGCCGGCCGCATTGGTCAGGCCTTCCCGCACGCTGCTGAGGGTGGTCTGGGCAGCCTGGCCATCAAGGAGGTTGTCATCACCGACGGTATCGTGACGCTGGGTGTCAACGCTTGCCAAGACTCGCACACCTTCTTCAACGACGTGCGTGTCATCCTCACCGCTGCCGCTACTGGCTTCGACTATGCTAAGGCATACGAAGAGGTGCTCGCTGGCATCGACGAGACCACAGCCAACAACGTGAAGACTCGCGCCATCGCCATCTACGACCTCAACGGTCGCCGCATGATGAAGGCAGAGCGTGGCGTGAACATCGTGAAGAGCCTGATGAGCGACGGCACCGTCCGCACTCAGAAGGTGGTCATCAAGTAATCACAGCGTTCAAACGCTATCAACAGGAAAGGAGGTAAACGCCCGCTGGGTGTTTACCTCCTTTCCTGTTCTTGTGGT
>JAEEGI010022384.1_pt1 | contig 12485 bp, 10 predicted proteins | sample 8958751 | NCBI WGS metagenome assembly JAEEGI01 (sample SAMN16246545, study PRJNA631951) | gut metagenome | biome: gut microbiome; feature: rumen; material: KS-attached | host: Bos | place: Iran: Karaj | collected 2018-10 | reverse complement strand
TCACGCGAAAGGAGACGACCGCCCGTGTCGGATAGAACGGATCGGATAATCGAAGACCGCGTCGAGATCCTGGCGCCCGTCGGCGGACGCGCCCAGCTTCTGGCTGCCGTCCGCGCGGGCGCGAACGCCGTCTATCTCGGCGGAAAGGGCTTCAACGCGCGCCGGAACGCCGAAAACTTCGGGAACGAACGGAACGCGAAGGAAAGCGGCGAGGAGTTCACGCTCCGGGAAGCGGTCGAATACGCCCACGCGCGCAACGTGAAGGTCTACGTGACGGTCAATACGATCGTCGGCGACGACGAACTCGACGGCGTGCGCGAGGCGATCGCGGACGTCGCGGAATCCGGCGCCGACGCCGTCATCATCCAGGACCTCGCCGTCGCGAAGATCGTCCGCGAGGAGTACCCGACGCTCGCGATGCACGCATCGACCCAGATGGCGGCCCACGATCTCGAAGGGATTCGTCTGCTCGGCGAGCTGGGATTCGATCGCGCCGTCCTCGCGCGGGAGCTGTCCCTCGACGAGATCCGGACGGTCGCGAAGGGAACGAAACTCGACCTCGAATCGTTCGTTCACGGCGCCCACTGCATGAGCCTCTCCGGCGGCTGCTACCTGTCGTCGATGATCGGCGGACGGTCCGGAAACCGCGGGCTCTGCGCCCAGCCGTGCAGGCTCGATTTCAACTGCAAGGGGCGCGGCTACGCGCTTTCCCTGAAGGATATGTGCTATCTCGACCACGTCCGGGAACTCGCGGACGCGGGCGTATGCTCGTTCAAGATCGAAGGGCGGATGAAGCGCCCCGAGTACGTCGCGGGCGCGGTGAACGCCTACCGCGGCGGAACGGTGAAGAAGGAGACGCTCCGCGCCGTCTTCTCCCGGAGCGGCTTTACGGACGGCTTCCTCACCGGAAGGCGCGACGTCTCGATGTTCGGCAACCGGACGAAGGAGGACGTCACGGCAGCGTCCGACGTCCTAAGCGAACTGGCGGGCCTCTACCGCAGCGAAACGCCCGCCGTCCCCGTCGATCTGACTTTGACCGCGGGGATCGGGATGGAGACAGTCCTGACCGCGACCGACGGCGAGCGGTGGGTTACCGTGACGGGGCGGGCGGCCGAACGCGCGGAGCGTGTTCCGCTGACGAAGGCTTCCGTCCGGAAGGCGCTCGAAAAGACGGGCGGCACGCCGTTCCTTCTGCGCGAGCTCGACTGCGTGTTCCTGGAAGAGGGCGCGGAGACGGGCCTTTCCCTTCCCGCGGCGGAGCTGAACCGGATGCGGCGCGAGGCGCTCGACCGGCTGCTCGCGGAACGGAGCCGGATCGTGCCCCACAGACACGTTGAACCGAAGGCGGAGCCGGATCTCTTCCGGCCGCATGCCGCCCCCGCGGAACCGGAGCTCAGGCTGCGGTTCGAAACGGCCGCCCAGTACGAACGCGTCCTCGGCCGCGCCAAGGATCCGTCGCGCTATACGGCGATCCTTCCGCTTCGCGTCCTTCTCGAGCACCCCGGGATCCTCGCCGGGGCGCGCTGCCCGATGATCGGCGAACTGCCGTCGCTCCACTTCCCGGCGGACGATCCGAAGCTCGAGGCCGATCTCGGAGCGCTCGCGGCGAACGGCCTGACCGACGTTCTGGCCGAGGATCCCGGCGGGATCCGCATCGGCCGCAAGGCGGGCCTTGCCGTCCACGGCGGCGCGAACCTCAACATCATGAACTCCGTTGCGCTCTCCGAATACGAACGGCTCGGCCTCGCGGACGCGACCGTGACGTTCGAGGCTTCGGCGGCGCGGATCCGCAAACTCGGCGGAACGCTCCCGCGCGGCATGCTCGCGTACGGATATCTTCCGCTGATGAAGATGCGCGCGTGCCCTGCCCGGACGAAGGACGGCTGCAGGGGCTGTTCCGGCATCACGCCGATGGTCGACCGGAAGGGCGAGACGTTCACGGTCATCTGCCGCGGGAAGCGCTACAGCGAGCTTCTGAACTGCGTGCCGCTCTACATCGCCGATAAGCCGGTCCCGCCCGTCGATTTCCTGACACTGTACTTTACGATAGAAAGCCCCGACGCGGCGGCGGCCGTGACCGCGGCGTTCGAATCGAAACAGACTCCCGTCTTCCGCAGGACGAACGGCCTGTACTGGCGGGAACTTCTCTGACAACCAATACCCCGCGGAACGGCGGGAACCCCGAAAGGAATCCATCTATGGCCAAAGAAACGCAAAAAACGGAAAAGACCGGCGCCGTATCCGCGCCGCTGAAGTTCACGAAAGCCCCGGAGAAGGGCCACGTCCGCGCGCTCGTCCTCGCGGGCGGCGGCGCGAAGGGCGCCTATCAGATCGGCGCGTGGAAGGCGCTCGAGGAGATCGGCTACAAGTTCGACATCGTGACGGGAACGTCCGTCGGCGCGCTGAACGCGGCGATCATCACCGCGGGCGATTACGAGATCGCGGAGGAGATGTGGGCGAAGGTGACGACCGACAACATCCTCGACCTCCAGATCGACGCGGATCTCACGACGGAAGCCGGGACGCGCGAAGCGATGAAGACGCTCATCAAGAAGGCGCTCGCCGACAAATCCATCGACCAGACACCGCTCTATGAGCTCATCAAGAGCGTCCTCGACGTCGACAAGGTCTACGCGTCCCCGGTGGATATGGGCGTCGTGACGGTGAAGTGGCCCGAATTCAAGGCCGTCATGATCACGAAGAACGAGATGCCGCGCGAACACTTCATCGACTACCTGATGGCGTCGAGCGCCTTCTTCCCCGGCATGAAGCCGTGGAAGATCGACGGCCAGGAGTACGTCGACGGCGGCTATTTCGACAACGCTCCGGTCGACCTCGCGATCCGGATGGGCGCGACGGAGGCGGTCGTCGTCGACCTGCACGGCATCGGCATGACGCATCCGGTGAACCGCGCCGCCTGCCAGGTCATGACGATCCGGCCGTCGTGCGACCTCGGCTCGACGCTTCTGTTCAGCCCCGAGCTGTCGCGCCGCAACATCGACCTCGGCTATACGGAAACGCTCGCGCGCTTCGGCCTCAAAAAGGAATTGAAATAAGGACCGGTTCCCCGTTATAATAATAGAGTTCAGGAAAGTACATTCCCGAAACGCGATACGAAACGAAAGGAAGATACGGCTATGGCACTGGAAGTTGGAATCGACCTCGGAACGGCGAACGTTCTGGTTTATATGAAAGGCAAGGGCATCGTCCTCGACGAGCCCTCCGTCGTTGCTCTGAACCGCGATACGGACGAGATCGTCGCGGTCGGAAGCGAGGCCCGCGAGATGCTCGGAAGAACGCCGGGCAATATCGTCGCGATCCGCCCGCTCCGCGACGGCGTCATCTCCGACTACGACATCACGGAGCGCATGCTCCGGTATTTCATCAAAAAGACCGTCGGCGCGGGCGCTTTCTTCAAACCGAAGATCATGATCTGCGTCCCCTCGGGCGTGACCGAGGTGGAAAAGCGCGCGGTACGCGAAGCGGCCGTCGCAGCGGGCGGCAAGTCCGTCTACATCATGGAGGAGCCCGTCGCGGCGGCGATCGGCGCCGGCCTTGACATCACCCTCCCGAACGGCATCATGGTCGTCGACGTGGGCGGCGGCACGACCGACATCGCCGTCATCGCGCTCGGCGGCATCGTCACCTCCCAGTCCGTCAAGGTCGCGGGCGACAAGTTCGACGACGCGATCATCCGCTACATGCGCAAGGAACACAAGCTCTACATCGGCGAGCGGACCGCGGAGGAGATGAAGTTCGCGATCGGCACGGCGTTCCCGCTCGAGGAGAACCTCGCGTACGAATGCCGCGGCCGCGACCTCGTGACCGGCCTTCCGAAATCGATCGAGATCACGTCCCGCGAGCTCCTCGAGGCGCTCGAGGAACCGCTCTCGACGATCTGCGAGGCGATCCACTCCGTGCTCGAACAGACCCCGCCGGAACTGGCGGCCGACATCTCCAACTCCGGTATCGTCCTGACCGGCGGCGGCGCGCTTCTCCGCGGCCTGACCGACCGGATCCAGCAGCGCACCGGGATCGAGACGCGCGTCGCGGACGATCCGAAGTCGTGCGTCGCGCTCGGCACCGGCAAGGCCCTCAACTCGATCGACTTCCTCCGCAGCGTCGACAGCGGAAAGAGCCGCAGCTTCTATTGATCAGACGCAGCCGGACGTCAGCCGTCCGGCTTTTTTACGGAAATGAGTAAACTGACGCTCATAGCGACCGCGACGTTCGGCCTGGAGGCCGTCGTCAAACGTGAGATCGAATCGTTCGGTTACCCGATCGTACGCTCCGAAGACGCCCGCATTCTCTACACCGGGGATGAACGGGCGCTTTGCCATTCGAATCTCTGGCTCCGCTCGGCCGACCGCGTGCTCGTTCTGATCGGCGAGTTCACCGCGCTGTCGTTCGAGGAACTCTTCCAGCAGACGAAGGCTCTGCCGTGGGCCGACTGGATCCCGGCGGACGGCTGCTTCCCGGTCGAGGGATCGTCGGTCAAGAGCCAGCTCCATTCCGTCCCCGACTGCCAGGCGATCGTCAAGAAGGCGATCGTCGAATCGATGAAGGAGACGTACGGTCTGGAGCGGTTTCCCGAGACGGGCGCGAAGTATCCGGTCAAGGTCTCGATCCTGAAGGACCGCGTCTCTTTGACGCTCGATACGACCGGCCCCGGCCTCCACAAACGCGGCTACCGCGTCCGGACGGTGCCGGCGCCGATCAAGGAAACGCTCGCGGCGGCGATGGTCCAGCTGTCGTTCTGGCGCGAGGGACGCCTCCTCGTCGATCCGTGCTGCGGGTCGGGAACGATCCCGATCGAGGCGGCGATGATCGCGAAGAACGTCGCGCCCGGCCTCGGGCGGAACTTCCTCGCAGAGGAATGGGACGTGATCCCGAAGGCGCTCTGGAAAGAAGAGCGGACGGCCGCCTTCCGGGCCGTGAAGCAGGACCACGGGATCGTCATCCGCGCGTTCGACATCGACCGGGAGGCCATCCTCGCGGCCGCGATCAACGCGCGCGAAGCCGGCGTCGACGACTGCATCACCTTCCGCACGCTCGACATCGCCGACCTCCACGCGTATCTGGAAAAGGCGGGAGGACCGGAGCCCTACGGCATCATGATCACGAATCCGCCCTACGGCGAGCGCATCGGCGAGAAGGACAAGATCGCCGGGATCTACCGCGCGCTCAGCGACTTCTACCGCCGCGAGAAGACGTGGTCGCTCTACCTCGTCACGTCCGACAGGGAGTTTGAGAAGCGCTTCCGGAAGGAGCCTGCGGACCGCCGCCGGAAGCTCTACAACGGAAATCTCGAGATCTGTTATTATCAGTATTACGGCCTCCGTCCGCCCAGACAGGACGCGGAGACCGGTTCGTCTGAACCGGCTGCGAAATGAACCGGCTCTCGGAGGAGGTGTTTTTGTGGCGCATGTGATCGCCTACGACGTCGGAACGACCGGCGTGAAAACGTGTCTGTTCTCGATCGGGAAAGAGATCCGCCTCGTGGCGGGCGAATACGAAGGGTATGACCTTTGGGTGCTGCCGAACGGCGGCGCCGAACAGGACGCGGACCAGTGGTGGAGTGCGCTTTCGGCGACGACGAAGCGCCTTCTTGCGCGGACGGGCGCTACGCCCGGGGACATTGCCGGCATATCGTTCTGCTCCCAGATGCAGGGAATGGTCCTCGTCGACCGGGAAGGGAACGCGCTTCGGCGGCCGATGAGCTATATGGACCAGCGCGCGGCAAAGGAATTCCGCGATACCGTCTCGCACGGCCTGACCGTCTCCGGCGTCGCGATCCCCGTTCTTCTGTACAGCCTCCTCGCGACGCGCGCCGCTTCGACGAGCGTGAAGGACCCGGTCTGGAAGTACAAATGGGTCGAGGCGAACGAGCCGGAGGTCTTCGCGAAAGCCTATAAATGGCTCGACGTAAAGGAATACCTGATCGCGCGGATGACGGGCGAATTCGTGATGACGCGCGACAGCGCGTTCTCGACGTTCCTCTTCGATACGCGAAAGGGGAAGGAGAGCTGGAACAAGACGCTTCTCCGCATGTACGGCGTAAAGGAGGAACACCTCCCGCGGATCATCCGCTCGACGGACGTCGCGGGGAAGCTCACGGAGAAGGCTGCGGCGGAGCTCGGGCTCGCCGCAGGTACGGCCGTCTACGGCGGCGGCGGAGACGCGACGCTGACCGGCGTCGGCGCGGGCTGCACGAACGTCGGCGATACCCACATCTATTCCGGAACGTCCGGATGGGTCGGGACGCTGATGGACCGCCAGGCCGTCGACATCGGCGCGATGATCGCGGGCGTCGTCGGCGCGGAGGACGGACGCTACAACTATTTCGCCGAGATGGAAACGGCGGGGAAGTGTTTCGAATGGGTAAAGAGACACCTCGTCGAGGATGAGATCGACGCGTACCTGAAGAAGATCAACGTGGCCGACAGCACCGAGACGGCTTACGAAAACCTATACGACTACATGTCCGACGTGATCCGCGCCGTTCCGGCCGGTTCCGGCGGCGTGATCTTTACGCCGTGGCTCCACGGAAACCGCTGCCCGTTCGAAGATCCGAACGCGGCAGGGATGTTCTTCAACCTCAAGATCAATACGGGCGAACGGCAGATGATCCGCGCGGTCCTCGAGGGGATCTGCTTCCACCTGCGCTGGATGCTCGAATGCCAGGAAAAGAAAGTGAAGACGTCGCACGTCCTCCGGTTCGTCGGCGGCGGGGCGCTCTCGCCCGAGACGTGCCGGATCCTCGCGGACGTGACGGGACGTCCGGTCGAAACGGTTCCGGACACGAAGGACGTCGGCGCGATCGGCGCGGCGATGGTCGCCGCGGTCGGGCTCGGGATCTTCCCGAATCTCTCCGCGGCGGGCGCCGCGATCCGGCCGGACGCGCGGTATGAACCGGATCCGGCGAACCGCGCCGTCTACGACCGGAACTATGACGTCTTCCGGAAACTCTACGGATCGAATAAGAAGAACTTCGCGATCCTGAACGGCGGGGAGGCGGCGGAATGAACGAACAGGAATTGAGAGAGACCGTCGCAGGAACGGGACGGCTCCTTTTGAAAAAGGAACTCGTTGCGCGGACGTGGGGCAACTTCAGCGCCCGTCTCGCCGGCACCCGCTTCCTCATCACCCCGAGCGGTCTCGGCTACGAAGCGATGACCGCAGACGACATCGTGCTGTATGACGGGGAGACCGGCAAATGGGAAGGGACGCGGAAGCCCTCGAGCGAGAAAGGGATCCACGCGGCGGCGTACGCGATCTTCCCGGAGGCGAACTTCGTCATCCACACGCACCAGGTCTACGCCTCCGCCCTCGGCCTGACCGGCCCGGAAAGCATGAGCGTCACGGAGAACGAGCGCAAAGAACTCGGAGGAGTCGCGTGGGCGGCGTACGGGCTTCCCGGAACGAAAAAACTGCGCGAAAACGTGGAGACCGCGATGAAGAGCGGCGCGGAGACGGTCCTGATGGCCCACCACGGCGCCGTGATCTGCGGGAGGGACCGCGAAGAGGCGATCCGGCGCGCGGAACTGCTGGAAGCGATCGCGAAGCGGAGCCTGAAGGGGCTTCCGGACGGCGAAGAGCCGGAACGCGCATGGGCGGATCTCGGGATCCCGCTTTACGCGGAGCTCGACGACATGGCCCAGATGATTGGCCGGAGGATCCCGGCCGCGCCGGACGAAGAAACGGCGGAAAAACTGCTCGAAAGGACGAACGCCGTCTTCGTGCGCGGGAAGGGATGCCTCGTCCGCGGAGATGACGCGGACGATACCGAAGCCCTGAAGATCCTCACGCGGAAGGCGGCCGTCGCGGCGCTCCACACGCGCGCGTCCGGAACCGGAGCGCGCCTCGGACCGTTCGACACGGCGCTGATGCGGTACGTCTATAAATCAAAATACTCGAAACAGAAGAAAGGGTGATCGACATGGCGGATCCGAACAAGAAAAAAGAACTGATGCGGACGATAAAGTTCACGCTGTTTTCGATCTCCGCGGGGCTGATCGAGATCGGCGTCTTCACGCTTCTCAACGAGCTGACGAACTGGCCGTACTGGCCGTGCTATCTGATCGCGCTCGTCTGCTCGGTCCTGTGGAACTTCACGCTCAACCGCAAATTCACGTTCCAGAGCGCGAACAACGTCCCGAAGGCGATGCTGCTCGTCGCGCTATTCTACTGCGTCTTCACGCCGGTTTCGACGCGTCTCGGCAATTTCCTTGCGGAGGACCTCGGCTGGAACAAATACATCGTGACGGGCCTGAACATGGCCGCGAATTTCGTGACGGAATACCTGTATGACCGGTTCGTCGTGTTCCGCGGCTCGATCGATACGAACGAACGCGCCCGGAGACAGAAAGAAAAGGAGAACGCGAAATGACCAACTGCGGAATCAGCCGCTGGGACGACCCGGCCGCCATCAACAAAGCCCTGAAGAACCTTACCGATCAGCCGATCTGGGAGGTCTCGGACGACTATTATACAAACACGATCCTGAAGTATTACGACGAGAAATGCAAGGCGTCGCGCGCCGTCTATGAGGAGTCGAAGGACTACATTCCCGGCGGCGTTCAGCACAACCTCGCCTTCAACAAACCGTTCCCGATGTGCATGGCGAAGGCGGACGGCGCGTACCTGTACGACAAGGACGGCAACCGCTACATCGACTTCCTCCAGGCCGGCGGACCGACGATTCTCGGCTCGAACTACCCGCCGATCCGCGAAAAGGTCATCGAGCTCCTGAACGAATGCGGCCCCGTCACGGGACTCCTTCACGAATCGGAGCTGATGATCGCGCGCGAGATCCACCGCCATATGCCGAACGTCGAGATGTTCCGGATGCTCGGCAGCGGAACGGAAGCCGTGATGGCGTCGCTCCGCATCGCCAGGATCGCGACTGGAAAGAAGCACATCATCAAGATCGGCGGCGCTTACCACGGCTGGTCCGACCAGATGGTCTACGGTCTGAAGATCCCCGGAAGCCGCGGGCTCCTCGAATCCCACGGCATCCCGAAGCAGGCGTACCGGCTGACCGACGAGGTCCGTCCGAACGACCTCGGGATGCTCGAGCGGATGCTGAAGCGGAACAAACTCACCGGCGGAACGGCGGCCGTCATCGTCGAACCGGTCGGTCCCGAGAGCGGGACGCGGCCCGTCGCGCACGATTACAACAAAGGCGTCCGCGCGCTCTGCGATCAGTACGGCGCGCTCCTCATCTTCGACGAAGTCGTGACCGGCTTCCGCGTCGCGCTCGGCGGCGCGCAGGGCTACTTCGGCATCGTTCCGGATCTCACGATCTTCGGCAAGATCGTCGCGGGCGGCTATCCGTCCGCGGGAGGTGTCGGCGGAAAGCGTGAGTACGCGGAACTGATGGCGGCGGGACTCGCCACCGGAAAGCACCGCGCCTACGTCGGCGGAACGCTCGCGGCGAACCCGCTGTCGTGCCTCGCGGGCTACACGGCGATCCGCGAGATCGAGCGGACGAACGCGTGCGAAGCCGCGGGCAGGGCGGGCGATCGGCTGTGCGACGGCCTGAAGGGCCTGATCGACCGCTACGGCCTCCCGTTCGTTGCCTACAACCAGGGCTCGATCGTCCACCTTGAGTGCACGGGCGCGATGAGCTTCGATTTCTCCTCGATGAACATCGCGAAGTCCGCGATCGGCCTTCTGAAGAACAAGGCGATGATGTACGAGCGGAAGGATTCGATGGAGCGGATGGGCGCCGCGTACATGGCGAACGGGATCGTCACCCTCGCGGGGAGCCGCCTGTACACGTCCCTCGCCGACACGCCGGAGATCATCGACGAAGCGCTCGGCCGCTTCGAGGAGGTCTTCCGCCACGTGAAAAAGACGGACAAGGGGCTCCTGAAATAGACGTCCGCCCGGAGGAGGAGCGGATTCGGGCGAAAAACACTGAAAAACAACCGAAAAACGGGCTTTCCGCCCGTTTTTTTTGTTGGCAACCGCGGGAAATGGTGGTATCATATTTAGGCACGCACGTCATATGCGTCGATTTTCGTATGCAGAAGGAGAATAATAAATGAAAGCCAACCTCGTATCCAAGGAAAACAACCTCGCAACCTTTACCATGGAATTCACCGCGGAGGAATTCGAACAGGGTGTGAAGACAGCCTATCATCGCAACAAGGGCCGCTACTTCGTCAACGGGTTCCGGAAGGGCAAGGCGCCCCAGTCGATCATCGAAAAGGCCTACGGCGAAGGCGTCTTCTTTGAGGACGGCCTCGACATCTGCATGAACGACGCGTATCCGAACGCGCTCGACGAACTCGGGCTCGACCCGATCGACCGCCCCGTCATCGACTTCGACAAGGAGATGCCGATCGGCCGCAACAAACCGTTCAAGGTCATCGTCAAGGTCGTCTGCGCGCCGGAACCGGAACTGAAGAAATACAAGGGACTCGAGGTGGAAAAACTCGAGGTGAAGGTCACCGCGGACGACGTCAAGCGCGAACTCGAAACGCTCCAGAAGCGCAATTCCCGCATCGTCTCCGTCGACCGTCCCGCGAAGGACGGCGACACGGTCGTCCTCGACTACAAGGGCTTCGTCGGCGAAGAGCAGTTCGAAGGCGGAACGGCCGAGAACCAGCCGCTCGTCCTCGGCTCGAAATCCTTCATCCCGGGCTTCGAAGACCAGCTGATCGGCGTCAAGGCCGGTGAATCCCGCGACGTCAACGTCACGTTCCCCGCCGAATACCACGCCGAAAACCTGGCCGGCAAGGAAGCCGTCTTCCAGTGCACCGTCCACGAAGTGAAGGAGACCGAACTCCCCGCGCTCGACGACGATTTCGCGGCCGAGGCGTCCGAATTCGACACGCTCGCGGAACTGAAGAAGGACATCAAGAAGAACCTCGAAGCGGACCGCAAGAAAGAGAACGAGTCGATCATGAAGAACGCGATGCTCGACGAGCTCGTGAAGGAGAACATGTTCGACGTTCCCGAAGTCATGGTCGAAGAGGAGATCGACATGCTCGTCCGCGAATTCGACCAGCGCCTCCAGTACCAGGGCCTCTCGCTCGACATGTACCTCCAGTACGGCCAGATGAAGATGGAGGACTTCCGCAAGCAGTACCGCGATCAGGCTCTCCAGAGAGTCCGCGCGACGCTGCTCGTCCAGGAAGTCGCCAAGAAAGAGAAGATCGCCGCGTACGACGAAGACGTCGAGGCGGAGATCAAATCGATGGCCGGCGAATACGGCATGAAAGAAGAAGACGTCCGCAAGATCCTCGGCGAGAACACCGACCGCCTGAAGGCCGACATCACGAACCGCAAGGCGATCGACTGGCTGTTCGCGAACGCCGAGCTCGTCGAGAAGAAGTCTGAGGAAAAGGCCCCCGCGAAGAAGGCGCCCGCGAAGAAGAAGGCGGCTCCGAAGAAGGACGCGGCGGAACCGGCCGAAGAACCGAAGGAAGAACCGAAGAAGAAAGCGGCTCCGAAGAAGAAGGCCGCTCCGAAGAAGGACGCGGAATAAGCCGTCCGGAAGGAAAAAGGAGGTAACGCCATGTCTCTCGTGCCCATTGTCATCGAACAAACCGCGCGCGGCGAGCGCTCGTACGACATCTACTCGCGCCTGCTGAAGGACCGCGTGATCTTTCTCGACGGCGAAGTGACGGACGTTTCGGCGTCCCTCGTCGTGGCCCAGCTCCTGTTCCTCGAATCGGAAGACGCGGACAAGGACATCTCCCTCTACATCAACTCCCCCGGCGGCTCCGTCACGGCGGGCTTCGCGATCTACGACACGATGCAGTACATCAAACCGGCCGTCTCGACGATCTGCGTCGGCATGGCGGCGTCGATGGGCGCGTTCCTGCTCGCGGCTGGCGAAAAGGGCAAACGCTTCGCGCTTCCGAACGCGGAGATCATGATCCACCAGCCCATCGGCGGAGCGTACGGCCAGGCGTCGGACATGAAGATCCACACCGACCACATCATCCGGACGCGCGAGAACCTGAACCGCATCCTCTCGGAGCGGACGGGCCAGCCCCTCGACCGGATCCAGAAGGACACCGACCGCGACAACTTCCTCTCCGCGGAGGAGGCCGTCACCTACGGGCTGATCGACCGCGTCATCACCTCAAGAAAGTAAGGCTAAATGGATAAATTCAACGAAGATAAAAAGTTAACGTGCTCGTTCTGCGGGAAGACCCAGGACCAGGTCCGCCGTCTTATCGCGGGCCCGGGCGTCTACATCTGCGACGAGTGCGTCCAGATCTGCAACTCGATCATCCTCGACGAACTCGCGAAGATGGGCGAACCGGCGGAGACCGTCAAGGGCGAGATGCGCCTCCCGTCTCCGAAGGAGATCGACGCCGCGCTCTCGGAGTACGTCATCGACCAGGACGACGCGAAGCGCTACCTGGCGGTGGCCGTCTACAACCACTACAAGCGCATCACCGAGAACGGAAAGCAAACGGAGGAGGACGCCGACGTCGCGCTCCAGACGTCGAACGTCGCCGGGG
>JAEEGI010022383.1_pt1 | contig 12485 bp, 7 predicted proteins | sample 8958751 | NCBI WGS metagenome assembly JAEEGI01 (sample SAMN16246545, study PRJNA631951) | gut metagenome | biome: gut microbiome; feature: rumen; material: KS-attached | host: Bos | place: Iran: Karaj | collected 2018-10 | reverse complement strand
TGAAGGCGCTGTCGCTGTGGAAAAGCGACTGGTCACTTGTGTTCATTGTGGCCCAAATATAGAGGTTATTGGGGAGTAACAACACATCGCCATCAAGCACTTTGCCCACCACATCATCATCGCTCTCATATAGGGCGTTGATGGCTACGGCGTTATTGATGGTCAAGCCGCTTAACAATTTCTTCAGTTGCTTTCTCAAGTCGGTATCGGCTTTAATGGGATATTCTGAAAAGCCGTTATCATTGCGGTCGAGCAACTGGAACAGGTCGCCAAAAATCTGGGCGCAGTTGCCTCGGTTGATTTCCTCAATAACGAGGAACTGTTTTTTGGGCTCTGCTTCTCCCGCATTGGCCAACTTTTTCCACGCTTCAACATAAGCCTGCAAAAAAGCCTGACTTACGAACTCATAAACAATGCGTTCTTCCTTCAACTCATTGCCATTATCGTCTTTAACTTTAATGGCTTTACCACCGAATGTAGAAATGACTGGAACTTCTTTTGTAGTCGGTTTATAACTACCAACAAAAGTGGAATAATCGCTATCAGGATGGAATGTAGTGCGAATTACATCTTCACCTTTCGTCTGCACTTTGATGGCATGCGACTTGCCAGTGCCGGGAGCACCATAGTAAATAATCTGTTTGGAGTCTATCTGTGAGGCTATACTTCCATGTGTTAAAGTTTGTTCATTAATAAACAGTAAATCTGACATCATTTTTAATGTTGATGCATAGCCGTATTCAAATCTGTCAATACTTGATTTTCCTGTCAACTCTTTTCTTGCATCAACAGCTGATGCATCTGGGTTATTTCTAAAAAAACTCACAAATTCTTCAAGTAATGGCTTTGATATGGTACGCAAACCAGATGAATTTCCACACAATGATTTAACCAAATAACAAAGCTTATCTTTGTCAACAATCGTAATTTTGCTATTCCCAGAGGTATAGACCTGACCTACTTCTAATTCCATAATACAATGATTAATTCTAAAAATGAAAAATCTGCCAAACAAAATATATTTCTTATGCAATCACAAATTTACAGTATTTTTTAATAAAATGAATAATAAATGACAGATTATTTAGTAAACACTTTTTTCAATTATTTTAAATATCCTAGTATTTTTGCGATTTGGAGAACTGGCCAAACTTCTCATTGATGTTCATATTGGTTAGTTTTTTCATGGCGTAAAATTACAGTTTCGTAGACCATTGTACAACGGACAATTGTCTACATATTGAAAATTTCAGCAAGCAATTAGCCACTAGCTGCCATGGCTCAGGACATCGTTGACACTTTTGTATCAGGAGTTCGTTGACACTTTTGTTCAAAAAGCCGCTGAGTAAATGACAGATTTTTGTTTAACATTTAAATTTTCGCATATGAGTCCTTGAATAATCAAGGCATCAACCAAGAGCGTTCTTTGACATATTTTGTACATTGTCCGCCATAACGCTAAATATTTTGTTTACTTATGGCAAACGAGGAGACATTAAGGCTTGAGGCCGCCGATATGCATGCGCATGGCATCAAAGTCGCTGAGATCGCGCGCAGATTAGGTCGCTCACGTCAGTGGGTTCACAAGTGGATAAACCGCCAACGTGATTGTGCTGACGGATGGGAGCGGTCCCTGTCAAATGCCCCGCACAGCAAAGCGAACAAGACCAGTGAGGAGCTCGAAGCACAGGTCGTTTCATCCCGCATCAGACTTGACGCGTCACCGCATATGGAGTCTGGCGCATTCGCGATTTGGCACGACCTTAGCGCGAGGGGCATAGAACCGCCATCGGTGGCGACCATCAATCGGATTCTCAAGAGAAGAGGGCTGACCAAGAAGAAAGTCCCATATCAAAAGAGCGGCATCGACTACCCCGAGCCGCCTCTGAACATGCAAATCATGGACCTGGTCGGGCCAAGATATATCCGTGGCGGCCAACGGTATTTCCTGCTGACAATCATCAGCAATGATACGCGCCATGCCGGTGTCTATCCGATCTTGAGCAAAAGTGGGACTGACATAACCAAAAGTGTCGTAGCCTTTTGGAAGAGTTACACTGTTCCCGACTTCTTGCAGATGGACAACGAACTGTCTTTCAAAGGCAGCAACCGACATCCCAGGGGACTTGGCATGTTGCTCAGGACGATTCTCTCATTGAATGTGACTCCCATCTTCATACCCGTCAGCGAGCCATGGAGAAACGGGGTCATCGAGAGATTCAACCAAAAAGTGGAGCGCACATTGCTGACCCAAGAGCACAGAAACTTTGATGAGTTGCAACGGCATTCGGTTGAATTTATGAATATACATAACCGACTGCACCACTACTCCACGATGGGCCATAAGACACCTTTGCAACTCGATCAGGAACTTGACGTGCCGATGGTGCGTCTCGGTGCCGACTATCATGTTGATGAACGCCCGGAATTGGATTCCTGCAACCTCAACGAAATTCGCTTTATCAGGCTGGTTCGAAGCGACCTCAATATTAGTGTGCTGAACACAGATATAGCCGTCATTCCTGAGCTGATGCATACATACATTGAGGCCGTTTTGCTAATTAACGGGCATTGCTTGCTAATCAAACAAGATGGCACCACCAAACAAAGCATTGAGTTTATAATGCCTCTAAAATAATGTACAAAATGTCAACGAACTCGTGATACATGCACCGCTTTAGCGGTGCGACCCCCTAGGGGGTCCAGAACTTTATTTCATACAGCTCTAAGGATTATGTTTACACCCCTTCTAAGGAATGAAAAAGTGTCAACGAACTCCTGAGCTACGATAGCTAGTTGCTAGCTGCTACAGGCTAGACGCCGAGGATGATGTTGATCAGGGCGGTCACATCGCTCACATTCACGCGGCCGTCGCCATTAATGTCGGCCCGTTCGGGGTCCTTGGGAGTGAAGTCCAGAATCATGTTGATTAAGGCACTCACATCGCTCACATTTATCTTGCCATCGCCGTTCACATCACCCAGGATGGGAATCTCTACCCACTGGTCGTTCACACGCCACAAGGGTTTCCAGCGCTTGCTGCGTGCCATCTTCACATGCTCTTGAGTGACGGTGTTGCCCTCGTCTGAAGCATCGGTGGCATAAATATATAATTCTCCCAAGTCTTCAGATGTGGGTATTGTGCGCAAGCTGTTGATGAAAGCGGTCATATTAGAATTGTTGATGAGATTACTGGAAAGACCAACATGGTTAATCGCTGTGCAGTTTTGCAGCGATAGCGATGTCAGTTGGTTGCCGCCTGCCGACAAGTAAGTGAGTTTAGTGTTGTTCGACAAATCAAGAGAAGTCAGCTTGTTAAAATAGCACGACAAAGAGGTTAGGTTTTTTAAAGTGCTGACATCGAGCGAGGTGAGATTATTGCCTTGGCAGTTGAGATTTTTGAGTGCCGTGCAATTAGACACATTGAGGCTGGTCAAAATATTCTGGTAACAATAAAGTTCGGTCAAGTAGGGGCAGTTGCTGACATCTAGGGTTTTGAGGTTATGGTCGTGGAAACGAATGGTCAGTTCTGTGAAACTGTTATTGCCACACAATATTTTCGCAATACTGCCATAGTTTGAAATCTCAAGTGAAGTGAGCTGATTGTAAGAACAATCCACTTCCTGCAAATAGTCATTTTCCGACAAGTCGAGCGAAGTGAGGCGGTTGTTGTTGCATTTCAGCGTCCTCAGATTTGTAAAGTACTCAATGCCCTTCAGGCTGTAAAGGTCTTTAGAGTAAAGGTCGTTGAAATATAATCGCGCGTCAACATCGCTTTGCATAAGGTAGCCTTTGCTGTAGCCGGCGGTGTTCACCAGATAGTTGCGGAATTTGGGGTCGGGGAAGTAGGTGGAGTTGATAATGGCCAGATAATCGTCGCTGATGTAGACTTCCTTGGCGGCTGTGCCTGTGTTGGTCACAATTGTGCCATTGCTCTTATATCCGCCATAAGGAGTGAGGATGGCCACACGGCCTGCAAGGGATATCGTGCAATTATAAATGCCTTGATAATTGTCGCTATTGTTGTTGATGTGAATGTCACAGCCCTCATTGAAGTTGACCGTGTGGTTCATCAGCGCATAGCCACCATAGTTGATGATAGTGATATGGGGTTTGTGGTCATACTGGTTATTGCCTTTCATAAAATTGAAATTGATTACGGCCGACTGATCGCCACCAATGGTAGATTTGGTGCTCGATGTGTTGGTAATGTACATTTTAGAAGGACTATTGTAGTATTCCGTGAAAAACTGCAGGTTAATACCCGAGGCGTTGATGGCGCTTTTGTCGTTTCTGGTTGTTGTGAGATAATGGGTGCCAAAGAGCACATTGATTCTGGTGTTTCTCTGCAACATCATTGCCTCGGCCTCACAATTGATGTTGGTTTGGCCCATCAAAGTAATTGTCAGATTGTCGCATTTGCGGTTGTGAACGCCATAACTGCCACTGCCGGTGCGCTTAATGGTGATGTTGTAGAGCTCCAATTCGTTGTCGCGTTCATTATATTTTACATAGCCTTCACTGCAGCCAGTAGTGATGCTGATGTTGCCGCCAGTCACATTGTTGCAGTTGCTGCTGGTGACTTCAATGCCGCCCACATTAATCTCATATTTAGTGGCTGCCACGGCTGCCATGCCGCATGTAGCAATGGCCAAAAACAAAGTTAGTAGTAATTTTTTCATAATTGCTAAATCATTTGAGGTTAACAAATATCAATAAACAAACACTTTTTAGTGGTAATTTATTAGAAAAATGTTAAGCATTTGCAAATATAATAAGGATCTTGTTAAAAAACAAAAAAAAGAAGAAAAATGTGCTATAAACAAAAAAAATTAAACCTCAATAGCAAAAAATCATCTAAGAGTTGTGTATATTTGTAACATCTTGAACCATTAAAACCGCTTCTTATGAAAAAGATAACACTCATGCTTGCCATCATCGCCACCGCACTCATGGCGCAAGGACAAATCAAGCACATCAAACCCAGCCACATCTACAAGATGCCTGCCAACACCAGCAAGAGCATAGATGCGCTCATCGACGAGAATGTAATCTACGAAGACCTTTACAGCGGCAAGTGCAGCTGGTACTGTGGCGGGGTAATCGACACCGTGCTGGCATCGAGCAGCCTCGCCCCATCCAAGAAATTTGACTACAAGGGAGCCAACGCCCACGACTTCGACCACGAGAGCGTGTGGGCCGAGGGCGCACCCGGTCAAGGCATAGGCGAATACCTCGTCTACTACTTCCCTGGCTCCTGCCCTCGAGTCACCACAGTGAAAGTGCTCAACGGCCATGTGAAGAACCCAAAGCTGTGGAAAGAGAATTCACGCGTGAAGCAGCTCAAGGTGTACTACAACGATGTGCCCATCGCCATTCTCGACCTGCAGGACAGCCGCACGCTGCAATGCTTTGAAGTGGGCACGCTGGGCTACCACGACTCCAATGCTGCACAGTGGACGCTCAAGTTCGAGATCATGGATGTGTACCCGGGCACTAAATACCAGGACACCGTCATCTCTGAACTCTACTTCGACGGCATCGATGTCCACTAAGGCGAGAAAATTACAAGTTTTAACCCAATTCGGCTTAATGACCGATTTGGGTTTATTGTGACTGAAGCACGCTGAAGGCGGCTTCGAGCATGGTATCACGGCCGGCATCACTGTCGGCTTTGTTCATGTCGACCTTCACATCGGGTGCCACGCCAAACTCGGTGAGGTTGCCCTGTGCATCGGCAATCACTGCAGCCGAGAAGCGCACCGTCCAGCCGTTGGGCAACTCGCTGGTGAAGGGCAGGCCACAGCCGCCCCCCGTCACATCGCCCACCACCGTCACCTGTGGCAAGTGTTTCATGATGGAAACGAAATTGTTCGTAGCACTGAACGAGCCACGGTTGGCGAGCACCACTACGGGCTTGGTGTAGTGGATGTGCCCCTCAGTGGGATTAAAGTAGTAGTCATAAGGCTCCGAGAAATCGTCATGTCCCGGACCCTTCTTGTGCTTAATCGAGCCCACATGCGTCTTCTCGGTGATGAAGCGCGACACCAGCGTCTCCACATTCAGGAGATAGCCGCCACCATTGCTGCGCACGTCTATTACCAGGCCGTCGCTCGTGGCCAGATAGCCCAGAATGGCATCGAGGTTCCCCTCGCCTATTCCGTTAGAGAAACTGCCATAGTACATGTAGCCGATGTTGTTGCTCAATATCTGGTACTTGATGCCCGAGGTGCGCTTGTACTCGAAGTTGAGGTAGTGCTCGTCGATGAGCCGCTCGTCGTAGTTCTCGGGATACTGTTCCCATATCCAGTAACGCGACACATCGGTGGCCGAGATGAGGTTCACATGGCCGTCCTTGAGTTCCTTGAGCATCTCGCTGCACAGGTTGAAGAGTTCCTGACTTGTCATCTCCTTCTTCACCTTGGCACGATAGCGCTTGCCCACCTCGTTCCAATCAATATTCTTGTAGGAGAAAAAGGTGTAGTGCTCGTCCAGAGCCGTCCACAGGGCATCAAAGTTCTTGAAGGGGTCGTAATTCGACTCCACATCGTCGTTACACGCCACCAGCGGCAGACTCACGACCAACATCAACAGTATCTTATGGAGCAACTTCATCATGGTGTTCAACTTTTTTAGAAAAACTACTCAAACATGGCCGACATGACCCGCGCCTTATCGCTCAACTTGCGTGATGGCGAGAGATTCAGTATTTCACCGCCCAGACCGATGACCACCGCATGGGTCACAGTGCGAGTGTCGATATGGCTCACCCACGATTTCTCGATGCGGCAGCGATAGCCCACACGCAGAATGGTGCCGCCCAACCGCCAGTCGGCCGTGACCAGGTTGTTCATATCGAAACGGCTCCCCCACCATCCCAGATGTGCCAAGTGGCGGCGGTTGCCCACAAAAATCTCATAGTAGGCCTCGTCGTACTCGGGCGAGAAAAATGCGCCCAGTACCGGCAACGACAACTGATAGCGCAATGCCAGCGGATGCGAAAACAGCGAGGTGTTATACACCGCAGCAGCCTGCACGCCCACCGCAAAGTGGATGCGCGCCGACACCACATTGTTAGAGTTGTTGGCGTTATAGAGTATGCCGCCGCGGAAGTTCACCATGGGGCCCGCCATGAGTTGCAGCCGCCGGGCGGGCACATCGCGCCAGCGGCGCATGAGCGACCATCGTGCCTCGCCCATGAGCGAGTGCATCTCGTGGTTGCCCACCGGGTTCTCCACATAACTGTAGTCGGCACCCAGTTCCAGTTCACGCACCCATTTGTCGGGATTAAAGCCCGTGGCCTGGAAATGCTCGAAACCCAGCCCCAGGTTCAAGCCCGTGTAGGTGATGGGTGTGAGATAGGAATCAAGCAGCGATGCATGGCCTACCTCGCCCATCATGGTGTAGTGCACAGGCCGCACCACCTCGACCGAGTCTTGCGCCATGGCGGCAAAGTGCCCTGTGCAAGCGCATAGGAGCCAGGCGGTCAATATTTTCATCAAGTGTTTCAAGAGTTTCACGCGTTATGCATTAAAAAATTACATGTCATCGAACAGGCGCGTCTGGCCCGTGAGGCGATCACGCACTTCTTGCTGACTCATCTCGGCTTCGGCGGGTTTGCCGTCGGACTTGTCATCATCTGCAGGCTTGTCGTCGGCCGCGGGCTTTTCCTCCTCGGGTGCAGTTTCAGTGGGAGTTTCAATAGGAGCAGGAGTATTCTCTTCCTCGTCATCGACTGGTGCCACATCGGGCTGCTGGGGTTCTTCTTCGGGAACCTCGCGGGGTTCAATCTCGGTGACACTGTCGATCACATAGTTGGTCACGCGCTTGCCCTTTGCCTTGAACGACTTCACGGCAATGAACTCGTCGGCATCAATAATCAGGTTCTCGCGGAAAGCATCGCCCTCGCCAAACTTCACCTCAAAGCGGGGATACTTCTCGCTGGAGAGCAAGATGAGCTGCGAGTCGGGATTGCCGCCTATCATGCTCTGTTTCTTAGCATTGTCCTCGAGCGGACAGCGCTTGATGTAGTAATAACCCTGGTCGGCATCGTCGACAATGGCGGTCCACACCACCGAGGGGTCATACTTGCCAATGTATCGAATGCCCTCCTCATAGTGATTGGTTGCCTCACTGCTGGTAGTGTAGAAGTCGCCGTTTTGCATAATGACCAGCACACGGTCGTCGCCACCAAACTTGCCGAGCGACAGGCCATGGCCCTCATAGTTCAGGCGCAGAATATCGGGATCGAACCATATCTCGCGGTCGCCCAGCGTGCTCACACCATGCTCCTTGAGCGAAATGCGGTGAATCTCGTTCTTGGTCACAATATTGCCACGCGCCTGCTTGCCCTTGATGGCGAGTTCGGCCAAATCGACGTCGAATTGCAGCACCTTGAGCCTGAACTTGGGTTTGAGGGTGATGCGCAACACCTCGGCCTCGCCATTGGGATTGGCGGTGAACCACAGCACCTTGCTGCCAGGCTTGCCGGTGGTAAGGTCATATTCCTTGTCACGCGTGATACCCGTCACGGCAAAGCGCTTCATGTAGACCACCCCACCCTTGCCGTCCTGATACAGCACATTGTAGACAGTGCGGCTATCGTTGCGCTTGAATACATTGAGATACAGTATATTTTTCCCTACATACACCTTGTCGCTCACCTTGATGACCTTGTACTTGCCATCTTTGTAGAAGATGATGATGTCGTCGATATCGGAGCAGTTGCACACAAACTCGTCCTTCTTCAGCGCAGTGCCAATGAAGCCGTCGGCTCGGTTGATGTAGAGTTTCTCGTTGGCCTCGGCCACCTTCGATGCCACGATGGTATCGAAATCGCGAATGATGGTGCGGCGCGGGAAGCGGGCACCATACTTGTTCTTCAAGGCGGTGTACCAATTGATGGTGTGCTCCACCAGGTGGGCCAACTTGTAGTCGATGTCGGCAATGCGCTCGTTGAGCGTGGCAATATAATTGTTGGCCTTGTCGATGTTGAACTTCAGGATACGGGCCATCTTGATTTCCATGAGCCGCAAAATGTCGTCGCGTGTGATTTCGCGGTAGAACTGAGGTTTGAAGGGTTCCAGGCGCTTGTCGACATGAGCCACGGCAGCGTCCATATCCTTGGCCTGCTCAAAGCCTTTGTCCTTATAGATGCGCTCCTCGATGAAGATTTTCTCGAGTGAGGCAAAGAGGAGCGACTCCTGCGTCTCGTTGCGCTGGTAGTCGAGTTCGGCTTTCAGGATGTCCTTGGTGCGGTCTACGCTAAAGCGCAGCAGTTCGCTGATATTGAGAAACTGTGGCTTCTCGTCCTTGATCACACAGCAGTTGGGCGAGATGCTTATCTCGCAGTCGCTGAAGGCATAGAGGGCATCGATGGCCTTGTCGCTCGAGGTGCCAGGTTGCAGGTGCACAATGATTTCGGCCTGCGACGAAGTGTTGTCCTCCACCTTGCGTATCTTGATCTTACCTTTCTCGGCAGCCTTCAGGATAGAGTCGATGATATTGCCCACCGTCTTGCCGTAGGGCACGTCTTTCACAAGCAGGGTCTTGTTGTCGAACTTCTCGATTTTGGTTCGCACCCGCACATTACCGCCACGTTCGCCATCCTTGTAATTGTTCACGTCGATATAGCCACCCGTGGGAAAGTCAGGATAGAGCTGGAAGTCCTCGCCTTTGAGGTAAGAGACTGCGGCATCGAGAATCTCGTTGAAATTGTGGGGCAGAATCTTGCACGACAGACCCACCGCAATGCCCTCGGCTCCCTGCGCGATGAGCAGCGGGAACTTGGCAGGCAGGGTGATGGGTTCCTTGTTCTGCCCGTCGTAGGACAGGGTCCACTCGGTCACCTTAGGGTCGAAAACGGTTTCCAGGGCAAACTCCGAGAGGCGTGCTTCGATGTATCGGCCCGCAGCGGCACCGTCGCCGGTGAGTATGTTACCCCAGTTACCCTGGGTATCGATGAGCAGCCCTTTCTGTCCCAACTGCACCAGCGCCGAGTAGATCGACGCATCGCCGTGGGGATGATAATGCATGGTGTCGCCCACGATACCGGCCACCTTCTGGGTATGACCGTTGTCGCTCTGTTTCATCACATGCATGATGCGACGCTGCACAGGCTTGAAGCCATCCTCGATGTGGGGCACGGCACGCTCCAGAATCACATAGCTGGCATAGTCGAGAAACCAATTCTCATACATGCCCGAAAGCTGCAGTTTCTTATCTTTTGGCACCTGATAGGTTGAGTGGGCACTGGTCTGCGAATCGTCTTGAGGCTGGTCTTCTGATTGACCGTCAGCGGTATCGGCAGTGTCGTTCACCTGTTCTTCGGCAGCATTCAGTTGCTCTTCGTTCAACTCTTCAGGTTTCTCTTCGTCTTTCTTTTTCTTCATAGTGTAGCTAAAAGTACAGTTTTCGGCAATTAACCTACAAAGTTACAAAAAAACCTGAATTGCCACAAATAAAGATGGGGTGCGATGAAAAAAAGCCTTTTTTCACCACAGCATTTGTACCCGTAATTTACGGTTGTTATTTGGGGAAGTGGATGGGGCGCTTGAGGAGCACATCGAGGTTGCTCACATGCACAATGGTGTCGTGCAGCGGGCGGGTACTGTAGAGCACATCGTGGCCATCCTTGCTCAGGTGCTTGTGGGGGTCACGGCGGTCCCAGTAGTCGTAGCGATAGTAGCCCCACTGCTCGAGCTGGCGGGCATGAGTCGTGTCGGCATGGTCGATGAGCACAAAATCGCAGCGTTTTTCACGAGCCGCCTTATCCTGATCGAGTCGCATCTCATCGGTAGCACCTTCCTGCAAAGCCCAGTAGGGGCAGGCAGGCAAAGCCTCGGCAGGCAGGCCCTGACCCTTGTCGTGCATGTCCCAGAAAAGGATGCGCGGGTGCTGCACCTGACTCATGAGACCGCCATAATAGTAGAAGCGGTCGCGCTTGGCAAGGTCGTGCGTGAAGAACGAACTGCTACGGCTCTGGTTGGTGATGCCAATGAAGAAGAAGGCTATCAAGGTGATGGAAAAGGCCGCCGAACGTGCCCACGACTTATGCTGGAAACTGGAGAACAGGATGGCAAGACCCGGTGCGGACAGCAAGGCCAGCGAACTGTAGTAGACAAACGACTTGCCGTTGAGCAGCACCACTATCGTGGTCCATACCATCACCACCATGAGCCACCACTTGCGGTATTTGCGCTCATAGAGAAGCACCATCGCAGCAATGAACAGGATGTAGAGAATCAGGCTCTTCCTGAACACCACATGCGCCACCGAAGCCTGCGACAACTTGGTTTCGCCCAAATTGTTAAGGGTTGTGAGGGTTTTCAGAAAATACTCCTCGATAAAGGGTTTGAACCAGCCCTGAGCCAGCATTACCACCAGCCACGGCAACAGCACGACCACAGCGGCCCCTGCCATGAGCAGGAAAGCCTTGAGGGGCGACAACCCAGCCTTGCGCGGAAACACATAGCAGAAATGCGGCACAAAGGCAATGAGCATGAGCGTGATACTATACTTGATGAGCAGCGTTCCAGCCAGGCACACTCCCAGCACAGCAGCACTCCATGCCACCTGACGTGCAGTGAGGTTGTGACGCGTGTCGTGCAGCACAAAACGGTAGAGAACCGGTGCAAAGAAAGCCTGGCAGAAGTCCTCGGCACGCACATCGTCGTGCACAAAGCCGTTGAGCATGAGCCATGCAAGCACCATGAGCGCAGCCATGCGCACCAACCGACTGGCACCCAGCAGGCGCAATATCTTGTAGGAAAAGAAAAACACTATGGCATAAGTGATAGAGCTAATCCACATCACCCCCACATAGCTCTTGGGACTGATGAGGTAGCCCATACCATAGATGAGCCACAGCAGTGGGCCTTTGGAGTCGCAAAAGTCAACATAGGGAGTCATGCCGTTCATCCAAGCTCTGCCACAGGTCATGAACCAGTTAGAGTCTTGCCTCCACCACACATCAAAAATGTAGGAGTCGCGTGAAAAGAAGAACATGAGCACAAATGCCATGAGCCAGCACAGCGCAGCCAGCAAGAGGTTGTTTTTACAACTTGGCGACATGGAGCTAAGAGATATGAAGGCTTTCATAAAATGCTTGCTTGATAGACGATTGAAATTTTACAACTCACAAAATTACAAAAATAATGCTGAATCCCAACAATCAACCCCAAAAATCGCTTCTGTGCCCGACCTGGCAGTACAGAGGTTGCTTTTTCTCTCGCAAAGAGACTTGGGGGATAGATGAATCTTTTGGGAAAAGCGGGAAAAGCGGGAAAAATTTTCAGTTTTCAGTTATCAGTTAAAGGTTTTCAGTTAAAGGTTCTAGATGCTCTAGCCGATCTAGCCGTTCTAGATGCCCTGTATCGTCCTGAAAAAAGTTGACTCGGGAAAAGTTAATAATATGTTAATTCAAAAAGAGATTACGGGTAATTGGTCCCGAGTCCTTGTTGTTTGCATAGAATGGTGTGGGGCTC
>JAEEGI010022376.1_pt1 | contig 12487 bp, 10 predicted proteins | sample 8958751 | NCBI WGS metagenome assembly JAEEGI01 (sample SAMN16246545, study PRJNA631951) | gut metagenome | biome: gut microbiome; feature: rumen; material: KS-attached | host: Bos | place: Iran: Karaj | collected 2018-10 | reverse complement strand
GGCTTCGAGACCGTCACTGCCATGCTCACCTATCCCGACTTCTACAAGGTAGGGGTGGCGGCTTCGGGCAACTACGACAACAACGACTACATCCAGTGGTGGGCCGAGACCTATCACGGCTACGGGCGCAAGATTCCCACGGCCATGGAACTGGCCGGGAACCTGAAGGGCCGCCTGCTGCTGATGACTGGCGAGGTGGACGAGAACGTGCCCGTGGCTTCGACCATCCGCATGGCTGACGCTTTGCAGCGGGCGGGCAAGCGGTTTGACATGCTGCTGTTCCCCGAACAGGGGCACGGACTCTACGGCGACTACTATCAGAACGCCATCCGCTACTACTTCTTAGAGCATCTTGTGAAGCCGGAAACGGTGGATATCGATATCATAAAACACCAATGATATGCAGAAAATATTACTACTACTCTTCATGACCCTATCACTGACCGCCCACGCCCAGCAGGCGGGGACGCAGCTGAAGATTGACGTCACCATTGTCGACGAGAACGGCGAGGCACTGCCGGGAGCTACGGTGAAGGCCTCCGACAAGAGCCTCGGCGTGGTCAGCGACGCTCAGGGCAAGGTGTCGCTCTGGGCGGCCAAGGGTGCCACGCTCACCATCAGCTACATCGGCATGAAGACCAAGACGCTGCGGGTGACGCGCTCCATGACGGGCGACATCGCCTTGGAAAACGAGTCGGCCACCATCGACCAGGTGGTGGTGACGGGCTACTCGCAGACCGATGTCCGCAAATCAACCGGCTCCGTGGGCATCCTGACCGAGAAGGAGCTGAAAGACCAGCCCCTGGCTAACGTCGATATGCTGATGCAGGGCAAGCTGGCGGGTGTCAACGTGCAGGCCGTCAGCGGCCGACCGGGCGAGAGTGCCAAGATTCGCATCCGCGGTACCGCCTCCATCACCGGCAACAACGAGCCGCTGTGGGTGGTCGACGGTGTGCCCCTTCAGAAGAACATCCCCGTCATGGGTAACTCGTATATCCGCTCCGGCGATTTCTCTACCCTCTACGCCAACGGTGTGGCTGGCATTGCACCCCAGAACATCGAGAGCATCACCGTGCTGAAGGACGCTGCCGCTGCTGCCATCTACGGTTCGCAGGCGCAGTCGGGTGTCATCGTCATCACTACCAAGAAGGGTCAGGCGGGCAACATCCACATCAGCTACAGCGGCAACGTCACCGTGCAGACGGCTCCCTCGCGCGACCATAATCTCATGAACACAGAGGAAAAGCTGGCCTACGAGCAGAGCATCTGGGACGAGTTCTCGAAGAAGGGTTTTGAGAACGGCACGTGGTTCCCCCGTATCGGCGTCATCGGTCAGATACGCTCGGGCTACGGACAGTTCAAGGGCATGAGCACCGACGAGCAGGATGCCTACATTGAGGAGCTGAAGCAGACCAACACCGACTGGTTTGAGGAGCTGTTCCGCAACACCGTCAGCACCTCGCACAGCGTGAGTCTTTCTGGCGGCACGGAGAAGATGACCTACTACGTCAGCGGCGGCATGTCGACCAACAATGGCATCATCAAGAAGTCGGCCTCAGACGGTGCCAACTTCATGTCGAAGCTCTCGCTCAACCCCTCGAAAGCCGTTACGCTGAACTTCGACGTCTCCTACAGCTACCTGAAGAGCCTGGCAGCAGGCACCAGCAACATATTCAACATGTTCCGCTACGCCTACTTCGCCAACCCCTACGAGAAACCCTACAACGACGACGGTTCCTATAGCGCAGACAACACCTATTTCACGTTGCCCAAGGTGAACGGCGACGTGATGAGCCAGCTGCCCGAGAACGGTGTCAACATCATGCGCGAGATTGACAATACCAAGATGGTGGGCACCAGTTCGTCGACGACGCTGCGTGGCGACATCACCTGGCGCCTCGGCGAGCACTTCCGCCTCTACGGGCTGGCCTCCTACAGCTACAGCTCCGACGCCTCCGACAATGAGGTGGATCAGGATAGCTATACCGCTTGGCTCGACCGTCCGTTTGAGGGTACTAACATGCTCTCCAAGCGTGTTTACGGAAACCTGACACAGGCCAACAGTTCGAACCGCAACTGGCAGCTGCGTGCCCAGCTGAACTACGGTCAGACCTTCGGCGAGATTCATCGCGTCAGTGCCCTCTTCGGTTCCGAGGTGAGCAACAGCTATGCCAAGAGCGTCACCCGCAAAGTATATGGCTACGACCCCGTGACGGGCAATTTCTCGATGCCTCTGCCGCTGTCGGGCAGTTCCGACGGTTCCTACTCCGAGGCCGACATGCAGAGCTATCAGAGCATCCTGAACAGCCTGTCGGAACAGGGTCGTATTGAGAATGCGATGGCCTCTTTCTATGGAGCTGTCGACTATGTGCTGATGAACCGCTATGTAGCCAACGTGACGGGCCGCTCCGACGGTAGCAACAACTTTGGCGCCAAGGAGCAGTTCAATATGACGTGGAGCTTCGGTCTGGCCTGGAACATGGACGAGGAGCGCTGGATGCAGCGCATCCGTCACATCGTCAGCCACGCCACCATTCGTCTGTCGACGGGTGTCACCGGCGGTGTCAACAAGAGCGTCTACCCCGTGCTCATCATGAACTACCAGAAGAAATACCGCAACAGCGACACCCAGGCCTACCGCATGGGCAACATCAACAATCCGCCCAACCCCCATCTGCGCTGGGAGCGCACCCGCGACTACAACGGCAGCATCGATGTGGGCTTTCTGAAGAACCGCCTGAACGTGAACCTCTCGTTCTACCGCCGTAAGGGCTACGACCTGGTCAGCTCCGTATTGGTGGTCTCGTCTACGGGATTCGCCACCCAGAGCTACAACACTTCCGAGCAGGTGAACCAGGGCTTCGAGCTGATGCTCAGCGGAACGCCCCTGAAGACCAAGGACTGGCGATGGAGCCTTAACGGAAATATTGCCTACAACCAGAACGTGCTGACAAAGTACCAGTCGCCTACAGGCTCGGCCCTTGGCGACATCTACGTGGACTACCCGCTGGGCAAGATTTTCACCGGCAAACTGACGGGTATCGACGCCGCAACGGGACTCTACACTTACGAGAAACGTAGCGACTACGATGAGTCGAAGGGCAATGGTTGGGAAAACTACATGTTCTACATCGGCTCCGGCAACTATCCTTGGACGGGCGGCTTGTCGACCAACCTGTCGTGGCGCAATCTCTCGCTTAGCGTCAGCTCGTCGTTCTCGCTGGGTGCCAAGAAATCCAGCGATGTCTATCTGGAGAGCTCGTACAGTGCAGTGAGCCGTACCAACTATAATACGATTCAGAATCACCGCTACGACATCTATGCCGCCCACAACAACGTGGTGAAGGATGCTGCCTACCGCTGGACACCCGACAACCCCGTTACCGACGGCTATCCGCGACTGATTGATGCCCACGGCGCAGCCTTGAACTTAGACCGTGAGCAGCTGTCCCAGACCATACAGAACGGAGCCTACTATGAGGATGCTTCCTACTGGAAGATTGCTGCCCTGACGCTTACCTTCAGTTCGCCCGAGAAACTGACGCGTCGGCTGGGACTTAGCAGCCTCGGCCTTAGTTTCACGGCCAACAACCTCTGGATGATCACCTCTTTCTCGGGCATGAATCCTGAGTCGCCGGGTGCCGTCTATCCCATGAGCCGAAGCTTTAGTTTAGGAGTTAATATTGGATTCTAAAGACTGATACAATGAATATACATCACATCATAAATGCAATTCAGAAGTCCCTCCCTTGGGGAGGGGTTTGGGGTGGGCTTTTCGTCTTGCTCTTCACGTCTTGCGAAAAGTATCTCGACATCAAGCCGTATGGCCAGACGATACCCAAGACCACCGAGGAGTATGCGGCACTGGTTCACGAGCTGTGCTACGAGATTGACTGCGGTTATAGCGAGTCGGTGGGTGGCTACGGCGATGCCCAGGAGTGCGAGGCTTTTGCCGACAACATGGCTACCAACTTAGGGGCTGCCAACGACTATATGGCTGCTTATGTGGGCAGTTCTGTCAGTTTTAAACAGGACGTTTATAAAAATCTCTACGAGGAGATACGCAACTGCAACATCATTCTCGGCGAGTTCGAGGACGGTCGCGACACCCGTGAGGGGCAGGACATCGTCGGTACGGCCTATGCGCTGCGTGGCGTCTGCTACTACCAGCTGCTGCGTATGTTCTGCGAGCCGCCGCTGGCCGATGCCACCAAGCCTGGTGTGCCCATCGTCACCGAGTTCGACATGGAGGCCAAGCCCATCCGCAGCACCATGCAGGAGACCATCGACCAGGCAGAGCGCGACCTGAAGACCGCCTTGACCTGCGACATACAGGAGAAGATGTACCGTTTCAACAACGACGTGCTGCACGGTTACCTGGCCCGCCTCTACCACTGGTGTGGACGCTGGCAGGAGGCTCGCGACGAAGCCCGCCTCGTATTGGAAAAGCACCCGCTGCTGTCGGGCGACGACTATGTGAAGATGATGCAGACGCAGTACGGACTGGTGGGCAACCGCATCTTCATGGGCGACCTGCTCACCGGGGGTCAGTTAGGCATCACGGGTGCCATGAGCTTTATGGAGCGCCGCCCGCTGAGTGCCGATTTCGTGAAGCTCTTTGCCGAGGGTACCAACGACATACGCCGCAAGGGCAACCTGTTCTTCAACCGCAAGCGTACCAACAAGAAGCTCTTTTTCACAGGTATGCGCTCGGCCGAGATGGCACTCATCTCGATGGAGTGTGCCTACCACCTCAACATGCAGGACTCGGCCCTCTACGAGCTGAACATGTTCCGCAAGAACCGTATCACGGGCATGTACGTCTACAACCTTGCGACGCTGCCGCCCGTCGATGACACCGCCCTCATCCGGCAGGACGCTACAGGTAAACCGCTGACGCCGCTGATCCAGGCCATCCTCAACGAGCGCCGCAAGGAACTCTACTTGGAGAACGGTGACCGCTGGTTTGAGCTGAAGCGCAACGGACGGCCTGAGTGGTGGGTCGCCCGAGAGGGTATGAAGTTCTGGACGCGCCAGTTCATGTACACCTGGCCCATCAACGTCACCGACCTGGAGTTGCAGCCCGGACTCGTCCAGAACCCTGGCTATGAGGAAACGTATTGAAGAATTGAAAGATTGAAGAATATGATGAAGAAACTACTGACAGGTTTGACATTTGTCGTTTGCCATTTGGCATTGAGCGCCGTGCTTACCTCCTGTAAGAACGTCGACGAGGAGCCTGCCCTGAACCGCGGCTATAAGAAGAACATCCGCATGCCCGATGCCGAGCCGATGACTGCCGAGGACAGTGCCTTCGTGGCTGCACAGCAGGCTGAATACGAACAGAACGCGAGATAATATATTATTAACTTTTAAACAAAAACCTATGATGAAGAAAAAACTTTACTCATTGCTGCTTCTGCTGGCTACGGCTCTGACTGCCAACGCCGCAGACGCAAAGTGGTGTCTCGTCGTAGAGAGCGCCGCTGGCGAGACCATCGCCATCGGAGCCGACCAGAAGCCCGTCATCAAGACGGTGGCCGACGGCTACGAACTGCGCTATGGCGAGACTGTGACTGCCTTCACTTGGAGCCAGCTGAAGAAGGTGACCGTCCAGGAAACCGAGCCTACACCCACCGCCATCGGCGAGGTGAAAGCCCTGACCTTCAAGGCCCAGCCGGGTGAAATTGCCGTCCGTGGCGCACAGCCCGGCAGCGTGGCACAAATCTTCTCGGTCGGCGGACAGCTGCTGCAGTCGGCACGTGTCGGCGACGACGGCTCCGTCAGCCTCTCTACCCAGAACCTGCCTGCCGGTCAGGTCTACATCGTCAAAACTAACAAGTCAACATTTAAAATCATCAAGAAATGAAAAAGATTATACTCCCCCTCGTAGCCCTCATGGCTACACTTTTCTGTGCCTCCACCGCCAGCGCACAGGGTATCAAGATTTACAAGCAGGGCGGCGAGGTCATCGACATTCCCGCTGCTCAGCTCGACTACATCGAGGCTTACGACGCTACCGAGGCTGGCCCTGCCTTTGAGGGTACTTGGAAGATGCGCAAGCTCGTTACCGACAAGGATTACATGGATTCCATGTGGGGCGGTATGGCCACCTATGGCGACGCTTTCCCCGCCTTCAACGCTGCCGATGAGCTGACCTTCGCTGACGGCAAGCTGACGCCCAACCTCCAGTCGACGCTGAAGAACTTCTTCACGGGCGAGGCTACCTACGAGGTGCTGCCCGGCGCTTATGCCATCCACGCTGGCGTGGGAGCTACCATCGACCTCACCATCCTGAAGGTGACGGGTGTGAACCGTAACTTCGATGCTGCCTCGACCAGCGAGAACAACGTGGCCTACATCGGCGTGCGTGAGATTGATGATGAGGATGCTGACGAGCCTGGCCACATGCTGCTCGACGTGTACCTCATCGACTACGAGGCCACCAGCTTCGCCCCCGAACTGATGGAGTTTGGCATGTATATGCCCGATATGGATGGCAATCCCTACATGGCTTACCAGTCAGGCCTGTTCATCAACTTCCTGATGGAGAAGAAATAAGTAAAACGGGCTAAAAAAAAGAACAAAAATCTCCACAAATCTGCACACAAATGGCTACGCGTCATAACAATTTGTGTCTGATTTGTGAAGATTTTTGTTTAATTACTTCCGCTTGTCAATAAACGTCACGTTCAGCCGGTTGCGCGTCGGACAGACGGCGAAGTGGAGCCAGTAGCGGTTGTAGCGGCGCTCGATGATGAGCTCGTCGAACGGCTTCACCCAGTCCATCGAGATGTCGAGCAGCAGGGCGGCGTAACGGATGGCTTGCGTCAGGTCGCGGCAGCGCAGGTCGGCGGCGTAGCCGTACAGGTGGTTGCTCTCCTTCGTTCCGCCCACGGCTCGGTTGAGCTTGATGCTGCGGTAGCCGCTGCTGACGACGACTGGCGTGTCGCGTCCGGCCATGTAGGCGCGGTTGTAGCGGCTGCGCATTTCCTCCAGCCACTGTGCCACCACGCGCAGGTTTTCTACTACTCCCGGCGACGGTACGTTGTAGATGTCGGGATAACTGGTTGAGGCAGTAAACTCCTTCAACTGAAAATGTTCACTAAGATAAGTCTCTGGGTTTGTCATGATTTTTTCGGTTTTTATTCTTTTGTTTTTTTGATGCCGCCGTCGGGCAGCACCTCGATGAGTTTCGACTTCGACCAGCGCCACACCACGTCGCGCAGCTTGGTCAGCACCTTCAGCTCCTGCATCTTCTGCTTCAGCTGTTCGCGGGTGAACTGGGCGGGCATCATGTCGTAGAGGATGGCACTCTTCGGCGCTCGGTGGTCGTCCTTGCCGGTCAGTGTCTGTTCGGTCTCCTGGCCGTACTTTGCTATCAGGGCCTCGACGGCGAAGGTGGCCACGTAGAGGGCGTTGGCTATCACGCGGCGGCGCACGTCGGGGGTGTTCTTCTCGCCCAGCAGGTAGTAGACCACCATACCGGCGCGGAACCCGTCGTTGGCGGCACGGCGGCGGTACTGGTCACGCGACCGCGACATCTCCTTGATGGCCTTCAGCCGCTGCTCCTCCAGCCAGCCGTCGAGGGCGCGGTTCAGCCAGTCGAGCTGCATCAGGTGCTCGTCGGCCACGTGGCCGTCCTCGTCCATCGACAGGGCACGGTACACGCGGTTCACCGTCTCGTCGACCACCCGCCGCTGCTGCTCGGTCCACGGCTTCCACACGGGGTTGCGGGCGCCGAACTGGTCGGGCAGCACGATGGGGATGGTGCGCGTCACCAGTCCGTCCTCGACGTTGCGGAAGAAGCGGCCCATCGACTTCGGCGTGCCCGTCACCAGGAGGTTGTAGAACACGCGGGCGCGGCCCGAGAACGAGTTTTCCGACATGAACTTCTGTCCCGTCACGGCGTTCTCGTAGGCCAGTCGGTAGAGGTCCGACAGCTGGCCCCAGGCGCCGCGTGAGTGCTGCTTCACCATGGTGTCTACCTCGGGGCAGATGGTCAGCGCGTGCAGGCCCTTGTTCTGGAAGTTCTGCTTCAGGAAGGCGGTCACCGAGATGGTGGGGTCGAGTATGCGCTGGATGATGAGCGGGTCGTCGGGCTGCTTGGCCTTGTTGCGGCTCTTCTTCAGCTCGCGCTGGTACTCCATTTCCTTTTCCAGTGCCTTCGCGTCGTCCTCGGCCATGGGGCGCAGCAGCATCTCGCTCACGTCGACCACCCACGACTTGCCCGAGCCCGACGTGCCCTCGACGGTGATGAAGAACGACGGCGAGTGGATGCGCCCGTCCAGGTAGCGGGCCCGCAGCTTCGACGCCAGGCCGGCCATGCAGAACAGTACCGTGAAGTACGTCATTTCCACATAGTCGCGCGGTGCCCTGTTCACCCACTGCTTGAAGACCGGGGCCAGTGGCGGCATGTTCTTCTCCGGGAACACTTCCTTTTCCGCGTTTCCGTCGTCTTCCAGCTCCTGCTCGTCGTCCGTTCCCATGTCGGAAAGTGCCTGATGCAGCAACTCCGGCAACCGCTCCGACGGCCGACGCCGGGCCGCACTCTTCGCCACGTCGCACACCTCGTCCCACGTCAGGCCCCAGTAGGGAATGAGCGTGCGCAGCACCTCCTCCTTGTAGTCCACGATGGGTGCCAGGGCCGACAGCACCATGTACGTGCGGCGGTTGCGGTCGCCCTCGTCGGGCTTGCCGCCCGCCAGCTGCACGATGCGGTCGCGTATCTCGGTCAGCGGGTGTCCGCGGTAGTGCGTCTGCAGCCGTTGGCCGCTGGCCCCTACGGGGTAGCCCTCGGCGTCGTGGTTCAGTCGAAGTCTATAATCTCCCCGTAGCTCGTCCGCAGTACGAACCGAGACGTTTGAGACGTTTGAGGCGCTTGAGGCGCCTGCGGCTGCTCCGGCGGGCTGGCCGTCCGATGGTCTGTTGGTGGGTTCGTCGTCATCATTTTCCAGTGTTGTTTTGTCAAATAATATCCAATATTCAGCGCCCGGCACGTAGCTGGCGTGGCCTATGTCCTTCACCTTCGTGTCGATGGTGGCAGCGGCAGGATCGTCGGCCACCAGCTGGCGGAAGGCCTCGATGTTCTGGGCGTTGTCGCGGTCGGGCAGCAGGTGCGTCAGGATGAGGCGCAGCCCCTGGCCGCTGGGCGTCACGTGGGCACCCTTGACGTGCTGGCGCAGCGTCTCGGCCACCGACTGCCGGCGCTCGGCGTCGCCGATGCTCGTGGCCGCCATCAGCCGCTGGTACACCGTGCGCGGGTCCTCCGTCAGGTGGTCGCAGTCGATGAAGAACAGGCCCGTCGAGCGTGCGTTCTCCATGATGCGCGGCTCGCCCTCGGGGTAGCGGGCACCCCACGTCACCACGCTCAGCATCTCCTTGCCCGGCCGTATGTCCTGCCCCGCCTGCTGCAGTCGGGCTATCTCGGCCATGCCGCGCCGCGTCTGCTCCGAGGTGACCAGGGCCGAGAGAGCCGCCGGGGTCAGCGTCTTCGCCCTGCGGTCTCTCACGCTGTTGAAGTAGCTCGGCCTCGTCATCAGTTCAGGATGTACTGGCGGTTTTTGCTGCCCATGAGGTCGTGCAGGAACTTGCGCCCCTTCTCGGTCCACACAATGTAGCGCTGCGTGTGCCACGTGCCCATGCGGTTGCGGCGGCTGCGGGTGCGGGTCTTGCTCAGGCTCATGCGGGCGAAGTCGGCATACAGCATGTACTCGCCGCTCTGCCAGTAGAGCACGCCCAGGGCTATCAGCCAGCGGTACAGCTCGGGGGCCGTCATCGACAGCTCCTTGGCCACCTGCGTCGTCGTCAGGCAGTCGGCCGACTGCAGCACCTCGCGGCAGTACTCGGCCTGCTCGCCCAGCAGTCGCAGCTCGGCGGGCTGCAGCTGGTAGCGGCCCGTACGGCGTATCTGAGGCAGCACCTCCGACGTCACCCAGCGCTTGAACACCCTCGCCTGCTCCAGCTTCGACTGCAGGATCAGGGCGTACAGTCCGCTCTCGTTGATGAAGATTGCCTTTTGGGTTCCACCGGGGGTGACCATTTCGTTCACCCCTTTGTCATCAGAGTCAACGTGGTCGCGTATGGCCTTCTGAAGATTGGTATATCCCAGTGCCTTTGCCACGTCGTTGCCCACGAAGAAGGTCTCACCCTTCTCGTTCGTCAGTGTCCGTACCTCGCCGAACACGTCGCTCTTGAAAATCTGAATCTCATTCATAGCTTTTGTTTGTTTTTAGAAGTTAATGTAAATAGAACCGAATTGCGCCTCGAATTCCCGCCTGATGTCGTCCGCCGACAACAGTTCCTCCACCGCGATGCGACCCGCCTCCACGGCCTCGCGCTGGGCGCTCCACCGCTCGCGATAATAAGATAGGTACTGCCAGCTCTTGATGCGTCCGCCGCTCCTGCCCGCGCTCTGCAGCCGTGGGGCCAGCACCCACTGCTTGCACAGGCGGGTCCGCGTCACGATCCTGCCAGTCAGTTTACACACCCGGCTGTCGTCACTCGTCAGCCGTCTCATCTTGCACGATGCGCAGCACATCCTGATGGCCACCCCGTGCTCATTTCTAAAAAATTGCTTTTTCATACTTTTACCTCGTGATTGGAAAAAAATCACGCCGCAAAAGTACCATGCGATTATGCGACCGAAAAACAATCCCCCCAATCGCTTTTCAGTCGCAGGTCAAAGGGACAAAAATCTAACACAAATGAAACACAAATGTTTAATAAAAAAAAAGATTTGTGTCTGATTGATGATGATTTTTGTTCAAATAATTACCTTCCTTCTCACCGCTACCACATCGCAATCCTCGGTCGCAAAAAATCACCGCCGCACGTACCCCAGCACCCACTCCGCGTACGGCTCCTCGTCGCCCTGCCCCATGTACTTGCTGAACGTGCGGTAGTTGCGGCAGACGGCCGCGTCGCGCGCGATGCTGTCCATGCTCCCCTTGATGACACCGCCCCGCCTGAGCAGACCCACCACACAGCCGCGCAGACGGTCGCGACGACGCTCCTTGCTCCACTCCGCAGCAATGTACACACCGTGCTCCGATCGCATCAGCGCGTCCACAAACCCCACCGTCCACGCCTCGTCGAACTGGGTCCCCGCACGGTGCTGCACGAACCACGGCTGGGCCAGCAGCACCTTCAGGTTCTTAGCCGGGGCAAAGCGGTTCAGCGCCTGCAGGCTCGCCGCCTGCGCCTGCGCCGCCAGCAGTTCCCGCCGCAACTGCTGCACCATCGCCACCTTGTACATATACGCCAGGAAGTGCGTGCGCAGCTTGTGGGCGTTGTCCACGTGGCGGTTCAGGTAGAAGTAGCGCCCTATGCGCCCCTTGTTCACCACCAGTTCGCCGTCCACCCAGTCCACCAGCTTGCGCAGCTCCGCGTAGTGCCGCGCCGCCGTCTTCTTCATCGGGTGGTCGTCGTCCAGTTGGTCGAAGTCCAGCTCCTCCGGGTACTTCTTCGTACCCCGCACGTGCTCCACCTGCGCGTTGAACACACCCTTCCTGAACATCTGCACCACCTTCTCTATGCGGTACCACTCGATGTCCTCCATCGACGGTGTGCCGTAGCACACGTCCTCCTTCCACTCGTCGAACGTACGCCGCGCCTTCGCAGCCCCGCTCGACGTCAGGTACCGCCGTTCCTCCTGCTCGTACAGCCGCACGTAGTCCTCCTCCTTATAGCGCCGCCCCAGCTGCGCCGCGATGCCCGTCAGCACCTGGCTCAGCTCCCGCAGCGCCTCGTTCACCCGCTCCACGGCCTCCACCGTCTCCGCGTCGTCCTTCGCATCAGCCGTCAGCAGCAGCTCCTGCACCCGCTGTCCCTCAGCGCCGTAGTCGATGTCGCGGTCAGCGTCTATCAGCACCTCCACCCGGGCCCTTTCCAGCACTTCCGCCTTCAGGTCCCGCGTCACACCCGTGACGTTAGCTTCCACCCCCAGCAGGTGAAGCCTCCGTCCGTACACCAGTCTCTTGTCCTTGCACTTGTCTATCTCATCGTACAGTGCTATCACCAATCCTTTGTACTCTTTCATCGTCCTCCTCTCTCCGGCTATTGCCGAAAGGCTGCAAAGTTACAGAAAAAGCTTGTAAAGAACAACGGATTTTGGAAGATTAACGCAATTAGGCCTAAAATAAAGGCAAAACGGGCTTACTGCGAAGTCCCAGGTGGGAGTCGAATACAGAGGACAGAATACGGTCAAATTTGTCCAAGACGAAAAATATTCCGCCAAAAGCGCTGATTTTCTCAGATTTTATGCTTACCTTTGCCATGTCATTGATGATTTTGCTTGGTATAAGAGAAGAAATGAAAGAACTGTATTTTTTTGATGAGACATTCTACTGGGGCCGCTCCGGCAGGCGGGCCACGGTGATAGAGGCCGAATGTGAACTGACGCAGAGCGTGCGGCCCGACGAACTGCGGGCGGCGGTGGTGAGCGCCCTGAGGGTACACCGCAATTTCAGGGCACGTCCGGTCATCG
>JAEEGI010022374.1_pt1 | contig 12488 bp, 10 predicted proteins | sample 8958751 | NCBI WGS metagenome assembly JAEEGI01 (sample SAMN16246545, study PRJNA631951) | gut metagenome | biome: gut microbiome; feature: rumen; material: KS-attached | host: Bos | place: Iran: Karaj | collected 2018-10 | reverse complement strand
ATAAAAACCGCAGGCCGCAACGGAAACGGCCTCGCGGCCCTGCCGGCCGAGGGCATAGATAATGCCGGCAATCAGCACGCCTGCCATAAGCGCCATCAGGAGCAAGCTCTGCCACCAGCGGGAGCTAAAAAGGTTTTTCCAGCTGCTTCTGAGGCACTCCGACATAAAATGGAAGGTGGCGTTGGAGAACCGGTTCAGGTATGACTGCTCCCGGGCGTTATAGTTCCACATCTGCCGGAAAGCGAAGCGGGGCGCATCCAGGACGGTCAGTTTCCCCTCGGCTTTCCGGACTTCGACCCGGGCGCTGGCCTGCAGGCTGTCGGCCGCCTGTCTTAGCCAATACATAGCTTTAGTGGTGTCCAATACCTCTTTCTCCAGATACATTACGCCCAACCTGTACATACAGTCCGGCGTTCCCATCCTGGCACCCTTCTCCATCCAGCGCATATATAGGGTTTTCCATCGCTTTTCGCTCAGTTTCCCGCTTTTGAAGTATTCCTCGCTGAACTTACCGCCCAGGGCCCTGAAATTGCCGTTCTTAACCAGAACGTCCATGTAGTGATTGTGTTCGCTGGCCGAGACAAGTGTGTCCCCATATGCGGCCAGCATCTCCATGGACTTCAGGTTGCCCGCCTTTGCTTCCGCTTTCAGGCGCTCGGCATCCTCGGGTCTCATTTTGCAGGACGGCAACAGGGCGCACGTCAGGACTAATACAAATATGACTTGGAATATCTTTTTCATAGTGCCGCGGTTTTACAAAGATAATCAAAATAATACATTATCTTTGCCTATAAACCAAAACCTAATAACACACCGTTGGTAGAAGAAGGACCAATAAAACGTAAAAAGCCAGCCCCCAAGGCTGGCTTGTTGATGGTAATGTCTTTCTACTAGTCCTAGAGAACGTTGTAGTTGGCGGGAATGTCGTAGACCGTGGTCTCCACATCGGCGGGGACGGTGGCATCGTTTGCTATTTTGTTGTCAAAGCTTACGCCTTCGGGAGTTACCGTGCAGTCATAGGGATTCACGTGACCCTTGAAGAGATAATACTTGGAAGGGCCAACAAACTCTTCGTCACCGTTGGCGTACATTCTGGCGGGACGTACCCAATACTTGGCATCCAGCGGCAAAGTGAGAGCCTCGTCCATATAAGGATACAGGAAGGTCTTGTCTTCACCCATGGCCTCATAATACGGTTCCGAGGCGCTTACCTCTACATACTTGGTAAAGATCTTGATGGAGCCCAGAGCATCAACATAGTCGGGAACCTTGGCAAAAGCATTCACATACAGGCTGGGTTTCTCAGAGAAGGAAACCTTGGCACCGGCATCGAAACCGGCCTTGAGGCCCTCAAGGGTGGTGGTGTTCTGGTAGTAGTTCCACACTTCCACGGTGATACCGTCACCATATTCGTCCTGCAGATCGTCAATCACAGCCTGGTTCACACCGGTAACGCTTACCTTGACACCGTTCTCCATAAACTGGACCTTGGACTGTACGGTGTTGCCGTTGACGACCAGAGCCTGCTCAGTCTCTCCATAGACACCGGTTGCCGAAGCATTCTTAAGGAGGATGGCCAGGGAGTTGGCATCATTCTTAGAGAAAGCGGTAGCTTCTACGGGAATAAAGACCGTAACGTCGTTGACAACACGAATGTGTACCGACAGCTTGGAGGCGTTATACTCATTGGCAGGGCACACGGAAAGGTTCACCTCCACACCGGTGGAACCCTTCTCTTCCTTGACCTCAGGGGCAGCAACTAAAGCACGGGTAGCCTTGGTGCTATAAAGGGTGTTGCCCATGGAAGAGAAAACGAAATCCGGCTTGGCTACCATCTGGAAAACGTGCTCTTCAGCTTTTTCCTCTTCGGCAGGGTTCAGTTTGGAATTTGTGCAAGCCGCAAATGCCACAGCGGCAGCCATCATAAACAAGAATACACTCTTTTTCATAACAATAGACAACCTTCTATTTTCAGGCTGTAAAGTTAATAAAAATTTTTGAAATATTCATTTTTGCACACAGAAAACATGCCTACGGGCATGGGGAGAGGGATGCGCATACAATCTTAAATCGTTTTTCGGCCCTACACGCACTAAGATTGTCAACAGTGACGATCTTAATGCGTTACATGAGCATCACTGTGCCCCCATCAAGGCGGCGGTTTACATCCGGTCTCCGATAAAGAGGTTGATGGCGGTCAGGAGTTTCTTTCCCTGAAGGTAAGGCAGATTGATATGGTAGGCCTGGGGCCACATACAGATGGCCTTTCCTGCCATAATCTGATCGATGCGATGCATCTTCTCCCTATGCTCCGGCGTATCCCAGACGGGGCCGAAATACTGCCTTCCCATAGACTGATAAAAATGCGTAAGCATCTTTCTGTCCATGTGGAACAGGTGCTTGAGCATAGGATTGGGACCGTACCCGCTCATGTGGGAGAGGATGTTAAAATCCAGCAAGGGGTCTCCATAGCCGAAATCGCCCAAATCTATCCAGTACACCTTGCCCTGTGCGGTAATGATATTGCAGGGATTAAGGTCTCCGTGCAGGCAGGTGGTTGCAGGCTCCAATTCGTCAAGATAGCCTGCCAGCCTTGCCTTGACATTGTCCGGAATCACCTTGTTCTCCATAATCATTTCCCGGGTACGCAAGGCAAGATTGTCAAAAGATTCCGTATTGCATGGAATGGAGTGAAGCGCCTTGGCATATTCTGCCGTAACGCCGGCCAGTTCCTCCAGCCGTTCGGGATGGTCGGCAATGATCCTTCCGAACGACTCCTTGCCTTGAATCCGCTGGACAGTCATGCCGTAACGCTGCCCGTCCGTTACAAACTCATAAGGTTCGGCCGATGGAATCCCCATTTGAAAGACTGCCTTGGAGCGTAGAAACTCCTCCTCCGCCTTGCTGGCAGAAATGCCGGGTTTATTCAACTTAAGGATTACGGAGTCGTCTGTCTTGTTGTAGTAGGATTCCCCGAAACCTCCTCCGCCAAAAGATACCCATTCTTGAAGGTCAACGATTTTTGCTTCCATCGTACAATTATTATGTGCAAAAATAAAAAAGATTTTTCGTAAATTTAGATCCAGCCGGAGGAAAACGGCGCGGCGCTTTATCAGGGAATCACCGACAGATACCAAGCAAGCTCTACCTACGGTCGGCTGCTTTACATTAACTAACAACAGGACGGTACCTGTCTAAAAAACGGAAGTACTATACAGGTTAGAATGGTACCAAGGTCGGGCTCTCTCCCTGTAGGTAAGGGTTTAAAGCGAGATAATGTGTACCAATTTGGTACTTTATGAAATAATACATATCTTTGCAGAGCTAAAGGAATTGAATTATGGTCGTTGTAAGCAGTAGAGAATTCAGGGCCAACCAGAGAAAATACTTTGATTTGGCCCGCGTAAACGATGTCGTGATAGTCTCAAGGTCTCACGGCAGCTATCGCCTTGTCCCCATCAAGGAACAGGATACGCTCATTGATCAGGCTACTCTTGACGCAAAGATTCGTCAAGGAATTGCTGATTATGAAGCTGGTAAGGTACATCGGATGCACGAGAACGAGAGTTCGGAAGCTTTCCTGGAGAGGATGATTAGCGAGGGGTAATATGTATAGCATCGTATTTTCAGAAGACGCAAAGAAGGACTTGAAATTGCTCCAAAAGAAAGCACCACAAGCCCTCTCTAAACTTGCAAAGTTACTGGATGAACTAAAAGAGCATCCCAGAACCGGAACTGGGCAAGTGGAACAACTCAAGGGTTATGATGGAACGGTTTATTCCAGAAGAATTACTCAGGAGCACCGGCTTGTATACAAGATATACGATGATGTGATTGAGGTCCTGGTACTCTCAGCCTTCGGTCACTACAAATAAGACATGGCGTTCACCCTAAAATCGGGGGACGTTATTTTATCATAGAAGCAAAAGCGTTTGTCTAGCTGTTGAATTGTTTATCTCTACCTATAAGGAAACGGAGTCTTTTGCGGCAGTTAATCTCGGCGGAAAAACACACGGCAGATAGGTACGGCGGTTAAACATGCGTCGTAAATCAATCCGCTGAATTTATGGGATCGTGACCCACTCCCGCTACAAAACCAGCAAAGCCGGTTTTGTAGCAAAGAGTCTTAAGACTCATTGGGGGCCTAATCCCCCAAACCCCCTGGGTCGCTACGCTCCGTCACTACTGGAACCGTCAATACTTAAACTCACTATATGTTTCCGGCGCTATGCTTAGCGGCGGTTTTTTTGTGCGCGGGTGTGGAGTAGGTAAAAATAGTGCTATCTTTGGTCTATAAAACGAACTTTTAACACATGAAACAATTGTTATCTACTTTCATCGTTCTGCTTATGGGCACTTTCTTGTATGCCCAGGAGTACGACATCGAGTTTATTTCCAATCACATTTACCTGAAAGCGGACGTTAATGGGAAGCCTGCGCATCTGGTTTTCGATACAGGTTCCGCCGATGTGTATTTGGATAGTACATGGCTTGCTAAAAGCGGTATCAAGTATCCACAGATGGGTAAAGCCATGGTACGTGGTGCAGGAAATGAAGCCAGGAAAACAACGATTGTTTTCTCTGGAGTCAGCATCTCAATGGGCGGAAAACAATACGCTCCCCAGATGGTGCCTGTTATTGACCTGCGCGCCATCCTTGGGGGTGCTACTGACGGCATTTTTGGCCTCAGGGACCTGAAGGGGAAAGTCATCACCATGGATTACAAGAATCGTAAGCTAACGCAGTCAGATAAGGTTACGTCGGCCCAGACAGAGGGCTTCACTCGCATTCCGATACAGACCAGTCCGAACCATCCGGGGCAAATCCTCATCCCCATTGAGGTTACCGTTTCTCCGGGCAAGGTCATTTCTGGCAAGGCGTTACTGGATACCGGGTCGGGCCAGGGTCTCGAATTTACCAGCAAAGCGGCCATCAAATATGGGTTGGACAAGATTGAAGACAAAGTCCGTTTCCACTATGAGCACGGTGGCGTAGGTGGAGAATCAGCCGGTTACGAGTTCGGTATTGACAAAGTGACGGCAGGTAACATCCTGCTCTCCCAAGGCAAGGCTCGATACAGTACAGACAATGCCGGAGCCATGGCAAGCGAAGATTATATTGCCGTCATAGGAAATGGCATCTGGCAACATCTTACTCTCATCCTCGATTTGAGTAAGTCCATTTTATATCTTAGGAAGGACCTGTAATTAAGAAGGCCCCTGTGCGCTGAGTGGTCAGACGTACAGGGGTCTCTGTCTTCCGGCGCTATGCTTAGCGGCGGTTTTTTTGTGCGTATTGGTTGTAGGTGGCCTGCATGGTCTGGTAGTCGGCGGGATCTCGCCAGTAGGAGGCGGGGAGGGTCACCGGAACAGCGGCGTAAGAGTCTTCAATCATGCCCGGCTTGGTGCACCAGAGATATTTGAAACGGGCCGAAGCCAGGTGCGGGCGTTCTCCCAGGCGGGTGAAGAAATTGAGGGTGACAACCCCTTCCAGGCGGGCCGGGAGGTCGTTCTGGTTGGAAAGGGCGTTGCCCAGGGAGTAGTAAACGGGGACCCCGTTGATAGACTCCATGTCCTGCACCACGTGCGGATGGGAGCCCACAATCACATGGGCGCCCTGCTGGATGAGCCAGCGGGCCATTTCTTCCTGCTCGGCGTTGTGGGTGAGGGCATATTCTACACCCCAGTGGGGGCATACCAAAACGATATCGGCGTTCTCCCGCGCACGGGCCATGATGGGTGCCAGGGAAGCTTTGTTCATTCTCTGCACCTTGGGCCAGCGGGCCGAAGCTCCCTGGTTGGTGCCATAGGTGAAGTTCACGATGGCCAGTTTGAGGCCTTTCACGTTCACGAAGAGGGGGTTGAGGAGGGTGTCGGCGGCTTCGTTGGCGGCTACGCCGGTGTAGCGGAGCCCCCGGAGTTCCATTTGCTCAATGGTGCGGCTAAGGCCGGCGGATCCCTTGTCCAGGACGTGGTTGTTGCCCAGCAGGAATACGCCAAACCCTACCTCGGAGAGGTATTCGGGGAAGGATTCCGGACCGGAGAAGACCGGATAACCGGAGTAAGGCTTGCCGGCCAGGGGGAACTCCATGTTGCAGATGGCCAGATCGGCCCCTTGGATATCTTCTTCTACGTATTTGAAGAAACTGCTGTAGCCATACTGTGCCGAACTTTCCATAACCCGGCCATGGCTCAGGACGTCTCCTACAATGAAAATACGGACGGTGTCCGACTGCGGGGCCGGAGCCTTCCAGAACTCCATGGGGAAACGGATTCCCTGGGCTGCCCCCGCCAACGGAAACAGGAGCCACAGGGTCAGCGTAAGAATATGCCGGACAAAGTGTTTCACAGGGCCACAAAGATACGTAACTTACAGATTTATTTCAAATAATTATGTTATCTTTGCGTGTACCACAAAGACTGATTGTCCAATGAACAAAGCAAACGCTAAAATCTTGTGCGCAATCCTCCTCACGGCGGTCTTTTTCTCCAGCACTGCTGTCGCGCAAAAGATAACCTTTGTGCCACAATGGACCGCGCAGGCGCAGTTTGCCGGTTATTACGTGGCAGAAGACATGGGCTTCTACAAAGATGCCGGTCTAGATGTCGAGATTGTACACCCTTCCGTTGCCCAGCCGGCCATAACGCGCGTACTCAACGGAGAGTGTCAGGCCACCACCCTTCAGCTGTGCCAGGCCATGGACGTAATTGATTCCGGAACGCCCATCGTGAACATCCTGCAAACCTCCATGAACAACGGAATGGTCATTGCCAGCTCCCGCGGAGTGGACCCTCTCACCCAGAAGGGAGCCCGCGTAGGTATCTGGAGTGTGGGATTTGGACAGGTGGCCATCTGTATGAGCGTGAAGGAGCAGCTGGATTACGAGTGGATCCGCTTCGCCTCCAATGTGAATCTTTTTGTGGCGGGAGCGCTGGACGCTACCCTGGCCATGAGTTATAACGAGTTTTATCAGCTGTTGCAGGCCGGTATGCAAATCCCCGAAGAGAGTGTCTACCGTTTCTGTGACCACGGCTACAACGTGCAGGAAGACGGCCTGTATATGACCCGTGCTTATTATGACAAGCATAAAGATGAGGCCAAGCGCTTTGCAGAGGCCAGCCGTCGCGGCTGGGAATGGGCGGCCGAACATCCGGAAGAGGCGCTGGATATTGTGATGAAGTACGTGGAGGAGGCACAGATTGCCACCAACCGTACCATGCAGCGCCTGATGCTCAAGGAGATACTCCGTCTTCAGGTAGACCGCGAATCCGGAGAGCGGGAGTTCCGCCTCCGTCCCGATATGGTGAAACTGGCCAGCAACCTCATGGTAGAGAACTTTATGCTGGGCCGGGAAATCACTTACGAAGAACTGATTGAACAATAGGAGGAGAGGATATGCAAAACGAATTACAAGGATACGTTCGCAAAAAACTCTCCGTCCGTGTGAGTTTGTGGGTGGTACTGTTTGCCGCCGTTATTTTCCTGGCAGCCCTGAGCTTCCTGTTTGTACAGTCCCGTACGGCCGTCCGTAAGGAGGCCATCAGCCATGCCACGGAGATCCTGGACAAGACCTCCCTTCGTGTAACCGGCATTCTCAACCGGGTGGAGGTGGCATCCAAAATGACCGAATGGCTGGTAGACCGCCATCTCGATGATCCGGAAGCCATGTTGTTATACAGCCGGAGCATGCTGGTCAACAATCCGGATTTCACTTCCTGCTCCATTGCTTTTGAGCCCTATTATTTCAAGGAGTACGGGCGGTATTTTTCGGCCTATACCAGATACGACGCGGATACCCTCCGCACCACGCAGGGAGGATCGGACGCCTACCAGTATTTCTATATGGACTGGTACCTGATGCCCAAGCTCCTGGATAAATCCACGTGGACAGAGCCTTACATGGAGCTGGATGCCGCCTCGGGCCATCAGGAGATGGTGACTTCCTACAGCCAGCCCCTGGTCAACAGCAAGGGTGAGTACGTGGGAACCCTTAACACCGGCCTTTCGCTCAACTGGCTGTCCCAGACCATTTCGGCCGTCAAGCCCTATCCCAACTCTTACAGTGTCATGGTGGGTAAGGGCGGTACTTACTTTGTCCACCCCGACGAAAACAAACTCCTCAAGCAGACCATCTTCACGCCCACCATGGAGAAGGCCGATTCGGCCCTCACCTCTTTGGGACACGCCATGCAGCGGGGAGAGGAAGGCATGACGGAGCTTCGCCTCAACGGCGAGCACTGCTATGTGTTCTATAAGCCGCTGGGCGTTACCGGCTGGAGTATGGCCATCGTGTGCCCGGAAAGAGATATCTTCCAGGGCTTCACCCGCCTTCGTACCACGGCCCTGTCCATTGTGGCGGTGGGTCTGCTGCTGATGCTGTTCTTCTTCATCCGCATCATCACGCGGGAACTGCAGCCGCTGCGGCGCCTGGCCGACGAGGCCGAAACCATAGCCTCCGGTCAGTTCCAGACGCAGCTGCCGGACTTTGGCCGCGTGGATGAGATTGGCCAGCTGAGCCAGTCGTTTGGCAATATGCAACAGTCTCTGGTGAACTATATCAAAGAGCTCCAGACCACCACGGCCCAGAAGGCATCGCTGGAGAGTGAGCTCAACGTGGCCGCCAGCATCCAGATGTCTATGCTGCCCAGCGTGTTCCCGGACCGCGAGGGCCTGGATATGTTTGCCTCCATGACCCCGGCCAAGGAAGTGGGTGGAGACCTGTACGGTTATCTGCTTACGGACAACACCCTGTACTTCTGCGTGGGAGACGTGAGCGGAAAGGGTGTGCCGGCCTCCCTGTTCATGGCCCAGGTCACGCGCCTGTTCCGTACGCTGGCCGGTCAGCAGCTGCTTCCGGCCGATATCTGCCGCCATATGAACGATGCCCTCTCCGGAGAGGAGAACCAGACCGATATGTTTGTGACCCTCTTCGTGGGCCTGGTGGATCTGACCACCGGTCATCTTTCCTTCTGCAACGCAGGCCACAATCCGCCCGTGATTGGCGGAGGAGAGAACGGCGGAGACTTCCTCCAGATGCAGTCCAACTTCCCTATTGGCGTGCTGCCGGGCCTGGTGTTCCAGGGGGAAGAGATCGATACCATCAAGAACCGCCCGCTGCTCATCTACACGGACGGTCTCAACGAGGCCGAAAACCGCCAGCACGAGCAGTTTGGAGACGACCGCCTGCTGGACATCCTGCGCAATACCCGCTTCGATTCGGCCCGCCAGGTGGTGGAAACCCTCTGCGAGTGCATTGAGAAGCACAGAGACGGCGCCGATCCCAACGATGACTTAACCATTATGTGCCTGCGAGTAAGTTAGGCTAATCAAATATGCGAAAATTCTTCAGTACCCTTTTCACGCTGGTGCTGTCTGTCAGTGCCGTTCTGGCCCAGGACTCCATCCAGCAGATCGTAGACCTTCAAGCCAGTCAGGAACCTCTGAAAGGTTCGGCCTGGGGCTTTTATGCCGTAGATGCCGCCGGCAATACGCTGGCCAGCCATAATGCCGGGATACGCCTGACGCCGGCCTCCAACCGCAAGCTGGTGACCACCGGCGTGGCCCTGCATGCCTTCGGCCCGGATTACCGTTTCCGTACGTCGCTGGGCTATACCGGTACCATTGAGCCCGATGGCACCCTCAAGGGAGACCTGTACATCATTGGTGGGGGAGACCCTACCCTGGGTTCGGCCGATACGGCTTATGTCCTCAAGGCCGATGCCCTCTTCTGGAAATGGAAGACCCTCCTGCGGGAAAAGGGCATCCAGCGCATCCACGGCCGCATCATTGGAGACGGAAGTGCCTACGAAGGGGATCTGGAGCACGCCTCCTGGGATTATAACGATTCCGGCACCTACTACGGTACCGGCGGCAACGCCCTCTGCTTTTACGAGAACGCCATTGATATGCAGGTGAGTGCTACCCGCGAGGGAGAGCCCATCAACATTACCCGCATTTACCCCGAGACCCCCTGGCTGCACGTCATCAACTACGGCGTTACGGGTCCCGCCGGCAGCGGCAACAGCCTCTTCCTGTTTACCACGGACTTTTCCCACAAGGCAGAGATGCGCGGCGTCTTTGGAGTGGACCGCCGTCCCAAGATTGAAAGCGCGTCCAACAAATATGGAGACCTTACCTGCGCCTACTACTTCTGGAAAAACCTCCGGGATACCGGCTGGGAAGTAACCGGCGGCTATGCCCACGTCAACCGCGGCGGCTACATCCAGGGCTCCGACTTTGTAGAAATGGGAAAGGCCGGAAAACCCGTTGTGCTGGGTTATACGGAGGGACCTCGTCTGGCCGATATTGCCCGTCTGACCAACGTCAGAAGCGATAATTTCTATGCCGAGGCTATGCTGCGCGCTATGGGCGAGAAGGCTACGGGAGTGGCCGAGTACGACAGCTGCCTGGTGGCCGAGAGCGTGGTGCTCCGCGACATGGGCCTGGACCTGGACCATATCCGTTTTGCCGACGGCAGCGGCCTGTCTTCCCAGAATTTTGTTACTCCGGAGTGGATGGTGAGTTATCTGCAGGCCATCCAGAAGAGCCCGGCTTTCCCCGCCTTCCTGGCTTCGCTTCCGCAGCCCGGAGAGGGAACGCTGAGTATGATCCGTTTCCCCGGAGCCGACCGCGTGCGTATGAAGAGCGGCTCCATCACCGGCGCCCTCTGCTATTCGGGTTATATCCTGGATGCCAACGGAAAGCCCGCCGTTACTTTCTCTATCCTTACCAACAACTCGCTGGTTGGTTCGTCTGAAGTGCGCAAGGCGCTGGTTCAGATGATTCGGAAACTCACCGAATAGAGAAAATTTTGTATCTTTGTAAGATGATTAAAAAGAAGATCTATATCTGTCTGCTGGTCCTTCTGGCTGCCGTTTCGTGTAAAACGGTGAGCCACTTGCAGGAGACGGCCACCGAGCTTTTCAGAGGCGAGGTAGTGGCCAAGGTGGGAGATCACCGGCTGCACCGTGCAGAGCTGGAGAGCTACATCCCCGCCGGCGTCTCGGAAGAGGACAGCACCTCCCTGGCCCGCCAGTTCATTCAGAGCTGGGCAGAGGATCTCCTGCTTATGGATATGGCTGAGGCCCAGCTTTCGGCCCAGGAGAAAGACGTAAAGGCCGAACTGGAAGAATATCGCAAAAACCTCATCAAATACCGCTACGAGCAGCTTTACATCCAGCAGCGCCTGGATACGCTGGTCACCGAGGACGAGGTAGCCATCTTTTACCGGGATAATCCGGACCGTTTCCGTCTGGAGCGCCCCATCCTCAAATCCCGTTATATGGTCATCCCGGCCGACGCCCGAAGCCTGAAGCTCATCAAGGCCAAAATGTCGTCGGACGACGAAATTGAGGTAGTGGAGGCTGACAGCCTGGCCGCCTCGGTGGCGCTTAAGTACGCCGATTTGTCGGAAACCTGGATGGACGCCCTGGCCCTGGCCCGTGAGGCCGTGATAGACTACCGCACGCTGGTGGCAGGAATCAAGAACCCCTTCGTGGAGGTAACGGACGACGCCGGCAACCTGCACGTGGTCTACGTGGTGGATATGGTTCCGGACGGCAAGACCGCCCCTATCGAGTATTGTGAGGAAAGAATCCGGGATCTTATCCTGAGTTCCAGAAAACACGCACTGGAAGAGGGTCTGGCCCAAGACTTGCTGGAGAACGCCCGCAAGAACAACAAGTTTGTAATCTATGATTATGAAAAATAGCATCGTCATTGCGGCAGGACTGTTTCTGGCCTGCCTTCCCCTGGGAGCCCAGAAGTACAAGGGCATTGTGGATAAATCCGTTGCCGTGGTAGGCGGAGAGACCATCCTCCTGTCGGATGTAGAGGCCGAAGTTCAGCAGCAGCGCGCTGCCGGCAGCTCCAGCGACCGTGACCTCCGTTGCGAGATTCTGGAAGCTATGATGGAGAGCAAGATTTTCCTTATGCAGGCCCGCATTGACTCCCTCACCGTGGGAATGGATATGGTCCAGAACAACCTGAGCCAGCGTATCGACTGGTTCCGTACCCAACTGGGCGGTGACGAAGAAATGGAAAAATACTTTGGCAAGCCCCTGTACAAGCTTCGTCAGGAGTGGACCAAGACCCTGGAAGAGCAGAGTCTCACCGAGCAGGCCCGTTACTCGGTGGCCAGCAAGATTTCCGAGGTAACCCCTTACGATGTCCAGGAGTATCTCAAGGCCACGGACCCCGAAGATCTTCCCGTGGTTCCCGTGAAGTACCAGCTTAGCCAGATCTGCCTCTATCCGGACCGTGCTGCAGCCGCTACCGCCGTGCGCGAAAAGCTGCTGAGCCTGCGCGAGCGTATTATGAACGGTGAAAAGTTTGCCACCCTGGCCCGCATCTATTCCGAAGATCCGGGCAGCGCCCGCCGCGGCGGAGAACTGGGTATGGCCTCCAAGTCCATCTTCTGGCCCGCCTTCTCCGATGCCGCTATGGCCCTGAGGCCCGGCACCATTTCCCAGATTGTGGAAACCCCCGAC
>JAEEGI010022372.1_pt1 | contig 12488 bp, 5 predicted proteins | sample 8958751 | NCBI WGS metagenome assembly JAEEGI01 (sample SAMN16246545, study PRJNA631951) | gut metagenome | biome: gut microbiome; feature: rumen; material: KS-attached | host: Bos | place: Iran: Karaj | collected 2018-10 | reverse complement strand
TTCAGCAGCTGGAGCACCTCGATGGTGTGTGCCCTGAGGTCGCGTCTCATCTGCTTGTAGCTGTGCCCCTGCCAGGCGGCGGGAATGGGTTGCTGACTGGGGTCGGCCCAAGAGTCGGCGTAGTGGAAGTCCACCATCAAGTCCATGCCCAATGCCTTGGCACGCTGTGCCATGGCGAGCAGCTCGTTCTTGTCGTTCGTACCGTTCTTGGGGTTCACCCAGACGCGCATCCTGATGGCCGACAGTCCGTAGTCGTTCTTCAGCAGTTCCAGGCACTCCCGCTCCTGCCCCTGCCGGTCGTGGAACTTTACCCCGCGCCGTTCCTGCCCCGTAAGGAACCCTACGTCGGCTCCCTTCACAAAGTCTTTCTGTTGGGCAATGCCTGCCGCGCAGACCGTCAATAGCAGTAGCGTAATAGCAAGGTGTTTCATCTTCTTCGTCTTTCTGTGTTAGTATTGTTCTTGCTTCCGCGACTTTAGCTTTTGCCAGACTCGTACTTTTCGCGTATTTTCTTGATGCGTAGCAGCAGGTTCTTGTAATGCAGGCCGTTGATGCCGTCGGCTTGCTGAGCCTTCAGATACTGCTCTACTTTGTCAAGATGCTGCTCGATGTAGAGCATGGCATCCGAGCGCTGAGTGGTCGTGGAACTGTTGCTGGCAGAGGTAGTCGTCGGCGCAGGATTGAGTGCTGATCCCAAGAAGTCGACGTAGCTGCGCTGCTGCTGGCGGCGGAAGTTGTTCTGGCGCTCGTCAGCGTTGGTCAGCGGCTTCCACACCATTGCGAACACATCGTCGAGGTACTCTTCTACAGGGTAGGCCTTGGCGGGCGACTGCAGGGCAGTGTTGTGCAGGTTCAGAATGGCATTGGGCGAGAGCAGCAGGGCGATGACGGTCTGCTGACGTGAGCGGATCTCCTCTATGTAGTCGGTGCCTAACTTGTTGACGACACTCTGCGGGTACATCCAAAGGGGAGCCTCCATGACGTTGCGGTCGGTCCACTGGATGGCTTCCTTCTGCAGTTCACGCGGCACGATGTCGTAGGGCTGCAGGCCAGGGGTGTTGTTGTTGTACTTGCCGAAGAAGTAGCGTTGCACGTGGCCGACGTAGCGCTGGTACTGCGAGCGGACGGCACTGTGAATCTCGCGCAGGTCGTCGTACTCGCCGTCGGGCTGAGCTGTCCACTTCTCGATGTTCTCCATGACGCGCTTCAGGTTCTTCAGACCGTACTCGTTGGCCTTCATCTGGTCGTCGCCCAGGTCTTCGGTCTGCGAGCGGGGATCCTGTCCGCGGCCCTCGTCGCCACACCACCACAGACGGCGGTTGCCTTCGAGCACTTTCGACACTTCGGCTCTAAGGGCCTTCTTCTCCTTGGCGGGATCCTTGAATTCAGGACGGTACTGGTAGCCCCACTTGATGGCCCACTTGTCGTAGTCGTTGATGCGGGGGAAGAGTCCCTTCTCCGAAATCTTGTCCTCGGGCTGTGCCACGTAGTTGAAGCGGGCATAGTCCATGATGCTGCTGGTGTGGCCGTTCTTCTCCACCCAGGCCTTGTCGCGCAGCATTTCTACGGGCGTAGCCTGCGAGGCTATCATGTTGTGGCGCAGGCCGAGTGAGTGACCAACCTCATGGCTGGAGACGAAGCGGATGAGCTGGCCCATCAGCTCGTCGGGGAACTCCATCTTCTGGGCACGCTTGTCCAACGGGCCGCATTGCACCATGAACCATTTCTTGACAAGGTTCATCACGTTGTGGTACCAGCAGACGTGGGCTTCGATAATCTCACCGCTGCGGGGGTCAACGATGCGGGGACCATAAGCGTTCTCGGTCTCCGACGGCAGGTAACGTATCATTGAGAAGCGGGCGTCGTCGACCGACATGGTCGAATCGTTCTCGGGCCACTCCTTACCCACAATGGCATTCTTGAAGCCAGCGGCCTCGAAGGCACTGTTCCAGTCGTTGATGCCGGCAATGAGGTACTTCACCCATTTCTTGGGCGTGGCGGGGTCGATGTAGTAGACTATCTGCTTCTTGGGCTCCACCAGTTTGCCGGCCTTGTAGGCAGCCGGGTCTTTCGGCTCCAAGCGATAGCGCATGACGATGGCCTCGTGGTTGGTGGTCTGCTGCTCGTCGCTAAACTCGGTAATCTTGTCATTGAAGTAACCCACACGCTCGTCCTCATAGCGGGGCTGCATGGGGTCTTCGGGCAGCAGCACGATGCTGGTGTTCAGTGAAAGTGTGGCCGAACCCGTCCTGGAGGCGGGTGCCCGTCCAGGGTTCATACTGTAGGTACGCAGCGTTTGTATCTCAATGTTGATGGGATAGGTCTTGATGCTGTCGATGAACGAGCGATCGTTCATCATGCCGCCGATGCCCAATGAGGTGCGGTCGTTGCCGCTGAAGCTGGTCACCTTGTTGTCCGACATCAGCCATTTCGTCACGTTGATAAGCTGTGCCTTGGTATTCGGGTTACGGCCGATGACGTCGAACTTGTATACAATGGGGTCGACGGTCGACTGCCTCAGCGAGATGGCGATGCGGTCTTCCGGCTTGGCGTAGCTCGACTGCACATATTCGCGCAGGAAGAGCGACTTCTCGTTGTATTGCTCCAAGTAGACGGCCGAGCGATTCACCTCCTCACCGCTGAACATCCTGAAGTCCTGCGGTACGCTGATAAAGCGGGTGACGCACAGCAGCATACGGCCCAACAGTTCGTCGGGCACCTCTAAGTACCAGTCGTCCTTGATGTGGCGCACGGTAAAGAGTCCCTCGCGCATCGAGCCACCCTCCTTCACAATCTTGTGGTAAGGATCCTTGTGGTCCTTGACGGTGGTGTCCTCGCAGCACTCGTGCTTCTTGGCTACCTTGTTCTCTACTTTGACGGAATCAGTCTTCACCGTGTCCGTCTTCGTGGTGTCTGCTTGAAAAGCAAAGGCTGTCTGCCCCCCAATGAGCAGCAGTGCAGCCAACATAATGGTCTTGGTCATTGTCTTCATCATGTTGCAAAGGTACAACAAAAAAGACGAATACCCACTATCCTACATGAATTATTATGCTTCTTTTACACTTTTACCAGCCTTGCTCCAAGCAGTCGCGGACTTGGGAGTCAGCGAATCACCTTCTTACCGTTAGTGACGTAGAGCCCCTTCTTTAGTTCCGAGACCTTGCGGCCCTGAAGGTCGAAGTATGTACTGTTTAATGATGTGCTGTTTGCGGTTTCCTGGATGGCGGAGGTGCCGTCGGACACAAGGCTCATGTCAATCTTCATGAAAATGCCCTTGAAGTAGGTCACGTTGTTGAAGAGGATGTTGGTCTCGTCGCCTTCCCAGCAGTCGAGGTCGTTCTGGTTCACCTTTGGGGTAGTGGGAATCCAGACCTTGTGGGTGTCTTCATGCCAGCTGCCATAGCGGTAGGCTTGCACTTTCTCCTCCGTGTCGAGCAGGAAGTAGGACGAGCGATAATCGTAGAACAGCATCTTGGCAAACTTGTAGCCCTGAGGTGCCCGGAAGCGCATGGTGGTGCCGGGGTTGGTGAAGAGCATGGTCATGACGGAGTCTGTCGTCTCGTCGGCACACTTCACATCGAAGTTCTCGAAACGTGCCAGAACTGCTGGACGCGCGAATTCGTCGAGGTCGACGGGGTAAACGGTGACGGTAATGAGCTGGTCGGAACCCTCGGCGATAGGCCATGTGAAGTCTGTTTCCTTGAAGATGGCGCCAGTCTCGTCGTCGTAATCTGGCGTATAGGTCCTGCCTCGTGTCGTTGTCACCGGATATTTCCACGGATTCAGGTTAAAGTCGAACATGACGCGGGTAGTGTCGCTGGCTTCCTGAGCCATCGACGTCATTGCCATCAAGGCAAATGCGATTGTTGTGTAGATTTTTTTCATTGTTTCTATTTTTCGTTATGATATTATTCGTCGGTGTTGAGCGTTAAATTCGGGTTCTTGTCGCGGGCTGAGCGGGGGAAGGGGATGATGTAGAGACGCGAGTCGGGGCGCAGGGTGTAGGTACGCTGCGGGTAAGTCTCGCTGATGTTCACCACGGGGAAGTTGCGGGTGACGGTCTTCTGGTAATCCGGCTCCGTGTTCAGGCGCTTCAGGTCGAAGAAACGGTGGAAGCCGAAGAGCAATTCCTTGCGGCGCTCGGTGATGATGGTGTTCATCATCTCCTGCTGTGAATTGAGATTTGAGATTTGAGAATTGAGATTTGAGATGCGCTTAGCCCGCAGACGGTTCACGTAGTCGGCGGCGGCATCGAGGTTGCCCAGTCGGGCGTTGGCCTCGGCAGCAATGAGGTAGACCTCGGCGGTGCGCAGTCCTACGGTCATGTAGGTAAAACGCTCCGTCGTGGTGGCCGGTGTCCAAATGGCAGCGCCGCTGCCTGCGTCAAACCAGTTGACGATGCTGGTGCCGGTGTCGCGCAGGAAGAGGCTGTAGCGCAGGTCGTCAGGCTCGAACAGCTGCTTCAGTTCGGGGCTGATGAGGCCGTAGTAGTAGAGTGCCGCTTCCTCTGTAGTCCAGCCGGATCCCATCCACATGTAGGAGAGCACTTCGGGGTTGTTGTCGCGGTTGTAGTCCTTGCAGCGGGCCACGCCGCCAGCAGCCTTGATGACGTTGTAGTCCACCAGCGAGGAGTTCAGCTTCAGCGAAGTCTCGGCCGCCTGACGGGCCTTCTCCCAGTCGCGGTGGAACAGGTAGACCTGAGCCAACAGGCCGTAGCCGTAGGCACGGTTGGGGTGATAGATGTTGGCAGGCTTCTCCTGCAGCAGGCCAACCGACTCCTCCAGTTCGCCGATGATGAAGTCGTAGACCTGCGCAACGGTCGACTTCTTGGGCGTTGCCTCCAGGTCGTAGTGGTCAAGGATGCAGACGCCACCGTCGTTGCCTGCCGTGGCGGGGTCGTATGCCTTGGCGAAGGTGTTCACGGCAAGGAAGTGGTCGAAGGCACGCAAGGTACGGGCCTCGGCCTTGGCCAGCGTCTTCAGCTCCTGCGAGCCTTCGGCCTCGTCGATGTTGTCGATGACGAGGTTCATGCGCAGGATGTAGGCGTACATATTCTCATAGAGATTATTGTCGGCTAAGAGCGTGCGGTCGGCCTGCTCGTTGAACGTGAAGTTGATGCCGTGGAAGCTGGTACTCTCGTAGCCGAGGATGTTCGACTCCTTGGCCCAGGCGTCGTCCGTCAGGTAATAGTAGGACGCGGGATTGTAGCAGCGCATGGGGTTGACGATGAGCTCGTAGTACTGGCGGGCGGAATCGACGGTGACTGCCCCCTTCGGCGTGATGTCGATGTAGGAGTCGCAGGAGGAGAGGAAAGGTAAAAAGGTAAAAAGGTAAAAAGGTAAGAAACCTTTTACCAGACCTTTAAGTCCCTTTCCTGTATAAACTATTATGTTCATCATTTCTTTTACTTTTTTACCTTTTTACTTTTTTACCTTTTTACTTTTTTACCTTTTTACCCTTAAAAGCTGGTTGAGAATCCGATGCTGACGGTCTTGGGCTGGTGCAGGGTGCGGGTGCCCGTCTTGACGGAGTACGACTCGGGGTCGATGTCCTTGCCGGCTGCCGAGATGTAGAAGAGGTTGTTCACCTGCAGCGTCAGGCGCGTCGGGCCGATGCCGATCTTGCGGATGACGGCGTCGGGCAGGTGATAGGCCAGGTTGATGCTGCGCATTTTCAGGTAGTTGGCCGACACGACCTGTTCGTCAGCGTAGCGCCACCACTCCGAGAATGTCGAGGCGTTCTGCTGGGCCACGCTACCCGTTGGCATCTCGTAGTAGTGCTTCACAGTGTGGTCGTTCACGTGGTCGGTCACCATCTGGTAGGAGTTCATGTCGGTGACGTCTAAGCGCAGCTTGTTGCCGCCCGAGAAGATGAACAGCGTGTTCAGCTCCAGCTCGCGCCAGCGCAGGTTCAGCGACAGCGACCCCGTATGGATGGGCACGAAGGTTCCCATGTTCTTCAGCGCGTCGGTACCCTTCAGCGTCGAGGTGTAGGTCACCTCCGTGGGATTGCCGTCGGCGTCGAACTTCGCCATCTCGTTACCGCCCTGGTCGACGATGACGGGGTAGCCGTTCACCACACGGCTCAGGCGGTAGGCCCAGACGGTGTTGTAGCTGGTGCCCTCGATGCGGTAGTTCTCCGGGGCGGTGATGAAGTTCGAAGCGATGTCGGTGGGATTATGCTCCACATTGAGCATTTTGTTATTGTTGTAGGCGTAGTTCAGCGTGGCCGACAGTCCCCAGTCCTTCTGGCGGATGAGGTTGGCCGTCAGCGAGAGCTCGATGCCCCGGTTGCGCATCTTACCATTATTTATTACGCGCGAGGAAGCGCCAAGTGTGGAGTCCATATACTTGCGCACCAGCAGGTCGTCGCCCACGCGGTTGTAGAACTCCAGTGAACCACTGAGCAGGTTGTTCAGCATGCGGAAGTCCAGACCGACGTTGAAGGTCGACGTCTTCTCCCAGCGCAGCTTCGGGTTGGGCAGGTTGTCGTCGCTGTAGTTCAGGTACTGCGTGTTGGTCGGGTCGTAGCTCAGCGTGCGGTAGCGGGCCACGAAGAAGGTGGTCGAGCTTTGGTCGACGTTACCGTTCACACCGTAGGTCAGGCGCAGCTTCAGGAAGTCGAGCCAGGAGACGTCCTTCATGAACTGCTCCTCGGAGATGTTCCAGCCGCCGCCGACAGACCAGAGCGGGTGGTGCTGGTTCTTGGTGTCGAGTCCGAAGAGGTCGGCCTCGTCCCAGCGGATGCTGCCGGTCAGGTTATAGCGGTACAGGTAGTTGTAGCCCACGTTGGCATAGAACGAGGCATAGCGGTGGAACACCTCGCTCTGGCTGGTGCCCAGGCCGCTCATGCGCTGCGTGCCGTTATAGACCAGCGACTGCCAGCCCTCGTTGTAGAGCGTCTGCCAGTCCATGCGGACGGAGGTCAGCGCCGTGTCGTTGTAGCCGTACATCAGCTGCTGGACGAGGCGTGGCGAGCGGTTCTCGCGCAGTTCGAAGCCCATGATGGCGTTGACGTTGTGCTTGGCGTCGAGGAAGCTCTTGTCGAAGTTCAGCTGGTTGCGGAACGTATAGCGGCGCGAGTTGTTGGTCTGCTGGAAGAAGCGGCCCCCGTCGGGCAGCAGGCACTCGCCCGACTGGTCGATGAAGGCGTTGTGCGTCAGGCGCATCTGATAGGTGGAGGGCTCGTCGTACTGCTCGCTGCGCGTCTGCCCCCACTCATACTGGAACATGACGTTATACTTGAACCACTTCAGGAACTTGGCCTCTAAGTTGACAAACGGGCGCAGGCGGACGTTACGGTGCTTGGTCAGGCTCTCGTCGAGCGACTCTAGGACGTTGAACGAATAGGGCATCAGCCCCTCGACCTGCTGCTCCTGCACCTCGCGGATGCGGGTGCCGTTGATGGCGCTGCCGGCAAAGCCCGCCACGTTGACATAAGGCGAACGCACCAGATTGCCCTGAGCATCCTCGATGGCGGCATAGCGTTCCTGCATATTGTAGCTGGTATAGGAGCCGTCGGGCGACGTGCTGTTGGCAAAGCGGGTGTCGATGCCAAGCTTCAGACTAAGCCACTTGGCCACCTGGAAGTTCGACTTCAGGTAAATCGAGAAGATGTCGTTGAAGTCGCTCTTGACGCGGTTCTTGTCGTGCTCGTAGTTGAACGAGGCGAAGTGGTTCGACTGCTGCGACTTCTGCGACACCGAGATGTTGTAGCGCTGGGTGACGGCGGTGCGCCAGGCCAGGTCGCGGTACTGCGAGTAGAAGTCGTTCTGGCGCCACTGGCTCAGCGTCTGGTCGACGTCGGCCTGACTGATGCGCCCCTCTGCCTGGTCGCGGTAGAGCTGGTAGAGCGGCGAATAGTAGTTGTTGGCGTAGGTGTCGAACAGCGTCCTGACACTGCCGCTGCTGGCCACGCGGGCATTATACACCTTCGTCTCGTAGTCGATGATGTCGCTGGTCAAGGCGTAGTGCATGGCATCGAACGACGGCTTGGTCGAGATATACCAGTCGGCATTCACGTTGACGGTCGTCTTGTCGGTCTTGCCCTGCTTCGTGGTAAGCACGATGACGCCGTTGGCAGCCAGCGCACCGTAGATGCTGGCGGCGGCGGCATCCTTCAGCACCGTCACCGACTCCACGTCGTAGGGATTGATCTCCGACAGTTCCATATTGGTGGCCATATCGTCGACAACGATCAGCGGCTTCGTGCCCACGCTGTTCGAGAACGTGCCGACGCCACGCAGTATCGGGTTGCTCTCGCCGGTATTGGGGTTGATGTCCATGCGCAGTCCGGCCACCTGGCCCTCCAAGGCCGAGACGAGGTCTTTGTGCATGACGCGGTTCAGCTTCGTGGAGTCGACGAATCCGAAGGCTGCCGTCGACCGCTCACGGCTCAGCCGCTGGTAACCCGTCGAAACCACCACCGTCTCGGCCAGCTGTGTGGTCTGCTCCTTCAGCGTGACGTTCATCGTCGACTGGTTCCTGACCGATGCCTGGTAAGGCTCCATGCCCACATAGCGGAACACCACGACGGCGTTCGGGTCGTCTATCTTGATGCTGTATCTTCCGTTCAGGTCGGTCACGGCAGTCTGCTTTCCGTTCTTCACGGTTATCGTGACGCCCAAAAGGGGGTCGCCGCTCGTGTCGGTCACGGTTCCGGTCAGCGTTCGCTGGGCCGACACTCCCGTTACGGCAAGGAAAAGCATAAAAAGGGATAGTAGGATTGCTCTCATACCTCTGTTTTCGTTCTTAATTGATTGCAAATTTACAAAGATTATCGACCAATATGGAGCGAAAAGAAACATTTAACACTTGTTTAACTATTTTTCTTCTGCCAAAAGGAATTATTTTCGTATTTTTGCAGCACGTAATTATTAACCTAACAATTATTATCGTATGAAGAAATTTTGTATTCTTGCTTCAGTGCTGCTTGCATCAGCTGCATTGATGACGTCGTGTAACGACAAGGACAATCCCGTGATTGAGGAACCGAAGACTGTCATCGAACTTGACGGCCAGCAGTATGAAACCGACCTCGTAGCTTCACTCTATGGTGAAGTGGGCAAGGAGGTGAGCCTGACCATCGGCGTCTATGACCGCTACGACATCTACGGCGTCGACTTCGGCGACGGCAACATCGTGGCCGACACCGTCTGCTTCGAGAATGGCGGCCTGCGCGATGAGGAGGGTGCCGAGGTGGCCGGAACCACACACAAGACTGCCACCGTGTTTGCTGGAACGGTAGCCGGCGAAGGCACTATCAAGGTCTATGGCAAGAGCGACATCTGGCTCCTCAGTGTCATGGGCAACGCTGTTCCCGCCGAGTTCAGAGCAGGTATGGAGGAGAAGATCCAGAACCTCCAGCTTTCGGGCCTGAATGTTGACGGCATCGACTTCTCAAAGATGCCGATGCTGACATCACTGTCAGTGAACAACTCGCCGGTAAGCGACATCGACGTGTCAAAGAATGCTGAACTGAAGAGTCTGACCGTCCTTTGCACGGACCAGTCTGAGTACGAGCCGCAACTGAAGAGTATCGACCTCTCAGGCAATCCCAAGCTGGAGTATCTTAACTTAGGCTCGTCCTTCTATAAGGCAGGTCAGCTGACATCGATCGACCTGTCGAACAATCCGGCTCTGCAGACCATCATCATCGGCAACAACAAGCTGACGAGCATCACCCTGCCCGCTGGCGCTGAGGTGAGCCAGCTGAGCCTGGAGCAGAACGAGCTGACCGAGCTCGACCTGTCGGTGCTCGGCTCGCTGAAGGGCCTCCAGGTGAACAACAACCAGCTGAAGAGTCTTGACCTCTCGAAGATGATTGAGGGCAGCAGCATCAACGTCAACGTGTCGAACAACCAGCTTGAGGAGCTTAACGTCCCCGTGACCGTCAGGGCTCTCGAGGCTCAGAACAACCAGCTGAAGTCGTTCAGCATCGCCGATGCCACCTACAGCTGCAAGCTCGAGAACAACCAGCTGACACTGGCCACACTGCCCGTGAAGCCCGCCGGACTGAACACGACCGCCAAGGCCAAGCGCTTCACCTACGCCCCGCAGGCAGCCCTGCCCGTTCCCGAGGAGGTGACGGAGATTGACCTGACCGAGCAGCTCACCGCACAGGGCATCCTCGATGCTCCCGCCACCACCAGCTACGGCTTCCACCTGAATCAGAGCGGCGCCGCACTGGTAGAGGGCACCGACTATCAGGTTGTTGCTCCCGGCAAGTTCAAGTTCATCAAGGCCCAGAGCGACCAGGTAATCATCACCATGCAGAACGAGGCCTTCCCCCTGCTCTCAAGCGCGAATGCCCTTGTTACCACCCCGTTCACCGTGAAGGCTGCCGCCGCTGCCGGTCAGACCTGGAACTTCACCGCCTGGAGCGCCGCCACCGTTGCCAACCTGAAGGCCGATGCCGCCGCAAGCATTTTCACGGGCTGGAGCGATGTGGAGAAAGACCCTTCAAAGGAAGGTGCTGCCCAGGAACCCACCGAGATTTCGAAGGACAACTGCTTCTGGCTCGCTGGTACTGTGGGGGCCGACGGTTCGCTCTCAGCCAACGGTAAGGTTATCGAGGAGCTGAAGGGTCTGAAGTTCGATCCCGACTATGCTGCCAAGCGCTCATTGGCCATTGCCGTGAACTATCCTGAGGCAAACGTATCAAACGGCTTTGGACCATACGCCGGAGGCGCGTACCTCTGGTTAGGTGGCGGCGGCAGCAAGCAGACCTGTCCCTGCTTCACCATTCCCGGTGTGAAGGCTGGTCAGAAGCTGACGGTCGTCATGGAATCGCATAAAGTGTCAGATGCCCGCGGCATCCAGATCTATGCCAACAGCTACGACGCTGCCAACCAGATTGGCGAGGCTTTCAAGCCGACGACTCAGGACACCTACACCTGGACCATCGACCAGGACTGCGATGTCGTCATCTGGAACACCAGCGGCTGCCACATCTACACCCTGACCGTCGAGTAATTATATAAAAGGTATAGGCAACGAAAATCCCCTCCGTTCGAACAAGCGGAGGGGATTATTGTATGGGTTTTCGGGAGTCTGATTACGACTCCTGCTTCTCGCGGTTCTCCTGGTCGATGGCCTTGATCTTCTCGCGCACCAGGTTCATGTCGTCCTTCAGCTTCTGCACCTTGCGGTTCATCTCGTCGATGAGCGAGTTGCCCTTCTTCGAGCTGACGCTCAGGAAGCCGAGGTTGTTCTCGTAGGTCTGAATCTCCTGCTTCATGGCCTCATACTGGCGGAACAGGCGGGCGCGCTCGTTGTCCAAGGCATTCTCGCCGCGCTCGGCCACCTGCTTCAGGTTCTGCTTGAACGAGTTCAGACGGCGCTTGGCCACCGAGATGTTCAGTTCCTTGTAGAGCTTGTCGAGCACGGCGTGGTACTCCTCGTAGAGCTTGTCCTTCTCGCGGAACGGCACGTGGCCGATGGCCTGATACTCATTGACCAGTTGCTGCACCATCTCCTGCAGGTTGTCGCCGGCCTCCTCGGTCACGAGCTTCAGGCGGGCAATGACGTCGCGCTTCCGCTCCAGGTTGGCGTGCTCCTCGCCGCGCGTACCGGCAGTGGCGGCGTTGCGGGCCTCAAAGAACTTGTTGCAGGCGCCAAGGAACTCCTCCCAAAGCTGGTCGCCCAGCTTCTTGGGCACCATGCCTATCTGCTTCCACTCCTTCTGCAGGTTGATGAGCTTGTCGCCCGTCGACTTCCAGTCGGTAGAGTCCTGCAGGGCCTTGGCCTTCTCAATGAGGGCGCGCTTCTTCTCGGCGTTCTCCTTGAAGGTGTCCTTCAGCGTCTTGAAGTACTCTGCCTTGCGGCCGAAGAAGTCGTCGCAGGCAGCACGGAAACGCTCGAATATCTTGACGTTCATCTTCTGCGGGGCAAAGCCAATGGTCTTCCACTCCGACTGCAGCTCGATAATCTCCTTGGTATGGCGCTCCCAGTCGCCGCTGCCCTTGTTCTCCTCGGCAGCGATGGCCTCCACCTTCTCGCAGAGGGCGGTTTTCTTTGCCAAGTTCTCCTCCTCGCGGGCACGGATGCCCTCGAAGTGCTGCTGGTGACGCTTGTTGATGACCGTCGAGGCGGCCTTGAAGCGGTTCCACACCTCCTCGCGCAGGTCCTTCGAGACGGGACCTATCTCGCGGTACTCCTGGTGCAGCTTCTGCAGCTGGTGGAAGGCACTGATGACGTCGGTCTCCTCGGCCAGCTTCTCGGCAGCCTCGCAGAGCTTCGTCTTCAGCTCCAGGTTCTTCTTGAAGTCGTATTCGCGGGCCTCGCTGTTCAGCTTCAGCAGGTCGTAGAACTGCTCGACGTACAGCTGGTAGTTGCGCCACAGCTCGTTGGCCTTCTCGGCGGGAACGGCCTTGATGTCGCGCCACTCCTGCTGCAGGGCCTTAAACTCCTGGAACGTCTTGTTGGCCTCCTCGGGCGAGGTGACCATGGCCTTTATCTTCTCAATTATCTCGAGCTTCTTACGCAGGT
>JAEEGI010022371.1_pt1 | contig 12489 bp, 10 predicted proteins | sample 8958751 | NCBI WGS metagenome assembly JAEEGI01 (sample SAMN16246545, study PRJNA631951) | gut metagenome | biome: gut microbiome; feature: rumen; material: KS-attached | host: Bos | place: Iran: Karaj | collected 2018-10 | reverse complement strand
AGTTGACTGGGATCCTGATGGAGAGCGCAATCCGCAAAACCGCGGTATTTCAGGTTATGAGCGCATATCATGGGACGAAGCTGCAACCATCATCGCGAAAGAGATCAATCGTCTTGCACCGCGTGATGAGAACGGAGTCTTCGACGGACATGCGATCACAGCCCTTACCGGTTCCCACCATAACTGGGGTATTGTCGGATATAAGATGGCTCCGTTTGGACGTTTCTTCTCTATGCTGAACTACACACCAATCCTGGACAACCCGGATTCCTGGGAAGGCTGGATGTGGGGTGCTCCGCATATGTGGGGATTCTACTGGCGTCTTGGACAGCCGGAGCAGTTCGACCTTCTGCCGGATGCATTCAAAAATACAGATATGATCGTGTTCTGGTCAAATGACCCGGACTCTACGCATGGTATCTATTCCGGACAGGAATCTAATATCTGGCGTGTATGGATGAAAGAAATGGGCATGAAGTGCGTATTCATCGACCCGTTCTACAACTACACCAACGCTGTTATGGACGGCACATGGTTCGCACCACGTCCAGGCACAGACACAGCTCTGGCAGCAGCTATTGCTTATCAGTGGATCATTGATGATACTTATGATCATTTCTATGTAGAAAACCGTACTGTCGGTTTTGACGAATTCAAAGATTATATCCTTGGAAAAGAAGACGGCGTACCTAAGACTTGTGAGTGGGCTGCAGAAAAAACCGGCATCCCTGCACGTCGTATCCGTGCGCTGGCAAAAGAGTGGGCTTCCAAACGTGTCGCTATCGCAGGCGGTGTCCGCGGCGGTGAAGGTTCTGCATGCCGTACCGCATATGGTACTGAGGAAGCTCGTTTCATCATCGCTCTTGCAGCTATGCAGGGCTTTGGTAAACCGGGTGTTTCCATTTGGGGAACAACCATGGGCGCACCGGCTGACTACACCTGGTTCCCAGGCTACGCTGAGCCGGATTCCCAGATGGGCAAATCCAGTGCAGCAAATACCAAATATGCTGCATCAAACGTAAAACAGCGTCTGTACCGCCTCAACTATCCGGAAGATATCATGAATGGAAAAGGCGAGTTCATCGGCGATGGTTTCTGCGGTCAGTCGATCGAGCAGCAGTTCGTACAGCATGAATACCCGATCGAAGGTAAAGTCAAGATGTTATGGCGTTACGGCGGTTCTTTCATGGGAACCATGACGGAAACAAACCGTTACGTGCAGCTGTATCGTCATGTTGGCGAGAATCAGCTTGATACCGTGATCAATCAGGACTGCTGGTTTGGCGGAGAAGCTAAGTACGCAGATCTGATCCTTCCGGCCTGCACCAACTTAGAGCGTAATGACCTTGGTGAGTGGTCTGTCGGCGGCGGCTATACCACCCATGCAGAGATCGGTAACAACTGGAGAGTTATCGTACGTGAGATGAAGTGCGTTGAGCCGCTCGGCGAGTCCAAGAGTGACTACGAGATCTTCCAGGAGATCGCTAAGAAGCTTGGTGTCTGGGAGCAGTACACAGATGGCGGCAAGACTGAAGATGACTGGGCAGAAGCATACTGGAACATTTCCGAACTCAGCAAACGCATGAGCTGGGAAGAGTTCAATAAGAAGGGCTATTACATTGTTCCGGTTCCGGAAGATTATGAAGAGCATCCGGCATTCCGCTGGTACTATGAAGGCCGCGACTGCGATACCCAGGATTATCTGAATCCAAAGATCAAAGCAGTTAACAATATGAACACGATGGAACCGACGGAAAACTCCAAAGAGCTTGGAACTTTCTCCGGAAAGATCGAGTTTGCTTCCGAAAGCCTTAAGAAATTATCCCCAGAGGATAATGAGCGTCCGGCAGTTCCGCATTATATTCCTTCCTGGGAGGGACATGAGACAGAGCTTTACAAGAAATATCCGCTCCAGATCATCTCCCCGCATCCACGTTTCAGCTTCCATACGCATTATGATACACATGCAAGCTGGCTTGACGAGATCCCATGCCACCGTATGATCATTGACGGCTACGCATACTGGATCGCTCGTATCAATCCAAAAGATGCTAAGGAACGTGGTATCAAGACCGGAGACATCATCGAGCTCTATAACGACCGCGGAAGCGTACTCTGCGCAGCAGATGTTACATACCGTGTTCCGGAAGGCGTAATGCACTCCTATGGATGCTCAGCAAAATATGATCCGATCACAACAGAGACCGGAGCAACAGACCGTGGCGGATGCGTCAATATTCTGACCAACAAACGCTGGCTGTCTAAGAATGCTCCTGGTATGGCACCTAACTCCTGCCTGATCGAGTGCAGGAAATGGGAATGCTAGTAGGAAAGGAAGGTTATTATGGCTAAGTATGGATTTATTATAGATGTTGATCGCTGCAACGGCTGCTACAACTGCTTCCTTGCCTGCAAGGATGAGTGGATCGGCAACGATCATGGAAAATATGGTGCTGCAACAGCTGAAGGCATGAGCCTCATGCGTGTGAATGAGATCGAATACGGCACATACGATAAAGTTAAAGTCGACTATATTGCGATCCCGTGCCAGCACTGCAAGAATGCACCTTGTATCGCAAAACGCCCGGATGCATTTTATGCTCGTCCGGATGGACTGGTCATTCTGGACCCGGAGAAAAGCGCAGACAAAGCTCTGCTGAAAGCATGCCCATATGGCTGCGTTCAATGGAACGAGGCAGCTCAGATCGCACAGAAGTGCAACGGCTGCGCACATATGCTTGACGCAGGAGAAAAACAGACCAGATGTTCCGAGTGCTGCCCGAACCAGGCACTGATCTTTGGAGATCTGGATGATCCAAACAGTGAGATCTCTAAATTTGCAGCAGAACATGCAGCAGAACTTGAGGATTTCCAGCCTGCATTCAAGGCAGAACCAAGTGTCAAATATATGTACCTGCCAAAACCGTTTATCTGCGGTGAGGTCACCTTCGAGGGCGAAGATGTTAAAGGTGCAAAAGTAACTGTAAAATGTGATGAGTGCGGAAAAGAATATGTAACAGAGACCGACTTCCTGGGCGACTTTGAGGTTCAGGGGCTTCCGACCAATAAACCTTTCACCGTAACCATCGAAGCAGAAGGATGCAAACCTGCAGTCCTTACCTGCAAGACAGCAGGCAGCGTGAACTTTGGAGAGATCGCGCTGGAAAAATAAACAACTGAAAACCGGGCAGGGGCTTCACCCCCTGCCCGCTGAGAGTAAAAAAGAGGATGACTATGAAAAATGCAGTAATTGTTGAAGCTTGCCGTACTGCAGTCGGCAGTATGGGAGGCGCATTAAGACCACTTAGTGCAACAGACCTGGCTACAGCTGTAGTCAAGGGACTTTTAGACCGCACCGGGATCGATCCGAATAAGATCGATGAGGTCATTTTAGGCCAGTGCCGTCAGACATCGGACGAGCCGAACATTGCCCGCGTGGTTGCTCTGAAGGCTGGTATTACAGAAACAGCTTCCGCACATACTGTCATGCGTCAGTGCGCAAGCGGTATGACAGCAATCCATAACGGTGCGATGCAGATCATGTGCGGTCTTTCCGACGTTGTAGTAGCAGGCGGAACAGAGAGTATGTCCAATGCAGTCTTTTATGTTCGTAATGCCCGCTGGGGCGTCGGAACAGGAACGACACAGTTTGTTGATGCTTTAACAGAAGGACAGTTCTATTCCCAGCCGCAGGACATCTACGGTTCCTACAACATGGGCGCAACAGCAGAAAACGTTGCGGAACTTCTGGGTATCACAAGAGAAGAGCAGGATGCATTTGCACTTGCTTCCCAGCAGAAGGCAATCGCTGCGATCGATGCCGGACGTTTTAAAGATGAGATCATTCCGGTAGAGGTCCCGCAGGGAAGAAAGAACCCGCCGATCATTTTTGATACCGATGAGTTTCCACGCAGAGACACCAGTATGGAAAAACTTGCAAAACTGAAACCGTGCTTCAATATCAAACATGGCGAAGACGGCCGTCTTTTCGGAGATACTGCACTGACCGGTACTGTTACAGCCGGATCTTCTTCCGGACGTAACGACGGCGCAAGCGCTGTTCTTTTGATGAGCGAAGAAAAGGCAAAAGAGCTTGGCTTAAAACCACTCGCCCGCATCATCGGCATGGGAACCGCAGGAAATGATCCGCGCTTAATGGGATTAGGTCCTGTTTCCGCTGTTCCGAAAGCACTGGAGAATGCAGGTCTGAAAGATGATGATATTCAGCTGATCGAACTGAACGAAGCTTTTGCAGCACAGTCGATCGGATGTATCAAACAGCTTGGATGGGAAGATAAGATGGACATCATTAACGTGAACGGTGGTGCAATTGCACTTGGACATCCGGTTGGATCTTCCGGATGCCGTATCATTGTCACCCTGGTACACGAAATGAAAAAACGCGGCCTGAAATATGGTCTGGCAACGCTTTGCATTGCCGGCGGCATGGGACAGGCAACGGTAATCGAGATGTGTGACTAAACAGATCTCAAATAAAAACAAATATAAAGTTTAAATAAAAAAGGTAAAACCTGAAAGGAGCGTTAAAAATGGCAAACTATTTTGATTTGACCGGAAAGAATGCAATCATCATCGGCGGTGCAGGCGGACTTGGACAGCTTATCGCTAAAGCATTTGCTGAGGCTGGCGCAAATGTTGCAATTGCTTCCCGTACAGAAGCAAAACTGCAGGCAGCTTGTGAAGAGCTGAAAGCAGAGACAGGCAAAGAATTTAAATACTATGTCTGTGACGCAACAAAGGAAGATGCTGTAGAAGCATGCGCAGCACAGTTCGTAAAGGATTTCGGATCTGTTGAGATCCTTGTCAACTCACAGGGCATCAACAAAAAACATCCTGTTACAGAATTCCCTGTAGAAGAATTTGAAGAGACAATGACAGCAAATGTTACCTCTATCATGCTGACTTGCAAACACTTCGGCAAATACATGATGGAAAAGAAATACGGCAAGATCGTAAACGTTACTTCCGTACGTGGCAAGATCGCTACGAAAGGCCCTGGCAACGTTGCTTACTGCGCAAGCAAAGGTGCCCTTGATATGCTCACCAAACAGCTCGCATCTGAGTTTGGCCCATACGGCATCACCGTTAACGGATTTGGACCGAACATCATGAAGACACCTATGATGAACAAGATCTTCGAAATGCGTGCAAATGAAGCAGGCGTTACCGTTGAGAAATATCTGGAAATGCAGGCAGCAGGACTTCCGCTCCGCAGAATGTCTGATCCGGAAGACTGCGTAGGAACCGCTCTGTTCCTTGCAGCTCCAGCATCTGATTTCCTGACAGGCAACATCCTTTATCCGGATGGCGGTCTGACAGCAATCGGCTAATCAGTTATAAAAAAAGCTCCGGCCTTAACCGGCCGGAGCAGATCAGTCTTTTGTGACAGGAAGCCAGACTTCAAAGTAACCGGTATTGATACCGTCTTCGAGGATGCTGCAGACCAGGTTCCCCTGCGCATTTCCAGCAGGTGTGTAACCGTTCTGGGCAGCATAGTCGAAAAGATAGTCGATGTGTTTCGGAGAAAAGGCATTTTTGCCGGAACTCTTAAATACAGAATGAATGCTTTCTGCTGCTGGCTGATAGATGACTGGTGGTTTTACGGGAACGGAAAACTCTTCCACATATTCCATTGCGAGAGAGAAGCCCCAGGAATACAGATGACCGCCGGAACTTTGCGGGTCCAGAGGGATCACAAAATAGCGCTGCAGGAACGGCATATATTGAAGCCACTGCTTAGCGAGTTTCTGCATCTCAGGCGCATTGTCATAATAAGTGTCAAATCGATTGAGATAGCAGACCGATTCCGGACTGAGTGTAATATCACACTTGCCGATCATATCCTTGACGCGGCTGACCTGTTCACAATGCTGGCGGATACGTCTAAGAAGAAGTTCCTGACGATGGATCGAATCCATCAGCTCCGTTTCCTTCTCTTCCAGCACGGAAACGAGATCTCCGTAGTAGCAGTCGGAAACCATGTAGGCGATCTGAGGAATGCCGAAGCCAAAGCTTTTGTACCAGAGACAATCAATCAAAAAATTGATGTCCCAGACGTCATAATAACGATAATCGTTTTGCTTGTCTTTGGTAGGCGCGACAACACCTTTCTTTTCGTAGTAACGCAGAAGATCGGTCGAAATTCCGAGGATCCGCGCCACATCACCGATTTTATACTGCATAGGGACCTCCCGTAAGCATTAATACGCTATAATTACAAATAATAATTATACTGTAACAACAAAGGAAAGTAAAACAAAGAGATTTAAGAAAGTGAGGAAAAAACCATGGCATACATGCCTCTTGACAAAAGCAAATTTTATCTGGAAACCGAAAAAATGACAAAGATCTGGGATCTTTCCCAGCCTTGGGGATGGGATACCCCGCTGTGGCCGTTCCCGGGTGCACGTGCTGACCTGACCTTCCCACGTGGACAGTATCTGGAGCGTTTCCACAAACGTACATGTACTTACACAGGAACTCTTCATGCAGCAACCCACTGCGACGCACCAAACCACACTCTTCATGAGGAAGAAGTTGACCGCGAGCGTTACGGCTATGTTCTTTCCGAAATGCGCTTAGAGCATGCTATCGGCACAGGCGTTATCGTTGACCTGACCTGGATGTATGATGAGTTTGAAGAAGCATTCAACAAAGCAGGCGGCGACCCGGCTAAAATGGGCGAGTTTGCAGAAGTTCCTGGAAAGAAAGGTGCTATCTGGCACATCATCACTCCGGAAGACGTTCAGAAAGCACTGGACAAAGATGGCCTTGAGATCCGTCCGAACGATTTCGTCGTTCTGAACACAGGATTCCATCGTTATTGGAGAAAGAACAACGATAAATACTTCAACTACTATGCAGGAAATGGTCCGGAACTGGCTAAATGGCTGATGTTCGAAAAGAAGATCAAAGCTATCGCCGGCACCTATGGCGCATCCGACTCTCCGGTATGGCATTGCCCATGCAAGGAGCAGATGCCTTGGCTGTACAACAACTATAAACTGGCTACAGGCCGCGATATCGATGAAGATTATCCGGATTACGAGCCTTGCCACCGTCTGTATGCACAGCATGGTCTGATGGCAATCGAGAACGCTGGCGGCGATATCGATCAGGTTACCGGAAAACGTATGATCCTCTGCGCATTCCCGTTCCGCTGCGAAGCAGCTGTCGGCGGTATGGTACGTCTGGTAGCATGAGAAGAGGGATCCTTCTAAGAAACGAGGTTGATACAGCATGAAACAATTATCGGATATTAAAAAAATAGCTGTTCTCGGGGCCGGAACGATGGGCCCTGGAATCGCACAGATGTATGCGATGGGCGGCTATGAGGTCACTATGTGGACCCGCAGCGAGGCAACGCGTGACAAAGCCATTGCTTCGTTAAAGGCACAGTTTGATACTTTTGAGGCAGAAGACCTTTTGAGCGAGCCAAAAGAGACCGTTCTTGGCCGCATCCGTTTTGCACTGACAGTGGAAGAGTGCGTAGAAGGCGCTGACTTCATCCAGGAGACGATCGTGGAAAAAGCTGATGCAAAGAAAGAACTCTATGATCAGCTGGTCAAGATCGTTCCGAAGGATGTGATCATCGCTTCCAACACTTCCGCACTCAATATCTTTGAGATCGTTCCGGAAGAACTGCTGCCGCAGCAGATCATCTGCCACTGGTATGCACCTCCACACGTTATTCCGCTGGTTGAGGTCGTAAAGAGCGAGCAGGCACCACAGGAAATTGCAGAGACGGCAGTCGCACTTCTGAAAAAATGCGGAAAGACAGCAGTCCTGATGAAGAAATTCATCCGTGGTTATATTGCAAACCGTCTGCAGCAGTGCCTGAACCAGGAGATCTTCTATCTTCTTGACAACGGCTATTGCGACGCTGAGGCAATCGACCTTGCCTGCCAGGCTTCGTTTGTACCGAGAGCCTGTGTCTTAGGTATTATGAAACGTATCGATTTCGGTGGAGTTGACATGACATACAACAACTTTAAGAACAAGAGTTATGCTGCTCCGCAGTGGGATCATGTTCCACAGGTCCTGCAGGAGAAGATCGATGCTGGAGACCTTGGCATTAAGACAGGAAAAGGTTTTTATGATTTCACCGGCAAAGATATCGAGGCTGTGAAAGCAAAACGTGATAAACAGCTTTTCGAGATTTTCCGTGTGACCAAGAAATTTATGGATGACCCGGTGTAGGCCGTCCGGACTGAAAGGAAGAAAACATTATGGCAAAAACAAATAAGGTTATGATCCAGGTCTGCCTCTGTGGAGCAGGCACAAAAAAGGATCAGGCACCAACCGTTCCTTATACAGCAGAAGAACTTGCTGATCAGATCGTGGAATGTGCAAAAGCCGGAGCATCGATCGCTCACATTCATGTACGTGAGGACAAGATGGTGGATGGCGTTATGCAGATCGGTTATAAATCCATGAGCCTTCAGAAATTCACGGAAGCTGTTGAGGTTACGCGTGAGAAATGTAAAGAAGCTGGCGTTGATATCGTCATCAACCTTACAACCTCTGGCGGTGAGTATGAAGATTACAAACGTCTGCAGCATCTTGGCGTACTGCGTCCGGAGATGTGCTCCTTTGATCCGAACACGATCAACTGGGCTAACAGCTACATTTTCGAGAACAGCCCGCGTTTCTTAAACCTGTTAAGTCAGGAAGTCGTGAAATATGATGTGAAACCGGAATTTGAAGTGTTTGACACCGGACATATCGACAGCGTTATGTATTATGTCAACAAGTGGAACATCCCGCAGCCACCACATATTCAGTTCATTATGGGTGTCGGCGGTTCCATGCCGGGTACTGCAGAGAACCTTGCATTCTTCGTTGGCAAACTGCCGAAAGATGCAACATGGTCTGTTTCCGGTATCGGCAAAGCACATATGCCGATGATGCTGGCAGGTCTTGCACTTGGATGCGACGGTCTGCGTGTTGGTCTGGAAGATAATGTCATGTTTGGCAAGAATCCGGACGGCAGCAGAGATATCGCTACCAACCTTCGTCTTGTACAGCGTGCGGTTGAGCTTTGCAAACTTGCTGGCCGTGAGATCGCAACTGCACAGGATGCAAGAGATATCTTAGGCATTACTAGAAACTGCCTGCGTGACGAAAAAACATATCCGCTCACACCGGCTGAATAAGAGACAAATAATTAAAAAGCGCCAGAGGTGATGTAATATCACCTCTGGCCGCAAAAAGAGAAAGGACAAAACAATATGGCTAAATCAAAGGTCGTTACCCCGGAAGAAGCAATGAAGCATTGTTTCGACGGCATGACCATTCTGCTGCCGGGCTTTGTCAACTGCGGTGTTCCGGCAACTCTGATCAAGAGTCTTGTCGCTGCAGGAATCAAAGACCTCAACGTTATCTCCAATAATACCAGTGTCAAGGGGCAGGGCATTGGCCTTCTGGTCCATGATGACCTGATCAAACACATCACCTGTTCTCATATTGGCAGTAACGTTGAGACCTGTGAAAAGGCAGTTAACGGAGAAATCGACATCACCTTTGTTCCGCAGGGTTCCCTTTGTGAAAAGGTGCGTGCCGGCGGTGCTGGCATTGGCGGTATCCTCACCCCGACAGGTGTTCATACGCCGATGCAGGATGGAAAACAGCTTCTTGAGTGGGATAATGAAGAGGGGAAGTATAAATTTGTTGACCCGGATGAGCCGCAGAAGGGTGCACGTTTCATCCTTGAGCTTCCGCTTCATGCAGATGTTTGCTTTGTTCATGCATATAAAGCAGATAAGATGGGCAATGTGGTCTATCACCGCACCGCCCGTAACTTTAATCAGATCTTTGCGACTGCTGCAGACTTTGTCGTTGTTGAGGCAGAGAATATCGTGGAAGTCGGCGAGCTTGATCCGGATGAGATCATGACTCCGGGCGCACTGGTAGATATGGTCGTCCAGGCTGAAAAGGAGGTAGAGTAATTATGAGAAAACCTGAAAATGACAGAGAAAAAATTGCCTGCCGGACAGCTCAGTTCTTTGAGGACGGTGATATCGTAAACCTCGGCATCGGAATGCCGACACAATGTCTGGACTTTTTGCCGGATGGTATTGAAGTCTGGGCAGATACAGAAAATGGTGCCATTGGTCTTGCAGGACCACCGCAGGAAGGGGATGAATTCCCTGTTGACATTGTGGACGCAGGTGGCAATCCATCCCTGCTTCGTGTTGGCGGCTGCTGCTTTGACAGTTTCACAAGCTTTGGCTACATTCGTGGCGGACATGTGGATATCACAGTTTTGGGCGCTTATGAAGTTGATGGTGAAGGAAGTCTTGCAAACTGGATGATCCCGGGAAAAGCAGCTGCCGGAATGGGCGGCGCTATGGATCTTGTTTGCGGCTCCAAGATTACCATCGTTATGAGCACACATACAGATAAGAAAGGTAATCCGAAAATTGTTGAGAAGACTGACATGCCTCTTACGGGATATAAGGTCGTCAACTACATTGTCACGGAATTGGCCGTGATTCAGATTACGGAAGAAGGTCCTGTACTTTTAGAGATCGCAGAAGACACGACAGTGGAAGAAGTGGTTGCAAAAACAGGCGCTAAACTTATCATTCCTGAAAAAGTTGGAACCATTACCTTCTAAAATTAAGGGGAAGTAATAAAAAAGTAATAAAAGAGGTGTTAATCCAAAATGGATAAAAATCAGATATTAATCACGATTATTATTGTAATTTATTTCGCGATCACTGTCGTTATTGGTCTGCTGTCCGGACGTAAGACAAAGAGCGCAGCATCCTTTACTGGTGTTGCACTCAGCACATTCGCAATTGTCTGCGCATCCACAGGTGAGTGGCTGGGCGGAACGGCAACAACCGGTGTTTCCGAATACGGATTCTTATACGGTCTGTCAGGATGGTGGTACACCATTGCCAATGGTATCGGTGTATTGTTCCTGGGACTGCTGTTCGCAAAATTGTTCCGGTCCCTGGAAACCGGTACGGTGCCTGGAATCATTGAGAAATTCTTTGGTGTCAATGCTCGTACAGTATCCTGTGTCATCCTGACGATCGTTATGCTGGCTGTCGGACTTTCCCAGATGATCGCTGCCGGTAAACTTGGTGAGAACCTGCTGGGTATCCCGTTCTGGATCTCCTGTATTGCATTTGCGGTGATCTTCATTGTATATACGTTGGCGGGAGGAATGAATGCCGTGGCATCGACCAACGTGCTTCATCTGATCGTCATGTATGTCGGCGTTATTGTTGCTATGATCATTGCAATCGCAGGTGCAGGCGGACTGAAAGGATTTGGCGCAGGCATCACAGCATTAGGTCAAATGCCGGGAGAGAAGAGCTTCTGGAATATGTTCTCCATCGGTGGAGACAGAGTATCAAGCTGGATCATCGCATCTCTGCTGGGTGCTTGTACAGCACAGGCAGGACTGCAGCCGGTGCTTTCTGCTAAGAACGCAGGCCAGGCACGCAGGGCATGTATCATTACCGCATTTGTTGCAGCACCATTTGGTTTCTTTACAGCTGCTCTTGGTATGGCTGCCCGTGTTATGTATGAAAACGGAACACTGCTTCCAGGCGTTGAAAAAGCTGTCGCTGCTAAGAGTGCTCTGCCGCAGCTGATGCTTCACGGCATGCCTCCGATCGCAGGCGGTCTTGTTATGGCAGCTATTCTTGCAGCCGTACTTTCCACCGTCAGTCCGATCATCCTGGCATCCGGTACGATGGTTACCCGTGATATTTATCAGCGTGTGCTGCATCCGGAAGCAAGCGATGAGAAAGTCCTGAAGATGGGACGTGTTACCACAGCAATCTCTGGTGTTATCTGCTGTGTAGGCGCTATCTTCCTTTGGAAAGCATCCACCGTTCTGGAGCTGGTATATGCTGCATACTCATTGCGAGGAGCGTTGTTTATAGTAGTGCTTCTGGGTATTTACTGGAAGCGGTCCAGTCAGAGAGGTGCTATCTGCAGTATGATCCTGACTGCGATCGTGGCAGTATCCTGGGTAGCGATCAAGATTGCAACAGGACATTATCCGATCGTGATTGGAAGCTTTGCAATTACAGAAACTTATGCAGCAGTTGTTGTTGCATTTGTGACAACCGTACTGTTCAGTTTATTCTTCCCGGATAAGGAACCGAAACAACCTTTTAAACCGGCGGCATAAGTTGTAAACAAACAGAAATGAAAAGAACTCCTCCGTATCAGCGGAGGAGTTTTTATCTCTGAAACGGTTAAGAGTTATTTTGACAATCGTGTTGCAATAGAGCAGAAAAGACCGTATAATAGCAACGTTTTATGAGTTGGAGATGTATCGAAGTGGTCATAACGAGCCGCACTCGAAATGCGGTTGTCGGGTAACCGGCACGTGGGTTCGAATCCCACCGTCTCCGTTCTCTGGAATACAATGTCAAATCTGAACCCCCATCGTGTCAGGTTTGACATTTTTCCTTTATTTAAAGCCACTTTCCGGATACGGGA
>JAEEGI010022370.1_pt1 | contig 12489 bp, 10 predicted proteins | sample 8958751 | NCBI WGS metagenome assembly JAEEGI01 (sample SAMN16246545, study PRJNA631951) | gut metagenome | biome: gut microbiome; feature: rumen; material: KS-attached | host: Bos | place: Iran: Karaj | collected 2018-10 | reverse complement strand
TCCACTATTATGATCATCTAATGGTCCACCAATAGAATCAGCTAAATACTCATAGTTTCCTTCAATAGCATCAAAATCACCCATATTAACAACATTAGGAGCATGATCAAATTTAATATAACATGAAACTCCCGTATCAGCTACCTGATAATCTCCAGTATTAGAACTAACAGTATTATTCATATCAAGACTTTCAACATTCATTGATTTAGATCCATTATCAAAATCAGTATTTGAACTAGCTTCCCCTAAAAACTTTTTAACATCAGGTAAATTAATATCGATTGACTTATAATTAAACCCCATAAGAAACCTCCCATTTTAAAATAATTAATTTTCTTCATATGTATAAACGTGATATCCAGAATCCACAGAACATCTATCTAAACCTTCATCTCCATAATACTTATCATCTCCTACATATCTTACGCTTGCAGAAGTACCATTAATACCAACTGGAGAAGCAGAATCTATTACAACTAAATCATCAATCGTAACATTTTCTTTTGTTACACCTTTTTTATATCCAACAACACACATCCAATGTCCTTGTCCTGAACCATATTCTCCAGAATTGACATGAATAACACATGGTCTTCCAGTCTTTTTAACATATTCATATGCATACTCTGCCTGACCTTTTCTACTACCTCCACTAGCACCATAACCACATACAGGAGTCATACCATCAGCTGCAACACCACAACTACTGTTTGATGGAATCTTACCAGTTTGAAGATATATAGCATAAGCTCTAGCATAGTTATCACAACCTCCACCATCATAGGTATAAGAACTTGCACCATTATTATGATTATCCAATTGTCCACCAAATATATCAATTACTTTCTCATAATCTCCATCTATACCCATATATTCGCCTTTATCAACAATATTCTGAGCTTTAGGAAATCCATCTGGATCAATTGTATCTATTTGTTTTATAGCATCTATAAGAGCTTTAGAACTATAATTAACACCTGTAATCATTGATAATTTTTCTTGAATTTGTTTTCCAATATCTTCTAATTCTCCCTTTTTATAAGTTATACGATATCTAGATCTTTTCTTATCTTCCGCTTGATCATCGCCATAATTATTTAATTTCTCTATTTCATTATTAATTTCTTCTTTCTTTTCTAAATACTTCTTATATAAATCTAAAGCATCCGCAAAATTATCCATATCTATATCAAAAGATCTTACACTTTGCTTAAAATCCGAAAATCTTTGCTTTAAATTTGTATAGGATTTTCCTTCCCAGTCTCCACTCATACCATCAATAGCTGAACTTGTATTTTTTACAGCTGTATGAATAGTTTTTTTATCACTCTTAACATTAGTACTAGATACCATATAATCACCCTACCTTATTCAATTATAATTAATTCCCATCATAAACTAAACATATATTATTATAATTATATTTAAATTCTTCATTCTTAATTATCTTTTTTAAACCATAATCATCATTATAAAAATACATATATTTATCAGTTATTATCAAAATATTATCCTCAACAATACTCCAATAATTAACCTTATCTAATTTAAATAAACTAGTAGCTTTATTTTTATATTTAGAATTAGATCTATAAAAGATATTATCTTTACTTCTAAAATAATAAAAGTCATTATAATAATAAATATCTACAGTATTATATTTACTTTCAATTAACTCATCATCAACTTTACTAACAAATTTATACTTATCAGATTCATTCTTCATATCAGAAGTTTCTACTTTTAATTCTTTTCTATCTTTAATAGTAATATAACCCTTCTTTTCATTTCCAATCTTCTCTATTTTTTTCTTATAAGGATTGATAGTATATTCAATATACTTATCTGTATCTATTAAATATAGTTTTTTATTAAAAGTACCTAATATTATATATTCACCAGTAAAATTCTCTTTTTTATTTTTAACCGAACTCATCTTATCATTTAATATGTTATAGTAAAATAATTTATTTGTATTATCTGTATTAATAAACATATAATATTTTCCTACCATAGTAGAATAAATATTTTCATACATATCATTCTTATTAACTAATTTCTTAGTATTAATTCCATCTCTACTTAATATATTAATACCTGTATAATTCCACATAATAAATCTAAAATCACTAGGTATATTTTTTAAATAATATGAAACTTTATCTTTCTTTTCAACTTTATTATTAATATTTAATCTCTTATGATAATATTTATCTTTTTTAAGCTTTTTAATTATTTCTTTAAAATCTTTATCATCACTATTAACTAAATAACCATAACTATATGTTTCACTTTTTCTACTACAAAAGATATTTCCATATTCATCATCTATATACATAGGAATAATGCATACTAAGTTATTCTTTTTATATCTAATTAATTTATTAATAATCTTTTTCTTTTTATTTAAATCTTTTACATAACTAAAATTATAAATATGTTTATTATTATCTTCGATTACAAAATCGTAATTGTGAACTCCCTTATTATAATTATATTTTTCTTCAATTTTATATTTAACCTTATTAGTAATAATATCATAATTATATAAATGTTCTTTCTTTAAGATATGTAGTAATAAGTAAATAAAAATTATTACAATAAAAAATATAATTAATAGTGGCAATTTCTTTTTCATACTATCACCATATTAATTATATCATATTATTTAGTATCTATAATACCATTATCTTTAAAAAACTTTACATATTCAGTTCCACTAGACAGTGTATCTAGATAAGCAACAATCTTTTTCTTCTTAACAATCATAACCATAGGAGTACTTACTCCACCTGATTCTTGAAAATATTTATCAGATTTTAATAGTTTTTCTCTAGCATCATCATCAAATGAATCTAATGATAAATAATAAACCTTTAATTTATATTTATAACCAACATGTCTCATAATAGGTTCAGCTATTTGGCAATATTCACATCCAGATCTACCTATCATAACAATACTAGTATCTTTTCCTTTATATAAATCTAAGTATTTATCTATATCTATTTTATCGAAATCTATCATTTCACTTTTCTTAATCTTATCAGCTTCTTCTTCGATAGAATTTTTATATTTCTTTTCTTTAGTACTTATAGCATCTGGATTTAACACTATCGCAAGAACAGCTCCAATAACTACAATTACTGCGATTGCACTCATTATAATAATTTCTTTTTTATTATCCATAAATCCTCCTATTTTAAAGTCTTTACATAAGATTTAATATCTTGACTATCAGATAATAAATCATCTAAATAATCACAATTAGATACATAAATATCTTTATCTCTAAATATATTATTAAAATTAACAATACTCTTTTTAGTAACATTCTCAGAATTCAATTCTTTAGTAATTAACTTACTTAATAAAGAGTTTAATTCTAATAAATTAGTATCATATATAGTATCAGATTGATTACTAAGTACCATATATTTATCAGGATTACATATAGAAAACTCTCCATTATAATAAATATCATCATAATCTAAATCACTAAATAAAACTCTTTTATTACTAATATATTTAATCTCTTCTTCTAAATTAAATAAACTATCTAACAAATAATCTTTAGGAGTAGAAATAATCTTATGATATGATCCATTCCTTGGAATATTTTTAACTGAATATCCACAAAATTTATTATTATTATAAATTAATTTAACAGGCATATATATTTGTAAAGATTTAATCTTACTTAGATATCTAATTGTCTTTTCACTTCTAACTTCTTCAAAATCTTTATCATAAATCTTTAAAGAAGTATTTTTAAAATTATATATATTTCCACCATTAAAAGTATCAACTGGATTCATTCTATTAATATTAATTTTTTTATTTTCTAAGCGATAATCCATCATAATCACCTCAAGTAATGATTATAATAACACATAATTAACTTTTGTGAAAGTGAGAAATAAATTTAGCAAATCTAAATAAAATAATATTACTATTATTAATAGCATAACTTTTACCTATAGCTTTTCCACCTATAGTTAAAGAAGCAATAATTGCAGCAACAAATAATCCTGTAACTAAAACATTAAAATTAAAACTTTGACTAATTAGAATAGTTATTGTTGTACCACTAGCTCCTGAAATAATTCCACATATATCCCCAACTACATCACAACAAAAACTTGATACCTTCTCAGCATTCTTTTTAAAACTAACTGCTTGTGATGCTCCAAATACTTTTCTTGAACTCATAGAATGAAATACACTCTCATCAGCAGAAGTAACACTAACTCCAATAATATCAAACCATATACCTATAAAAACAAATATTAAAGTAATAATAATACCAAATACAATATTTAAATTAGGTATAATAGATTGACTAATTAAACTCATTATAATAGATAAGAAAAATGAAATACTAATAATAATTAAAATCCATTTCCAATCAATAATCTCTTTCTTATTCTTATCCTTCTTTTTAGATTGATAGATTAAACTTCTAATCTCATCATTATTCATACCATCACCTACTAAAAGTATAACATAAAAAAAATAGTATAAAATACTATTATTTTTAAAAATAAGTAATGGCTTTAATATAGTAAACCTTGAATCATAGGTCAAGTAGGATTTCCCTAATCTCTACTATTCCGTTACCAGAATAGCCGTTCCCATTTAAAGAGATTAATACATCATCACTAAATGTATGACTTGATTACCACTTAGTATCCACTGCAATCCTATATTATATTGACACTCTAGGAGATTTCCTCACTAAATATCTTTCTATTAGTACTTTTTTGCAATAAATGTTTCATAATGCGATGCTCTTAATTAGGTCGCGAGCCCAATTAAAAGTTGATCATTAATTCCCAAACATCACTCAAGACAGGCTACTCTACACATAACTTTCGCCACATGTAGGTTACACCCTAAGTCGTATCTAGTCCATCAGTTAAACACGTATAGGCTAAACACAAGAATAGGTCTCAAACGAAGAAATGGGTCAGAAGCATATGCCATTATGCTAGCCCAAATCCTCTTTCACTTCAGCATCCACCCCAAACTGGGCGTAAGAAGCAAACACCAAAGGCTTCATCGGTATGCCCTTAACGATTTTTTAATCTCGTCTTCCTAGAAAAATAATTAACTAGAATAATGTACCATCACTCAATGTTATGTATATTATAGCACAAAACAGCAAAAATGTCAATTTTACACATAAAATAAAAAAGAGAAATATTAATAACTATTTCTCTTTGAATATAAATAACTAGCTCCTATACAAGATAGAATTACTAATACTATTATTAATGAAGTTCTACCAGTTTGTGGATTAGTAATTGTAGTTTTTCCACTACCCTTACCAGTAAGAGTACTTCCCGTTGGAGTTTTATTTCTCTTCCATACTGCGTATAAAACTAGATTTTCTTCAGAACCTCTAACATTAATAGTTTCACCATCTCTATAGACAACAGCTCCACCTTCTTCAGTTGCCCATCCTAAGAATGTATATCCATCACGTTCCATAGTATTTTTAGTCAAGGTAATATCTGTATAAGTTTTGCCATCTAAACCATCCATTGTACCAGTACCACCATTATTATTAAATGTAATAGTAAATGGTTTTTTCTCTACCCATACAGCATATAAATCAATTTCATCATCTTCTATATCTGTTAGATTAGTTACAGTTGCTCCATCAACATAAACAACATTTCCATTAGGAGTAGTAGACCATCCAGCAAATGCATAATTAGAATCACTGTTAACAAAATTATTCTCAGCTAATTGAACATTTTCATCATATGTTCCAGTTGTTCTAGTCATTTCACCACTGATATTACTATCTCCGCCTTCTGTTTCAGTACCATTACTATGATAAATAATATAGTATTTTATTGGAACCCAAACAGCATATAACTTAAGATCTTTATCAACGGTAACATGACTTCCTACCTCGTAATCTGGATCTGGATCTCCACCAGGTGTAGTTGCCCATCCAACAAAATTATATCCAGTACGTGTATAATTTGGTCTAGGTATAGTTACTGTATTACCTCCAACTTCATAGTTTAGAGAACCAGTAGTTCCAGTTCCACCATTTCCATCAAATGAAATAGTAAATCCAGTACCTTCTTCTAACTCCCAAACTGCTACAAATGAAATTTGTCCATTAACTACAGTTAAAGTAGATAAATCATTAATTACTTGCCCTGGTTGATAGATAGTTGAACCATTTTGCCATCCTTTAAATGTATATCCATCTCTAGTATATATACAAGCAGGAACAGTAAATCCATTACTACCAGTAGTATTACTCATTTCACCATTTCCACCATTACCATTAAATGTAAATGTATATGATGTAGGTGTTGGTGTTGGCGTTACAGTAGGTGTTGGCGTCGGTGTTGGTGTTGGCGTTGGTGTTGGTGTAGGATCATCTCCTCCAGGTTCATCACCGCCAGATTCTTTCTCCCATATAGCATATAACGTTACATTTCCACCTAAATATACAGTATTAACACTTTGGCCACTTGCATAGACTCCAGAGTCTCCTCTTTTTGCATCACGATTCTTAGAAAAACCTACAAAAGTATATCCTGGTCTATATAAATCAGAATCATTATCTCCAATATCAGGAGAATTAGTTATTGCTGGAACTCTTATACTTAATAAATCCATATTATAAGTAGTATTATTCAAATGACCCTTAGTTGCACCATTACCATCATAAGTAACAGTTAAAGGAAGTGGTCTCCATAATGCATAAACATTAATGATATTACTTTCATTTAAATATGTAAGTATATCAGCAATACCAACACGTTCTCCACCTACTCCTAAAGTTGCTTCTTCATCAGTAGAATCCATAGTCCAACAAACGAATTCATAGTAATCTCTAATAAATACATTTTGAGGAACAGTTATCGTATCAGTTAAAGCATATGTTGCATCATTATCTATTCCATTAGAACCAGCTGCTAAACGTGCATCTTTATGTCCTTTATTAAAGACTACTTTATAATCACCAGCATTTTGGTATTTAGCAAACAATAATACTTCATAATTATTAGTACTCTTAAATAATTTTTTAAATATAGTATTTGATGGATAAGTTTTTTCAGGTACAACCCCAACATTCTTTTCAGGATCTCCAACTGCCCATCCAACGAAATCATCTATACATAATTGACTAACATCATCGATAGTAAATCCATCAACATGAGAAGTTATAAGTCTAACATATTCATCAGAACTTAAAGAACTACCATATCTAATTTTATATAAAGCAAAATCTGTATAAGCAGAAGAAGAATCTAATAAGTCAAGCATAACTTCATCTGGGTTTTGAGGATCATGTACTCCTCCACCCCAAGTATCAAATACAAAGGCAAGTCTAGTATTACCAACTTTAACTTCACGAGTTGGCATTATATAAAGAATAATATAATCTCCTACTCCATATTCTACTAATAATTCATCATTATCTTCATCAGTACCACGTAATGTTCTTTCATGAGCATTATCATAGTATTCATAATAATATGCAAAATCAGTTCCGATATCTGTTCTATCATCAACATTAACAAGTAATATTTCACTTAATTCATCAGTAGCAGCTGTAATATCAACTTTTACTTTTAACATCGTAACAAAATCAAGACCAGATCCACAATCTTCACCGTCACAAGCATCATCATAACTTTCTTTGATTTCAACTGCTTCTTCAGTATTAGTTATATCAGATACAGCAAAATTAGAAAATCCTCCATAAGAAACATAAGTATTTCCCATAAAAGGCATTTTTTCATTTTTAACAACAGAAACACCATTAGTACCCCTTATACTAAAAAATATTCCTACAAACGCTAAAACCATTGTAGCGAAAAGACTTAACGTTATTTTAATTCTTTGGTTCATATAATCACCTACTATATAATAATTATATTATTAAACAACGTAATTATCAATAAAGTCAAAAAAAAGATGTAATACTTTACATCTAATTTTTTAACCTATTTACATAATAATGTATCATTGCAGGCCAAGCACTACTTTCAGCATATCTTGGTCCAATTGTATCAATTGTAGTTAATCCATGTGAATAGAAATTTCTATATAAATTACTGATCATACCAACTATACCAGTATTAATATCAGAAAATGATTGCCATCCACCACAACCACTACCTCTTTGTCCACCAACATTGTTACAATTTCTTGCTATTCTACTAGTTCCGTTACCAGTTTCATGCATCATAATTGCTGCCGCAACAAAAGGGTCTACTTTATATTTTAATGAAGTATCAGTAATCAATTGTCCTTTTCCTGCTAAAACTCCACCTAATTGATTATTTAATTTTTTAATAACTTCTTCTCTAGTAAAATGATCAACTACTTCAATTCTAATTAAAGCACCTTTAGAAGCAGTCATTTTAATACCACTTAATCCTAAATCAGAAGTAATATCAGTTTCTCTAGCTTGAATATTACTTGATTTAATATATTTAACATTAGTTGCTAAATACTCAACTTCATCATTTTTTAAGTTCAAATTGTCTATATTTAACATCATTACTCCAGTTAATATCATAACGATACTAAGTGCAAATAATGATTTAGTAATCGACTCTATTTTCATAATTACTCCTTAATAATTAATACACTAATATTCTATCAAACAACCCCTAAAAAGTCAATTTAAGAGACCTATTTATCCATATTATTAGCTGCTATTAAAATGCCTAATTTTCCATACTCATAAGTGATTCCACCTTGCATAAAAACCTTATATGGTGGAATTAATGGACCATCCGCAGAAAGTTCGATTGTTGAACCTGGAATGAATGAAGATCCAGCCATAATCTCTTGATTTGGATAACCAGGCATATCACATGGAACAGGCACAACATAAGATTCTATTGCTCCACCCATCTGAAGTCCCTTACAAAAGTTAATAAGTTTATCTTCATCATTAAATTCAACAACAGTAATAATATCTGTTCTTTTTTCATTATATTTAGGAGTAACTTTATATCCTAACTTTTCAAGTAAACAAGAAGCAAATATTTGAGTTTTCAAAGCATTACCAACAACCTCAGGAGCATTAAATAATCCCTTATAATATGATTCTAATACTCCAAAATTAGCTCCCATATCTTTATATGCACCAGGTACATTTAATCTTTCACTAATTAATTTAATATATTTTTCTTTACCAACAATATATCCCCCACTAGAAGCTATTCCAGCCCCTAAATTCTTCATTAAACTTGAAGCCACAACATCAGCCCCAACTTCAATAGAATCAATCTCTTCTACCATACAACCATAACAGTTATCTACAAAGATTATGACATCTTTATTAACACTTCTAATCTCTTCAATAACTTTCTTAATTTTAGAAATATGAATACTCTTTCGATCAGAATAACCAACACTTCTTTGTATCTCAACCATCTTAACATCATTTTTCTTTAATCTATTCTTAATAGTTTCATAATCAAAATCATTATCAATTAAATCTATTTCTTCATATTTAATACCATTTTTAATTAAAGAAGATTCACTATCACCCTCACTACCAATAACAGTTCTAATAGTATCATAAGGAGTTCCTGAAATACTTATTAAAGTATCTCCATGTTTTAATAAACCAAAAAATGTAACAGTTAATGCATGAGTACCACACATAATTTGAGGTCTAACCAAAGCATCTTCTGCTCTAAATACTCTTGCATATATCTTTTCTAATTTTTCTCTTCCAGGATCACTATAACCATATCCTTTTATTTCATTAAAGTCACTAGTATTAACACCCTCATCTTGAAAAGCCTTTAATACTCTACTAGACCAATTAAGTACATTATTATCTATATCTTTAAAAATATCTTTTAATTCATCTTCTACTTCTAAAGACAATTTAACTAATTCTTCTGAAATATTAAATTCTTTATACATAATATCCCTCCAAAAACATATTAATTATACACTATAGATAAACTTAATTCAAATATGATATTATATATATAGGTGATATTATGGAAAATATAGATACTTTAGTAAAATGGATAAAAGAATCCAAAAAAACAGTTTTCTTTGGAGGTGCAGGAGTATCAACAGAATCAGGTCTAAAAGATTTTAGATCAAAAGATGGTCTTTATAATATGAAATATGATTATCCTCCAGAAGAAATATTATCTCATCACTTCTTTGTAGAAAACCCAGAAGAATTTTATAAGTTTTATAAAGATAAACTAAACTCTCTTAATTATGAACCTAATATAACTCACAAAGTATTAAAAAAACTAGAAGACAAAAATCTCCTAAGTTCAATAATAACTCAAAACATAGATGGTTTCGACACATCCGCAGGATCCTCATCAGTAATAGAACTACATGGTACGGTGTTAAAGAATCACTGTATGAAGTGTCATAAGTTTTATGATGCCGAATATGTCTTCTCATCAGAAGGAATACCAAGCTGTACTGAAGATAATGAAATAATAAAACCGGATGTTGTACTTTATGAAGAACCTCTTAACGATCAAGCTACATCTACGGCAATTAAAGAAATAGCTACAGCTGATTTATTGATAATTGGAGGAACATCCTTAAATGTTTATCCTGCTGCTGGATTTATCAATTACTTTAATGGCAAACATATTGTTTTAATCAATAAAGATATTACTCCATATGATCATATATGTGATTTAGTCATAAATGATTCTATTGGAAAAGTATTTTCAGAAATAGAAAAAGAATTAGATCTCTAATTCTTTTTTTTTTAATTCATTTCTTGCTCTTTTTTATGATTTTTAATTACTGTCATTATTCCTAACATAGAAACTATTATTACTAATACTGCTATTGGTGCTGCAGTCTTAGGATTATTTATCAAAGATACATTTGTTTTTCTTGATTGAATCTCTCCTATTTCTTGACTACTTATTGTAGATTTACCAATAAATTCTATACCAGTCATCGCATCTTTAGGAACAGTAGCAGAATATCTAAATGAAACTGTTGAATTTGCTTTAATGCTATTTACTCTCCAAGTGATAGTATGATTAGTTTTATTATAAATACCACCATCACTAGCAGAACCTTTAACATAAACTAATTCTTTAGGTACATTAGTAACAATAACATTATTAGTTGAAGGAGCACTTCCACTATTTACAACTTCTATTCTATAATTTAGAGTCTTTCCTCTAGTAGTTGTATATTTAGATAGATTATTAACATAATTATTAATCTTTAATGAAACATTACCTTTTTCATTAAATAGTATTAATGGAACATAACTTATATTAGCATTATCTAAAACATTACTTTGGAAATTCAATCTAGAACAATCAACTACATCATTTAAAAACAAGTTTTTATCTACATATGATTGTAAATTATTATAATCAACATTATTATTATATTTTAAATAATATCTATAACCTTGGCCTTCAATAGTTAATCTTATTGCACTTGGCTTAAGTTCTATAGTTGCCATAGCAGACATAATTATCTTATCACCAATTACATATCCTTCAGGGGCTTTAACTTCTTCAATAAATAATGGAATTCCAAAGCTTACTTTAGAAGAATTAATAACATTATAAAAATCACTAAAATGCTCAGTTGAACCAGTCCTAATAAACTCTGATACATCTTCTTGATTACTACGAGGTAACATATTAAAAACTTTTTCATACGTTACACTAGTATCATAAGCACTTTTAATATTACTACCAGAATATCCTAATCCATACAATCCATTTCCTTCATCTTCAGAATAATATGAAAAAGTATTATTAATATCATAAACTCTAAACTTAGCTCCAAGTAATCCATCATGATGATCATTAGTTTTAAATATACTTCCCGCTATATTAATAACACCCTCATAACTAACTTCAGCGACCATACCTTTATTAGTCACCGCAAAACAATTACTATTTATACCAAATAGTAATACAGTTAATACTAATAAATATAAAATCTTTTTCAATTTCATATTCTCACCTATATTAATTATAATACATTTTTTCATTAAAAAAAAGAATTATTGCTAATTCTTTAATCTAAATGTTTTTGGAGCAAATCTATAAACTAATAATAACCCAACTACTATATAAATAATAGAAAAAATTATTATTGAAATCGCTAGTACAAGTGGATTTATATGTAATCCAGAAATACTAAATATTAAAAAATAAGTTAAGAATATTACTAATGAATATTCAAAATTACTTACAGCTCTATCTTTATTATATGGTTGTAATAAATAATAAAGAACTAAATAATGTACACTGAAGAATAAATTTAAAAATATTATATAAATAAAATAACTACTTACTAATAATATTTTATTTAAACCAGTAAATACTAATAATAAAGATACTCCTATACCAATAATAATACCTGTAGATAAATTAGATTTTATTAAACTAACTAATCTCTTTTTAAATAAACCTAATATAACTTCTTTTTCTCTAAAGAAATTGTATCTTAACATTGCATGAT
>JAEEGI010022369.1_pt1 | contig 12489 bp, 5 predicted proteins | sample 8958751 | NCBI WGS metagenome assembly JAEEGI01 (sample SAMN16246545, study PRJNA631951) | gut metagenome | biome: gut microbiome; feature: rumen; material: KS-attached | host: Bos | place: Iran: Karaj | collected 2018-10 | reverse complement strand
CGATCTGAAACGCTTTTCATATTTTTAATTGCCTAATTCCAGATTATCGTTCTGCCGGTCCAGTTCCTCCTGCCGCTGCTGCTGCTGTTTGGCGGCGGCCTCCTCCTTGGCCAGCAAAGAGTTGTACTTGTTCAACGCCAGGGTACGCAGCTCCTCCCCGTCATAATTGTCAATGATGCTCAGATAGGTGTGCTTGGCTTGGAATGTGTTGCCCTTTTCGGCGTAAATGTCACCAAGCAGAATGTAACTTTTCACCGACCAGTATTCGTAGGCGATGTTCACCAGCACCTCGAAGACCTTTTTCTCAGCGGTCTCCAAATCACCTTGCAGGTATTCGATGTTGGCCAACATATAGAGCGCCTCCGAAGCATACTCCGACTTGGAGTTTTTGCTGAGCCAGCCGAACTCCTGCGCAGCAACCGCCCAATCCTTCAGCGAGACAGCCGAACGGGCGATGACGGCATGTGCCTCCTCCCGCATTTCGTTGGAAACCTTGTCAAGCCCCAGCAATGTCTTGGCCATGATGGTGGCACTATTGAAATTGGAGTCGGCGTAATAGGACCGCATCAGTCCCAAGGCGGTCGCCTCCTTGTTGGAGGGCAGCAGATCCATCTGCTGCAGACGTTGGTAGCATTTGATGGCGGCCCGATAGTTCCTGTTCTTGAAATGGATGTCAGCGGCATTTAGCAGCGCAGTTACTTCAAACTGTGCCAACGGATGCTCCATGACATATTCATAATCAGAAAGCGCCTCATTCACATGTGAGCGCCGCATCCGGCACTCGGCGCGATAAAAATGGGCGTGGGTGGCAAAAACACCTTCCGGAAATTTTTCAATGTAGGCGTCAAATCCTTTTTCCGCTTCCGGGAACTGCTTATTATAGTATTTGTCCGCCGCAGAGTTATAAGTGATGGAATCCTGCGCCTCCGGCGTGATGTTGGCGAAGGAGACATTGCGCACATAAGCGAAGAACTCCTCCACATTTCCGGAGATGGAATAGATGTTCTCGATGTTCTTCAGCGCGGTGGCTGATTCCTTGGTCTTCGGGTAGTCCTGCACAATCTGCTTGAAGATGCGCAAGGCGTTCTCATCATCCTCAGCATTGAAATAAACCAGACCGAGCTTCAGCATCACCTCCTTGGTGCGCTGGTTGTTCGGATATTTCCGGATGTAGTCGGTGTACATTTCCGCCGCCTTGTCCGTGGTGCCCTTGGAAAGGTAGGTGTCGGCAACCTCCAGCAGAGCATCCGAAGTGTAGGTGGAGGCTGGATACTGTTCCCGCAACTGTGCAAGCAGGGCGATTTTCTCATCATAACGGTAAAGGCCGCCCATAGAGGCCGCCTTCTGATAGAGCGCATAATCGACGTCATAACCGCCCAAGGCAATAGTCTTGGAGTAATAGCGCTGTGCCTTGTCCAGTTCGGAAAGCATGAAGCAGCAATCGCCCATCCTGTTATAGAGATCGGCCTCCATCCGCTGGTTACCGGCATAACCCTTGCGGCTTTCAAACTGTTGGAACTTGGTCAGGGCGTGGGAATACTGACGCTCTTTGAAATGGGCATATCCGGCATTGTAAAAGGCCTGTCCGTATTCCTGTGTCCGTGCCGCCCCCTCCGAGGCGAAGAAGCGGTTATAGCCCTCAACGGATGAGGCGTAGTTATGCTCCTGATAGAATGACTCCGCCATCCAGAAGAGGCTTTGGGAATAGACCTCGGAAAGATAGTTGTTCGCCATTGACTGGGAAAGGACTTTCCGTGCTTCCGCATATTTGCCTGCGTTATATAGTTCCATTCCCTTGAAGCATAGCACCCGTTGGTAAGCCTCGTTCAGCCGTGCCGAACGGTGTTCCATTTTTTCCAGAGATTTGATGGCCGCCTGATAGTTTTTGGTAGTCAGGTAAATGTCGGAAAGATATTGTTCGGCCTCCGCCCGCCGTGCCGCCTTGGGATATTCGTTGATGTATTTTTCCAGTGCGGAGATGGCGTTGGAAAATGGGTTGGCGGAGAGTTCGTACTGAAGCTTTGCGTAGGTAAAAAGGGCATCCTCCGTCAGGTAAGGATCCTTCTTCAATTCATACGCGGCATAGAATGTATTGGCGGCAAACTCCTTACGGCCGGTCTGCAGATAGCAGTCGCCGATGGCGAAATAAACCTGCTGGTTAATCGAATCCTGATTCCTGCAGATGGCCCGTGTGAGGCATTTTATGGCATCCTCATACTGTTTTTCATGATAATGGCAATACCCCAAACAATAATAATCCTCGCATGTGGCCATCTCCACCTTTGCAAAATAGTTGTTCATGTAAGGGATGGCCTCCTTATACTTTCCCATGGAATAGTAAGACTGTGCCACAATCCGGTTGATTTCAGGCTCCCGTTTTTCCGTGCTTTTTTCCAACAGGCTCCCCGCCTCTGCCACCACCTTTTCGTATTCGCCCATCGCGTAGCGGATTTGGGCGATGTAGAAGGGGACGATGCTGCTGTAGCCCGACACCTCCTTAAGCTTTTCAAAGCCATCGATGGCGGCCCGGTAACTACGCTCCTCATAAAGGATATGGGAATAATAGAAAAGAGCCTTGTTCGCATACGGGCTTTCGGTCCCCTTCACCTCCGCAAAAAGCGGCTTCGCCTCGTCATAGTTGTTCTCGTAGAAATAACAGTAGCCTTTTTTGAAGAGGTATTCCAAACGGCTCACCGGATCCAGCGCACCCTCATCCACACGTTCGTAAGATTCCAATGCAAGATGATAGGCGCTGCTGTTGAAGCGGTAGTTTGCCAGATTCCAGTACAACTGGCTGGAATGGATGCTTTCGGGATAGGTTCCTGTGTAGGCGTTGCAAAGCATGCCGGCATCCTTGTGATGCAGACGGCAGGCACAGACCGCCGCATAAAAGTGGGCCTCCTCCCGTTGTGCCTCACAGAAGCCGGTGGCATCTGACATGATTTTCATGAACAAATCTTTGGCCGCACCATATTGTTGCATTTCAAACAATTCTTTGGCCGTCTTCAACTGGGCTTCCGGCATCAGGAAGGTCTGGGTCTTTTGTGCGGAAACATCGCTCAAAAAAAGCATCAGAAGACAGATGCACAGAGTTTTACATAATTTTATCGTGCTATTCTGCATGTTTTTAACGTTTTTACATTACATATCTGTGGTTCACACCTGCAAAAATAGTCCTCTTTGCATCGGAAAAAGGAGTTTGGAGGCAATCTTTTTTCAACATGTTTTTGTTGATTCGGCACACTGTTTTTTTTCCTGCACAAAAGACACAATAAAAAACAATATGCCGCGTTTGAAACATACAATACGCTGAAGAGCCATGGAAGCACACGACAACGAACTAATTGAAAAACTGGAGCTTTTTGTCCGCAAATACTACAACAACATTGCGGTGCGCGGCTGCATTCTGTTTGCTGCCATCCTGCTGGCACTTTTCCTGATTGTATCCCTTTTTGAATACTACACCTACAGCAATACTATTGTCCGCACCTGCATATTCTACGGATTTCTGATTTTGAATGCCGGCGTGCTCACAGGCATGATCCTGCTGCCGCTATTCCGCAAGGCCGGCTGGCTGAAAAGGCTAAGTTATGAGGATGCGGCCCGTCTGATCGGGAAACATTTTCCTGAAATCGATGACAAACTGCTGAACACACTGCAACTTCACGAGCTCGCCGAACAGAATCCCGAAGGATACAGCCTGCTGGATGCCGCAATTGAACGTAGAATCGAGCAGATGAAACCTTTCACCTTCCATAAGGCGATTGACTTCCGCAAAAACCTGAAATATCTTAAATATGCGCTGCCACCCGCCCTGATAATCCTTCTGCTTCTTGGCTGGAACAGCGAGCTCTTCACCGGACCGACCCGACGGATCATTCACCATCAGACCGCCTATGAAAAGCCGGCCCCATACCAGTTTGAATGGGAGAATCCGGTTTCGGAACTGTTTCAGGATGAAGATCTACAAATCACGGTGAAAATCAAAGGCAAAGAGACTCCAGAGGAGGCATTTGTCAATGCTGACGGCGTACGGTACCGGATGGAGCGGGTTTCAACCGTGGAATTCCGCTACAAGCTGAAAAGGCTCCGCAACGATACCCGTCTCCACTTTGAGAGTGAGGAGGTGAGGTCACCGGAACATCACATACGTGTATTGCCAAAACCAAACCTGTTGCATTTCAGCGTCACACTGGATTATCCGGCCTACCTGCACAAAATCACCGAAACGATGGACAACAACGGAAACATAACAGTTCCGCAAGGCACACACATCACCTGGAAATTCCACACAGCAAATGCCGATGAAGTGCAGATTACCACTGGCACACAGCAAATCCGCATTCCATGCAACAATAATCTCTGCAGCTACGGCGTACAGGCCAGAAACGATTTCTCATATCAGGTTTCAAGCAGCAACAGTTATCTGAACAATCGTGACTCCCTGCAATATTTTGTCAGTGTCATTCCTGATGCATTTCCTGAAATCCATGTGGAGAGGAGTCAGGATTCGCTCTATTTCGACCGATTTTATTTCAAAGGCGGAATACGCGACGACTACGGCTTCCGGAAACTGCAGTTTGTCAGTTTTGTCATGAAGGACAAGGACACGGTGCGCCCTGCCACAGCAACCCCAATCCCCTTCCAACCGGACGCCACCGCCCAACCCTTCTATTTCTATTTTGACGCACAGACGCTCTCCCTCTCGTTAGGGGAAAGTCTGCACTATTATTTTGAAGTCTGGGACAATGATGGGGTGAACGGCAGCAAACGGAGCCGCACCGGCGAAATGACATTCAAACTTCCCACAGCCGATGAGATCAGGGAGCAGTCGGAGCAGGTGAAGCAGGAAACAAAAGAGGGGCTCTCCCAAATGATGAAGGAAAATAGTGAGATTTTGCAACGCATTGAGGCTCTTAAGAAAAAAATGATAGGACAGAAGGAGGCCGGTTGGCAGGAAAAAAAGGAACTGGAAGAGCTGATCAGGCAATGGCAGGAGCTGAAAAAGGAGACAGAAAATGCCATTGAAGCGCAAAAAAGGCAGCAGGAACTGGAAAACCAATATGAAAGCCTCTCCGATGAAATTCTTCAGAAGCAGGAGGAGCTGCAGCAGCGAATGGACGAACTATTCTCCGATGAAATGAAGCAGACCATGATGGAAATCCAGCGTATGATGGAAAAGGAGATGGACAAGGAGAAGTTGAATGAGGCACTGGAGAAGATCCGTATGTCCACTGAGGAACTGAACAAACAGCTGGACATGGATCTGGCCCTCTTCAAGCGTTTGGAGGTGGAGCAGAAAATGGAAAACATTCTGGAACAGGCGGACAAGCTGGCCGAAAAGCAGCTGGAACTCGCCAAGGAGGCCGCCAAGAACGATGCGGACAACAAAGCAATCGAACAGAAACAGCAGCAGCTCAAGAATGAATTCAACCAATTGATGGAGGATGCGGAAAGTCTGCGTGAACTAAATAACAAACTGGAACAGCCTTTCAAAATTCCAGACCAGAAAACATTGGAAAACAACATCCGGAAGGAGATGCAGCAGGCAATGGAACAGTTGCAGAAGCAGAACGGCAAACAGGCCGCGCCGCACCAGCAGAAGGCAGGCGAACAGATGCAGCAGATGCAGCAGAAGATGGAGTCCGATTTTCAGGCGAGCATGGACAACAGCGCGGCAGAGGATGTGCAAAGCATCCGCAGGATATTGGACAACATAGTAAAAGCCTCATTCCAACAGGAAAAGCTGATGAAGCGGCTTGCAGGAATGAACATCCAGGACCCAAATGCCAAAGAGGTGATCCGCGACCAGTTCACGTTAAAGGAGAACCTCCGCATGATTGAAGACAGCATCGCAGCCATCGCCAAACGCCAACAGGCGGTGAAACCGTTTGTCTATAAACAAATCACCCAAATCAACAACGCCCAGCGTCAGATCCTTTCGGACATCGGACAGACACAGGAACAGGTGTACTATTATTATCGTCCGCGCAACTTCAACAACGCCGTATCAAAACAACAGTATGTCATGACATCCTTGAACGACCTGGCCCTGATGCTCGCCGAATCGATGACAAACATCCAGCAGCAGGGGGCAAAAGGCGGTAACTCATGCAAGAGCGGCCAATGCAAGCAGGGAAGCAGCAGCGGTGGGAACAAGCCAAAGGACATGAAATCGCTGCGTGAAATGCAGGAACAGCTCAACAAACAGTTGGAGGAGATGCGCAAGCAACAGGGCGGACAGCCTTCCAAACAGGGGCAGACAGGCAAAAAACAGGGGCAGACAGGCAACCAGAGCGAGCAGTTCGCCCGTATGGCGGCCCGTCAGGAGGCCATACGCCGCATGATGCAGGACAAGCTCTCCCAGTTACAGAAGGAGGGGCGCCAAGCTGAGGCCGGCAACGTGCAACGGATGATGAAGGAGATGGAGCAGACCGAAAAGGAGCTGGTCAACAAAATCCTGAACCAGGAAACTATTAACCGCCAGCGCGACATAACCACCAGGATGCTGCAATCCGAAAGAGCGGAAATGCAGCGGGAAAAGGACGATACCAGAGAATCCAAACAGGGTCGCGAGCTCCAGCGCACTCCGCCGCCGGAATGGATCAACCGGCAGAACCAACGGCAGCAGCAGACAGAGATGTACCGGACTGTTCCGCCAAGCATGACGCCGTTCTACAAGCAGAAGGCCAACCAATATTTTTATCATTTCGAATAATGCATTTACACCATTCCCGGTGCGGAACACTGATGTTGGCACTGCTTTGTGTTTTGTCACTCCAGCTCTGCGGACAACACGACACAGCACTCCGCCTTAGAATGGAACTTTCCGACACCCTGCGCAATTCAGGGCTTGCCCTGCCGGCATGGCACCGTACCCCTACCCGCTCCACGGTGGCAGAAGATGCCGAAAAAACACTCACCTATCTGGAAAACCACGGATTCCCTTTTGCGGAGGTGCGCATGTGGCAGCCATCCCTCCAACATCCTGACTCAGTTGTGGTGCAAATCATCGCAAATCCATTCATCCGCTGGGACAGCATAGTGCTGAAAGGCGATGCCCGCCTCTCTCCACGCTTTCTATACCCATACCTGAAAATCCGGCGCGGAACCCCATACCGCGAACAGTGCGTCACACAGGCGGCAACAGCATTGAACGTCCTGCCTTATGTGGAGATGACACGTCCTCCCTCCCCCACCTTCACCTCCGAATCGGCTGCACTTTACGTTTATCTCAACAAGAAAAACGCCAACAGTTTCGACGGATATGTCGGCTTTGGCTCAAACGGACAGGGCGACGGCATCACCCTTTACGGACAGATGCAGCTGAAACTCACAAATGTGCTGGCACGTGGGGAGGAGTTTTCCGTGGACTGGAACCGTCCGCGTCCCGAGCACCAGCAGCTGCAGGTTGAAGGCAGCTATCCCTGCCTGTTCGGCACACCGTTCGGGCTGTACGGACAGTTCTTCCTGCTGAAAAGCGACAGCACATATCACCGGGTTTCCCTGCCCATAGGGTTCCGCCACCTGCTTAAAGGCAACGATTTCATCCAAATGTATTACCGGTATGAACGCAGCAGCACCATAGCCACATCCGGCCAAAGAGACTGCAGAAGCGACATGTACGGTCTTCGCTTTTCCGCACTGCGAACCGACCGGATACGCATCCCGCATAAGGGATATCACCTTGACCTGTCGGGCGAAATCGGACGCAAAACAGCGATTGCCGATGGGGAACACAACACGGTGGCCCGCGGCAGCGGCCACGCCGAAACATACATGCCGTTCGGCCGGCGTTGGGTACAATACATACGGCTTCAGAGCGGAATCATTCTTGACAGCCGCCTGAACAGCAGCGACCTCTTCCTGTTGGGCGGGCTGCGCAGCCTGCGCGGCATGGACGAACAGTCCGTCACCGCATCAGCCTACGCCTTCCTGACCGGAGAGCTCCGCTTTTTCCTTGACCGCAACATGTTTCTACAAGCCTTCGCGGACGGCGGCTGGTACGAGCGGAAAGGTGTCGGCGGCTACCGGAACGACCACCCGGTCGGCATGGGCATCGGCTTCTCGTTCGACTCCAAGGCCGGACTGCTCAGCCTCAACTACGCCATTGCCGCCCACGACGGCCAAGGCTTCCGCCTTAGGGCAGCCAAGGTTTGTGTTGGGTATAGCGCGGTGTTCTGATTTTTTTTAAAAAACATGCCGTTCGTATCTATTTTTTTAGGATATTTGCATGTTCAATAACAAATGTATTCATTACTAAACACAAATCACATAATATGAAAAACATCTATTTTATTATCATTGCAATGCTTATCGCATCAGGATTTTCCTCCTGCAAAAAATTTACGTGCACCTGCAAAGCCTACGGACCCGAAGGAACAGATTTGAATGCTGTTTTAAACAAACATATGGACGATTGCGTGGAAATAGCCGAGACAGGAACTATTTACGATGGGGACGTGGCTATTTCCTGTTCATATTAACACTTGGCATATTGGACAGATTTTTAGTTGATAAAAGTCAAAAAAAAGGAGGGTGCCTAAAAGGCACCCTCCTTTTTTGGGGTCTACCTGCAAAAAACTACAGGATAACAGTTTTTTTCACATATACATTATTGCCGATGCGAACCTGTATCAAATAGAAACCAGCATTCACGCTTACAGGAGCATTATGGACTATCTGGTTGCCATCGCCAAGACTCCGCTGATAAATGATTTGGCCTGTGGGTGAAATCAATCTGATATTGACCTGCTCGTTATTAGGATTGGAAATAAAAACCGTAAAAGCATCTGATAATGCAGTGACAACACGTACCGGATTATCCTCGGATTTGACATCGGGAATGGCAGTTTCCGAGCCAAACACCTGATATGAATGGCATGGGCAAGAGCTGTCCGGATACATTTTCAGCCAATAAATGTTATTTTCAGCATCAAATGAATTAATCTGCACATATCTCACACCCATCCCTTCCTTCAGGACACTATCCCGACCTATGTTCTTTGTGGTATAACCCCATTGGAAGAAAATATTCCTATCATCCTCCTTTGCAACCCAGATATTACTGTTCGGTTTCCTGCGTATTTCCGTTACAGACGGTGACCGCATATCAAGAATTCCAATCCTTTGCACACTTGTCCGCTCGCATTCCGCATCAGGTACACTGACCTTAAAGAATAAGGAATCAGTCGTACCCGGACTAAACCAATAGACTTCAATTGTATCGTTTTCCTTTGAAATGGGAATAATTGATCCGTTTTTACCGGACAAATCCCATTCATAATGCACTCCATGACCGCATTTTTCAACGTAATATGTTTCATACTGGTTATAGCAGACCGATGTTTTTCCATGAATCACAACCGAATCCGGCAACTGGCTTATACGGACTCTCACCATATTGGAAGCCGCATTTTCCTGACAAAAAGTGTCTGAAAATACAAGTCGGTAATAAACGACCGGATTGTTTATTGTCGGTAATAAAACAGTATCATCCGCACCATTCACCACAATCCAATTCAATGTATCCTCAGAATATTCCCACTGAAATCCATACCTGCCGGAAGAACCTGTGGCTTGAGCAACCATTTTGATTGTATCAGCATCCTTAATGGAGCATAGCGCCTGATTTCCCGCAATGCTACCAGGAACCATTTTGGGGAGAACAGTAATCTTCACAACATTAGTGGTATCATAACACCCTTCGGAAGATTTTGCCACCACCCGGTAATAATGATCGCAATCAAGTGAATTATTAAATTTATACTGTACGCCTGTCTCCTTCTCCAGCATATCGTAATGTACGGAATCAATGGACATCTCCCATTGGCAATAAACTCCTTCCGGAATCTTTTTAAATCCTATGGAAGAATTCGGCACTGTCCCAAAACAGATGGTGGCATCATTCCCAATATCACCCACATCAAATTTTGGCATCACAGTCACATTTACTGTCTTTGAAGTGTCAGAACAACCATGTGAGGTGCTCACAATAACCCGATAAAACCGGCTGACATCTAACAAACCGTCATCAAACACATTCGAATCCGACGCGACAACCCACGACAGTTTGTCCGAGGGGTCCAAAGAATACTGCCACTTGAACCTGTAGTCGTCCCCACTTTGGTTACATTTCAAATTCGGGGCTTTTGAATGATAACAAATTTGTGTGTCCCCGCCCGATATCTCCGGATTCAAACGCGGAAGCACCTCAACCTTGACGACCCCGGATGTGTCGCTACAACCCGACGCATTCACAACAACACGGTAAAAGCTTATTGAATCCAATGCATTATCCTGGAAAGAAGAATTGTTTGAAGAACCTGAGACCGTACTCCACGTATGATTGTCATGAGAAGACTGCCACAAATATTTGTATGTTCCGCTACCACCCTCCGGACTACAAGTCCATAGCGGAGGCATTGTATGGAAACACAATTGCGTGTCTTTCCCTATTTTACCGGCAATGAGTTCCGGATATACGTTCAATGTTATCACATTTGATTTCACCGAACCGCAACCGGCCGATGAAACGCATGTTACCGCAAAGGCAGCGGTTTCATAAAGGACACCCGGCATGAACTGACTTTCTGTTGCTCCTAAAACAGGCAACCAGCCGGCATCATACACACGATGCCACTGATACGTGAAATTTCCGTTTCCACCTTCAGCCTGACTTTTGATTAACAGGACTCCACCAGTATCCCCATAACATAAAGTGGTGGTTTTACTTGACTGTATGACAGCCGGAACCAACGAATCATACACGTAAAACGTGATGTTATCGGAAAAAACAGAATCACATTCCGAAACACTCTTCAATCTGAACGATGTGTTTTGCTTCAGCTTGCCCGGATGATACACCACACTGTCCGCACGCGGCACATCTATCCATGTTGAGCCAGCCACTGAGCACTGCCACTGGTTACTTATTATTCCTTTCCCGCCAGTTGCAGGAGCATACACATACAACATTCCAGCATCCGCCCCGAAACAAATGGTATCTTTACCTTGGGCATATATTGTTGCCGGTTTCATTTTGTCTGGCACATATACAACAACCTCATTTGTATTTTTTTCAACGGAACATAATTTATCCGTCACCTTCACCCTGAAATACATAGTTTTCTGCGGAGGTGCCGGGGAGAATATTGTGTCAGTCGCATTGCTGGCCAATACATATGACGCTCCATCATCCGATTGCTCCCATTGAAAAACATATTTTCCGCCACCGCCTGAAGGATTTTTCTCAAAAGTGATGTAATTCGGACTTCCACCGCTACAAACAGTGTCACCTCCAACTATATCCCCGGGTTCAAACTTCGGATGTACCGTAATTATCACACTGTCGGATACCAATTGGCCGCATGTGGACTGCACTTTCACCCGGAAATAACGTGTTGAATCCAATATGACACCCTTATAGACACTGTCCGTATACACACCAGATGCATAGTTCCAAACTGAACCATCTGTTGATTCCTGCCACCGGTAAGAATAGTTTCCTCCCCCGTCATTCGGAACACAGGACAATTCTGGCATGGACGTATGATAACATATTGTATCGTCAATTCCTTTCATTTCCACCTTCAAGCTATCAAATACATATACCGATATGGTATCGGAAGCGACTCCACAACCTGTCCACAAACGGAAACGGGTTGTAGAATCTATATTCCCTATCTTATATTCCATGGATAAAGTGTCTGTCACATTTACCCATTTTAAGTTATCCGTAGATTTCTGCCATTTAAAATCACCATCACCACCTGAAGCTGGTCTATACACGATAACACTTCCAGGATCTGTCCCAGGACATACGGAATCTTTTCCAATTAGTCTGATTATCCCCGCCTCCAATTTGGGATATGGAATTGGAATTACAAGATATTCTTTTGCATCAACAGAATCCGTGCCATTTTTAATTACACAACGTATTTGGACACTATCTTTCACATTTTCCAAAACATATTCGTCCAAAACAGTATCACACAAGGTAGTCCAAACTGTATCTTGTTTTTCCATCCATACAAAATGCGGATCATCTTGCTTTTCATAAAAAATTGACAACGCTGTATTCGCGCCAAAACAAACATACACTGTGTCAGTTTTCGTCTGCGCTACGGACACACCACACACAGACAAGAACAAAATACCAATGAAAACTCTCAACAGAAATCTCATAACAATATTTTTAAGTATTTCAATTATTTATTTCTAATTTTAAACTGGTGGCACTATCTGCACATGATTATTCTGCGGGTGCCGCCGTAACTGTTTTTGAAAAAAGGGTCGTTGAACTGGCTGACAGATACACAACCGTCCTTACGATTGGCATGAATGAACTTGAAGTTTCCATCATCATAGTCGGTTATTGCAATCCCGACATGGGATATCTCCCTCGGCTCACCCGATACAAAGAAGACCAAATCCCCCTTTTTTATTGTCCTGCGCGTTTTGAAAACACCCGCTTCGGACTGCAATTTC
>JAEEGI010022367.1_pt1 | contig 12490 bp, 9 predicted proteins | sample 8958751 | NCBI WGS metagenome assembly JAEEGI01 (sample SAMN16246545, study PRJNA631951) | gut metagenome | biome: gut microbiome; feature: rumen; material: KS-attached | host: Bos | place: Iran: Karaj | collected 2018-10 | reverse complement strand
TTAGTCTCCTTCAAATGTTGATTTTATTTGGCTTTATTGATATAATACATTATGTTGATTAAATAAAACTTAAAAATAAAAATAGGAGATAATGAGGTAACTCATTTTATAAATTTTGATGGAAATTTTTTCTGATGAAAGAATTGATGATTTAGAATTTAAAAATTTAAAGATAATTCAAAATAAAAAAAATTTTTGTTTTGGCATAGATAGCGTTTTAATTTCGAATTTTTGTGCCCAAAATAAAATGGCTGGAAATGCCGTTGATATTGGGAGTGGCACAGGAATTATATCAATTTTAATTGCCACAAAGGCAAAAATTAATCACATTTATGCAATTGAGATTCAAAATGAAATTGCCGAGATGTCAAAACGAAGTATTAAATTAAATCATCTTGAAAATAAAATTGAAGTATTAAATATCGATCTAAAACATAGTCTTGAGCACATAAATCCAAATTCAATTGATTGCGTAGTAACAAATCCTCCTTATATGAAGAATGGCTCTGGAGCAAAAAATGATGAGCCAGGAAAGATAATAGCCAGACATGAAGTAAAAGCAACGCTTAGCGACATTTTGGATGTTTCATATAAGCTATTAAAAGATAGGGGAGAGTTTTATATGGTTCATAGAATGGATCGATTAGTTGATGTTTTATCAGAATGTAGAATGAAAAAGCTTGAACCCAAAGTTATTCAATTCATCCATCCTTATGTAAACAAATCACCAAACTTATTTATGATAAAAGCCATAAAAAATGGTGGAAATCAATTAAAAGTATTAGATCCGTTAGTAATTTACAATGATAATGGAGAATATACTGATGAGATTTTAAAAATATATGGAAAGAAATAATATGGAAAAAGGTATTTTATATTTAGTAGCTACACCAATTGGTAACTTAGAAGATATAACAATTAGAGCGCTTAATGTTTTAAAAAGTGTTGATTTAATTGCTGCAGAAGATACAAGACATACTCTTGGATTATTAAATCATTTTGAAATAAAGAAGCCATTGATTAGTTACTATAAAGAAATTGAAAAAGAAAAATCAAATATATTAATTAATAAACTATTAGAAGGAATTAATATTGCATTAGTTTCAGATGCAGGTACACCAGGAATCTCAGATCCAGGTGAGGAGATAGTAAAATGCGCAATAGAAAATAATATTAAGGTTGTTCCAATACCCGGAGCTAGCGCATTAATAAATGCATTAATTGCATCAGGTTTATCAACAAAAGAATTTGCTTTTATAGGATTTTTATCTGGAACCAATTCAGAAAAGAAAAATAAGCTAAAAGAGTTAGAGTATGAAACCAAAACTTTAATCTTTTATGAGGCACCACATCGTCTTGAATCCACGTTATCATTAATGGAAGAAGTCTTTGGTTCAAATAGGAAAATAGTAGTTTGTAAGGAACTTACAAAAATACATGAATCTTTTTATAGAGCAACATTATCCACAATTAGAGAACAAATTGTGGATTACAAAGGTGAGTATGTACTAGTTTTGGAAGGTAGTGATGTTTCAAAAAATGATGCTAAGATTAATGAATTATCAAGCATGGATTTAAATAGCCACTATAATTACTATTTAGAAAAGGGAATGACCAAGAAAGATATAATTAAACAAATAGCAAAAGATCGTAATGTGAAAAAAGATGAAATCTATAAATATTTTTTAGATAAATAGAGAAACCTCAAGGAGGAACTTAACTATGTGCTAGTTGCATAGTATTAAGTACTTCCTTTTTTATGGCTTCTAAAGATGTTATAAAAAACTGGTTAAGGGGGAAAGCTAATATTGAATTTTTGGCTCTTTGGGAGCAAATACATAATCCGGATCTCAAAGGGGGCGAAATCGACGCCTTTAAATCAGAGGCTGGTACGCATTATTTTACAATGTCTCCTAAGAGATGGATTAAAGAAACCAACGCTATTGGTATCATTTCAAAGTCTGGTAACAACGGTGGAACTTATGCTCATCCAGATATAGCTTTTGAATTTGCTAGTTGGATTAGTCCTGAATTTAATTTGTACCTAATTACTGAGTTTGAAAGATTGAAACAAAATGAAAGTTATCACAACAAAATAGAGTGGTCTGTTAGACGAGAGTTAGCAAAAACAAATTATAGAATTCATACGGAAAGTATAAAAGAAAATATAGTTCCAACACTAACAGAAGAACAAGGATTATTTATATATGCAAATGAAGCGGATATCTTAAATGTTGCTTTATTTGGAATGACAGCGAAGGAATGGAAAGAAAAAAATCCTAATACAGAAGGAAATATGAGAGATTATGCTAATATTCTTCAGTTGGTAATTTTGAGTAATTTAGAAAATATAAATAGTGAGATGATAGCTCAGGGAGTAGGGCAGAGAGAAAGACTTGAAAGACTAAATACAATAGCTAAAAAACAATATAGTATTTTACAAAATAATAATGGTATTAAGAAAATTGAAGAATTAGATGACAGTAATAAAAATCAAAAATTATTAAACTAATATCATTTCAATAGTATATTTTTTTGTGATTACTTTATTTAGTTATAAAAATAAACCCTCGCAATTAATTTTATTGACAGAGGGTTTATTTCACTTTGAGATTTTTTATATTTTAATAATATTACTATGATTTGTACGATTTGCAACACTTAAGTGTATAGTATTTATATCAATATTGGTTTGCATCAATTGTTCAGCAACTGTTTGATAAGCTAATTCTGGAAAATTATTTTCTTTACTTAAGTGTCCTAACATTACTTGTTTTAAATCGTCATTAATTAATTTAGAAATAAGCTTTGCACAAGTAGTATTTGATAGATGTCCATTTGGTCCAGAAATTCTTCTTTTTAAAGAAAATGGATATCTAGATACTTTTAAAATTTCATTATCATAGTTAGATTCTATTAAACCAAATGTACTTCCTTTTAGTTTTTCATATATTTCATCTGTAATATGACCTAAATCTGTTGCAATACTTAATTTCTTATCTCCAACGATAAAATTAAATGCACAAGGATTTGCAGCATCGTGGGGGATAGAAAAAGGTTCTATTAATATGTCATTAATTTTAAAACTCTCATTTGGTGTAAATAAAAGTTTATTCTTATCATCGATTTTACAACTTTGTTTTGGCATAGCATCCCAAGTCTCTTTATTTGCATAAACAGGGATGTCATATTTACTAGAAATAAGTCCTAGACTTTGAACATGATCTGTATGTTCGTGCGTTACTAGTATTGCAGAAATATCTTCCAAATGCTCATCGATTTCTGCAATAGATTGTTCAATACGTTTACCACTATTACCGCAATCGACTAAGATTTTGGTTTTTTTAGTTTTAACTAATGAACAATTCCCGGAACTTCCACTAAAAAGGTTGCAAAATTCCATCCTTCGTATATTCACCTATATTTCCTCATCTTCTTGTACTCTTTTGATTTGAGCACCCAAATTTCTAAATTTTTGTTCTATATTCTCATAGCCTCTATCAATATGTTTTAGATTATATATTTCTGTAATTCCATTTGCAGCACATCCTGCAATTATTAAAGCAGCGCCGGCTCTTAAATCTGTTGCATAAACTGGTGAGCCAGACAATTCTGTAACGCCTTCAAATACAGCTTGTTTTCCAGATGCTGTGATATGTGCTCCCATCTTGTTTAACTCAACTGTATATTGGAATCTTGATTCCCAAATACTTTCATTTATAATACTTGTCCCATTTCCTAATGCTAAACAAACTCCAATTTGAGGTTGAAGATCTGTTGGAAAACCAGGATATGGTAATGTTTTAATAATTGCTTTATGAGGTCTTCCAGAAGAGATTACTCTTAAATGATCTCCGTTAGCATCAACTATTCCGCCTAATTCTTCTATTTTAGCAATAATTGATTCCAAGTGCTTTGTAATACAATTCTTGATTTTGATATTACCACCTGTAGCAATAGCAGCTGCCATAAAAGTACCTGCTTCAATTTGGTCTGGAACTACAGAATATGTAGCATTTCCTTTTAATTCTTTGACACCATTTACTTTTATTGTATCGGTTCCAGCTCCACGGATATCAGCACCCATTGTATTTAAAAAGTTTGCAACGTCAACAACGTGTGGTTCTTTAGCAACGTTATCAATTATTGTTGTTCCTTCTGCTAAAACAGCAGCAAGCATTACATTGATTGTTGCTCCAACTGAAACAACATCTAAATAAATATTTGCAGCAGTTAATTTATCAGCACTAGCAATAATATTACCAGCAGATACTTCAACTGTGGCACCCAATGCCTCAAAACCTTTTATATGTTGATCTATAGGTCGTTGTCCTAAATTACATCCACCAGGACTACCAACTTTTGCTGAGTGGCAACGTCCTAATAATGCTCCAATTAGATAATATGATGCTCTAAATTTTCTAGTTGTTTCTATTGGTGCAGTAGAAGTTTTTAATTCTCTTGTATCTATAGTTACTTGGTTTGGTTTATCCCAAGTTATCTTTGCTCCTAATTCTTGCAATATTTCACAATATTGTTTTACATCACTGATTTCAGGTAGATTTTCTATGGTGCAAATACCATTAACAAGCAAGGTTGCTGGTATTATCGCTACAGCAGCGTTTTTTGCTCCGCTTATTGTAACCTCACCTCTTAAAGGTGTTCTACCTTCAATAACTAATTTTTCCAATGTTAAATTCCCCCTAAAGTGCATAAACACGCTATTTTTAAAATAAATCCGTATTAAACGGATTTAGCAATAGTAACTATATCATACATGAAATTATTTTACAACAAATATTTATTAAATATCGGTAACAGATTGATTAAAATTTGACAAAAACTAAAAATCACACAAAAATCATAAATGGCAAAAATATATTGTAAAATTAATTATTTAAGGAATTATTTTTTATGAAAAATATAAATTAGTTTGACTTAATAATCTATTTGTTATAATATTGTCTAAATTGGCGAAAGAGAAGAAAAAACATAAGCATAGGAGGGAAATTAATGGATGTTGATATCAAAGAATTAAAGAAAAAATTAAAAAAGTATAATCAAGAACATTTATTACTAAAATATGACGAGATGAATGATGCTGATAAACAAAGATTATTAAATGAGATTAACAACATTGACTTTGATTTAATGGAAAAACTATATAAGCAAGCAACTAGTCCAATAGAACAAAGTGAAGAAACAATTGAACCAATTGAGCATATTGAGAAGGCAAAATTAACTGCAGTTGAAAGACTAAATTATGAAAAAAAGGGTATTGAAGCAATTAAGTATAATAAATTTGCTGTTGTAACAATGGCTGGAGGACAAGGAACTAGACTTGGACATACAGGACCAAAGGGGACATATAATCTAGGATTGCCTGGTAATAAGAGTTTATTCGAGCTTATTTGTGAAACATTCAAAAAAGCTTGGAGAGAATATGATACCGTTATTCCATGGTATATAATGACAAGTAGACAAAATAATGATGAAACTGTAGATTTCTTTGAGAAGAATAATTATTTTGGATATCCAAAAGATGCAATTCATTTCTTTATGCAAGGTGAATTGCCAATGATTGGAACTAATGGAAAAATCCTATTAGATGAAAAAGGTTTTGTTAAATTAGCTGCTAATGGTCATGGTGGAACACTTCAATCAATGTTTGATTGTGGAATCATCGAAGATATGGAAGTAGATGGTATTGAATGGGTATTCATCAGTGGTGTTGATAATGTTTTAGTTAAGCCAATTGATCCAATTTTAATTGGATTAAGCATCGACAAAAAAGTATTAGGATCAGTTAAATCAATAGAAAAAACTGACCCAAAAGAAAAAGTTGGTGTATTTTGTAAAAAGAATAAAAAAGTTGGTGTTGTAGAATATACAGAAATATCTGATGAAATGGCCAATTTAAGAGATGACTACGGTTCACTAGTATATGGTGACGCTAATGCTATTTTCCATTTATATAATATAAAAGGATTAGCAAAAGTATGTAATATGAAGTTGCCATATCATATAGCTTTCAAAAAAGCTACATATATGGATGAGAATGGTAAAATTGTTGTTGGTAAGAAACCAAATGCTTACAAATTTGAAACATTCATATTTGACTCTTATGAAATGTTAGATGATGTAGCAGTATTAAGAGTAAAGAGGGAAGAAGAATTTGCTCCACTTAAAAATGCTGAAGGACCAGATAGCCCAGAAACCGCTAGGAAGCTTTATACTGACTACAATAACAAAGTTGAAAGAATGAAAAAATATAATGATTGGTGCACAAATCCTGTTTTTGATGAAGCAACAAGAGCAGAGCTTCAATCAATTCGTGGTGACGAAGAAGAAATCAAAGATAGATTCTATAAAGAATTAGAATTTGGTACTGCTGGAATGCGTGGAATAATTGGTAATGGTATTAATAGAATGAATGTTTATACTGTTACCAAAGCAACACAAGGTTTAGCAAATTATATTGCAAGACAAGGAATGCAAGAAAATGGTGTTGTAATTGCATATGATTCAAGAAATATGTCATTTGAATTTGCTAGAGCAACAGCATTATGTTTGAATGCTAATGGTATTAAAACATATATCTATAATTCATTAAGATCAGTTCCACAATTGTCATTCTCTGTAAGACAATTAAAGGCTGTTGCTGGTGTTATGATTACAGCAAGTCACAATCCAGCTGAATATAATGGATATAAAGTATATTGGTCAGATGGTGCTCAAATAACATCACCGGTTGATAAAGAGATAATTGCTGAAGTAAACAAAGTTAAAGATTATTCTTTAATTAGAAAGATTTCATTAGAAGAAGCTAAGAAGCAAAGATTATATATAGAAGTTGGTTCAGCACTTGATAAGTTATATTTCGAAGAATTAGAAAAACTTTCTATAAATAAAGAGATTATTAAAAAGCATAAGGATTTAAAAATTGTATATACTCCATTGCATGGAACAGGAAATATTCCAGTTCAAACAATTCTAAACAAATTAGGATTTGAACATGTATATGTAGTTCCTGCACAAGAATTACCAAATGGTGATTTCCCAACAGTAGAATTACCAAATCCAGAAGATCCTAAAGCTTTCGCAATGGCATTAGATTTAGCAAAAGAAAAGGATGCAGACGTTGTTTTAGCAACAGACCCTGATGCAGATAGACTTGGTGTATATGCTAAAGATTCAACAACAGGAGAATATAAATCATTTACAGGAAATATGTCAGGACTTTTAATTGCAGAATATATTTTATCTCAAATGAAGGCTAATAAAACACTACCAAAAAATGGTGCGTTAGTTACAACAATTGTTTCATCAAATTTGGCACAAGCTATTAGCAAAGAGTATGGTATTGAGTTTATTGAAACATTAACAGGATTTAAATATATTGGTGAAAAGATAAGACAATTTGAATCAAGCGGAAGTAATACATTCTTGTTTGGATTTGAAGAAAGTTATGGTTGCTTAGTTGGAACACATGCAAGAGATAAAGATGCAATTGTAGCTGTTATGATGCTTTGTGAAGCTGCTGCATATTATAAGGATAAAGGACTTACTTTATGGGATCAAATGATTAAAATGTATGAAAAATATGGATTCTATAAAGAAACAATTGCAACATTTACATTAAAAGGAGCAGATGGAGCGGCTAGAATTCAAGAAATAATGAATAATGTAAGAACTATAATGCCAACTAAAATTGGTGATCATAGTGTTCTTCAATTCAGAGATTATAAATTAGACAAAACAATTGATATTAAATCTAAAAAGGAAGGAAAGACTGGGTTACCAAATTCAAATGTATTATATTTTGATTTGGATGACAATGCTTGGTGTTGTATAAGACCTTCAGGGACAGAACCAAAAATAAAATTATACATGGGTGTTAAAGGAAAATCTATAAAAGATTCTGAAGAAAAATTAAATAAATTGCGTAAAGCAATGATAAAATTAATTGAAGACTAATATTGAAAAATGTGCGTAAACAATAGCGTTTGCGCACATTTTTTGTTAAGGCTATAGATTATAAAAGAAAAACAAAGCAAAAAAAATAAAAAAAATGTTGACAGTCGCAAAAAAATAGTGTAATATAAATAGGCAGTTACGTAAATGACTGCAACACAAAGGATGGGCTATTAGCTCAGGTGGTAGAGCACTTGACTTTTAATCAAGTTGTCCCGCGTTCGAGTCGCGGATAGCTCACCATATGAATATCTGTTTTTAATAGATGTTCATTTTATATGGCCCCTTGGTCAAGAGGTTAAGACATCGCCCTTTCACGGCGGGGACATGGGTTCGATTCCCGTAGGGGCTACCATTATTATAATTTGAATGCCACTTTAGCTCAGCTGGTAGAGCAACTGACTTGTAATCAGTAGGTCGTCCGTTCGAATCGGACAAGTGGCTCCAAGTTTTAATTATATGTAGCAAATCAATCTTAAAGGATTGATTTTTTTATGCTTAAATGGACGTTTTTCTTATCGAATAGGATGAGAAGAGCGTCCTTATTTGCATTTAGACCAAAATCTTGTTATAATTATTATGTTTACTGCTGGCGTTTTGCTAGCCATCACTTGTTAGACTGTCAGTCTGCGTTTCGGAGCAAGTGATTATTGTTATTCTTATCATATTACAAGAGAATAAGGAGATCTATAAATATGAGCGGAAGTTTGTTACATTTTAACGAATCTCAAAAGTATTGGTCCTATTATGCCAATGGAATGCAGACGGTGATTAAATGGTCTGTGCCAAATAATCCTACAGAAATGGTGCGCGGCCTAATTGAGATTCGGTTATCAACAGTTACAAGATCACCGGTGTTGGGAATTCAGATTCAACAGAGTAGCAAAGAGTCTACTTTATTCGAAGATAATACAGAAGCTCGTGAAAAAATTAAAAAATGGGTGGACGTACTTGTTGATGGAATTGACGTTGATTCTTCTGCACTCAATATCTTTGCACATCTGGAGCCTATCGTAAAACAGATTTTTGAGGATTACCCCCAAAGCCATAAAATATGCTATTATGCTGGCTTTTACTTGGTTGGCGGGTATACTAGAAAGGACGGAAGAATAGACAAGATACCCAATCCGTTTAAATGGGTTGACTAAAAATATTTTCCTTCATCCGAAACTGAAGGCACAAAAAGCTCTGCAAACGCATGCGTGTTAGCAGGGCTTTCTTTATTTAATTAAAATATCAATTTTTTAGAAACAAAAAAGCATCCATATAGGATGCTTTGATTTATATATTAATTATTATCGTCGCTTTTTCTTTTATAATTTCCTGTAATAATTTTAGGAACAAATGTAAATAGTTTTACAACTGCATTTTTAACTCTTTCAGACCAATCTTTAATGATGTCAGCTGTTTTTACTAAGTAGTTATTATTAACAACTGTAAGTGCTAACTCTTGTTCTTCTATTTTAAAAATGTAATTTTCACCATTATTGTTGTCCCATTCGTTATGCTCGTTCTTTAAGCAAAAATTAAATGTAGCCATTTCTTTCAATTCAACTTCTGCCTGGAAACCAAGTTCTGTTCTAACCATTGGAATGTCTTTTGTTTCTTTCCAATCAGAATCGAAGCCATAATGTAATGTTACTGATTCAGAATGATCTTCAAAGAATTTGCCAGCATATGAAATTTTAATTATAGAATTTGCGATTAGTTTATCTGTATTGAAAAATATATTCTTAACTAACTCCATATATAACTCCTAAAATCAAATGACTAAGTTAATTATATATTTATATTAATTTTTTTCAATATCTTCAACGCTTATGTAACAAAAATGTAAATTATGTAATCTTAATTTTATTTTATAGGTATACTTTTCCAATTATAAAAAACTCATCTTTATTGCCAATTGTTATATTTGGAATATCTTTATTATCGGCTTTTAGAACAAATGATTCTTTTCTATACAAAAGTCTTCTCATAATATATTCGCCATTATAATAGAATAATCCAATTTCTTTATTTTCCAAAGTTGTGTTTTGTTCAATATATACAATTGCATTCTCTTTAATTAATGGAGACATTTCATCTGTTAAAACTCTATAAGCAAATGAAACATTCGGCATATCAACAGGATATTCAACAAATTTAGATAATTTTTCAACTAAAGGAATTCTGTCATATGAAATATGTTTAATATAATTATATTCTTCTTGTTCTTGAGTAAGCTTTTTGTCATAAGTATAGTAAATTGGTTGATATGGAATCTTAAGTGCTTTGCAAATTGCTTTTAATGTTTTGTGACTTGGATTCCTTTCACCTTTTTCGATATGGGTCAAATGCCCAATATTTATATCAGTTAGCTCAGAAAGCTTTGTTTTAGTCATCCCTTTTTCTTTTCGAATGCGTTTAATCATTTTTCCAATCATATTTAGGTACCTCTCAATTTAGTAATTTGCTTAATGATTATATATATAAAAATTTATGATGTCAAAAATTATTTTTATATTGAAGAAAAAAATAATAATGTGATATAATCTAAACTGAGTTATTTTGGTCTCTAATATATTAGGAGGATTCTTACCATGGCAAAGAATAAAAAGAATAAGTCTAATCCAAAAACAAAAGAAAAGCAAGAAAACAAAAAGCAATTAGAAGAAGTTGATGAAATCAACGAAAAGGATAGAATACTAAATGAGATTAAAGCAGAGATTGAGGAATCTAGAAAACAAGAAGCAAAGACAGATAAGAAGAAAACTGAAAAGCCTAAAGCAGAAGATGTAGAAGAAAATGATAAAGAGGCTGAAGAAGAGAGCAAAGAAGAAAACAAGGAAGAAACAAAAAAGGATTCTGAAAAAGAACAAACTGCAATAGTTCCAGTTGTCGGAAAAGAGCAGAAGAAAGAAAAGAAGAAAAAGTCAAAAAAGAAAACTGGAATTATATTAACTATCATAGTAATAATTGCTATTCTTGTAGGTTTATTATCAACAATCTTTGCTATTTTGCAAGGTAAGAAAGATACTATAGCTAAAGGTGTTCTAATCAAAAATATTGATATGTCAAATCTGACCAAAGAAGAGGCCACAAAGAAGCTGATTGATAATTTGGTTAAAGAACTAAATGTAAATATCAATTTGAAATATGAAGATTTGGTAGAAGAGTGTTCTTCAGAAGATATTACATTTAGATATGATGTACCAAAAGCAATTGAACTAGCATATTCAGTTGGTAGAAATGATAACATATTTATGGCAAATTATGATGTTGTTAAAGCATATTTAATGGGTGATAATGTTCAAGTTGAATATAATTATGATAAAGACAAAGCTGTTAGTAAAATAAAATCATTGCAATCAAAAATAACTAACTCAGTAGTTGAGCCAGCTTACGAAATAGATGGAGCAACACTTGTTGTTAGCAAAGGAAAAGATGGATTAGCAATAAATCTTGATCAAGTTAAAGATGAAATTGTAAATAATATAATTGGTAGAAATTATAATGAAATAAAAGAATCTCAAGAACCATATACTATAACAGTAAATACATATCAAAAACAAGCTGATAAAATTGATATGCAAAAAATTGGAGAAGCAATATATACAGAACCAGTAAATGCAATTTATGTAAAAGAACCATTTTCTTTGACAAAAGAAAAAAATGGTGTAAAGCTAGCAATTTCAGCAGAAGAAGCACAAGCTCAAGTAGATGGACAAGATAAACAAGAATATAGTTTTCCACTTACAATAACAAAACCAGAGATTACAATAAATGATATTGGGTTAGAAGCTTTTCCATATAAGATATCTACATTTTCAACAAATTACGATGCATCAAATGTAAGTAGAACAAACAATTTAAAGATTGCTTCAAACAAAACCAATAATGTTGTTATAATGCCAGGAGAAGTTTTTTCTTTTAACCAAGTGGTTGGAAAAAGAACAGTTGAAGAAGGCTATAAAGATGCGAAAGTATATGAAAATGGAAGAGTTGTAGATGGATTAGCAGGAGGTATATGCCAAGTATCTTCAACAATGTATGATGCAGCATTACTTGCTAACTTAGAAATAGTAGAAAGATATAATCATCAATTTACAACTTCATATTTACCAGGTGGAAAAGATGCAACAGTTGTATATGGAATAAAAGATTTTAAATTTAGAAATTCTAGAAAATATCCAATTAAGATAGTTACTTCAATGGGTGGTGGCACAATAACATATAGTATATATGGAATTCAAGAAGAAAATGAATATACTGTTGTTATAACACCAGTTATTACTTCAAGAATAGCAGGAAGAACTATAACAGAAGTTGATAAGTCTTTAGCACCAGGAAAAAGCGTTACAGTACAAGCAGGACACTCTGGACAAAGAGTTACTACATATAAAGAACTATGGCAAAATGGTACAAAAATATCAAGCGAAGTAATTACAAATGATGTATATAATGCTATGGATACTATTGTACATGTTGGACCAGCTGCACCAGCACCTGCACCAGCTCCAGCCACACCAACACC